>Ga0123355_10006923_pt1 | contig 16878 bp, 13 predicted proteins | sample TergutEmb28metaG_3_FD_89872 | JGI IMG/M metagenome (GOLD analysis project Ga0123355, IMG submission 89872) | Embiratermes neotenicus P1 segment gut microbial communities from Petit-Saut dam, French Guiana - Emb289 P1 | ecosystem: Host-associated > Arthropoda: Insects > Digestive system > Gut ...
AACCCGCCGGACGTAAAAGGCCGCGAAGCCGTACTTCACGTACACGCGGAAGGCAAACAGCTTGACGAAGACGTATCTTTAAAAGTAGTGGCTCAAACCACGGCAGGCTTCACCCCCGCTGACTTAGAAAATCTAATGAACGAATCAGCTTTACTTGCCGCCCGTGACGATAAAACCAGTATTGATATGGAATCCATCCGTAAGGCCTTTATTAAGGTAGTGGTCGGGACAGAAAAGAAAAGCCGCGTAATAACCGATAAAGAGCGGCGTATAACCGCTTATCATGAGGCCGGCCATGCAATATGCCATGAGATTATGCCCGACATAGACTCCACATATATGATCTCGATAATCCCTACCGGGCGGGCCGGCGGATATGTGATGTCTTTGCCAAGCGAAGACAAAGCTTACTATAGTAAACGCTTTATGGAGCAGCAAATCGTATCGCTTTTGGGAGGCCGCGCGGCAGAAGCGTTGGTGCTTAAAGATATCACTAGCGGTGCGGCCAATGACATAGAGCGTGCTACTGGTATGGCTCGCAATATGGTGGTCAAATTTGGTATGAGTGAGACCCTAGGCCCTATTCAATTTGGCAACGACAATGAGGAAGTCTTCATAGGGCGTGACCTTGCCCACTCCCGCAATTATAGCGAGCAGGTAGCCTCTCAAATCGATGCCGAGATTAAGCGTATTATCGAAGAAAGCTACAACGAAGCTACGCGGATTATCCAGACGCACGAAGATGTACTGCATAAAATTGTGGATTTATTAATGGAGAAAGAAAGAGTGTCCGGGGAAGAAGTGCGCAAGTTGTTCCCGGTTGGCGCCCTTGTAGCTAAGGATACTAATAAAGGTTTTATGGGTGAGAGTAGGGGTTTTTGATATTCAACTTGCTTTTAAGCCTATGGATGCATCAACAATAGATGAAAGGCCCTTGTCCGATTCTCAATTATTCTATCTGGGAATACAGGATAAGGGCCTTTTTATGTCATATTTTTGTGAATTGTATAAAAGTTTGTATTTTCCTTGACTCAGATATATATCGAGTGATATCCTGCAAGGAAAACATCGTAAACGTAATTAAGAGAGGAGTTGTATTGCAAAATGTCTGATTTCTTAACAAGACTTGGTGATTTGAAGGGACACATCGAAAAGTCCCTGGAGGAGTGGAAAGTGCCTGGTGTGGCGGTTTCCATAGTTAAAGATGGGGAAACTGTGCTGGCTGAAGGTTATGGCTATAAAGACCTTGAGAACAAAAAGCCAATGACAGCGGATTCAATCTTGCCAATTGGCTCAGCCAGTAAATCTTTTACATCTATGGCCTCGGCCATCTTGGTGGAAGAAGGCAAAATGGATTGGGATACACCTGTAAACCAGTATATCCCGGCTTTTAAAATGTTTGACCCTGTTGCGAGCCAGCTCATCTCTGTGCGCGATATGTTGTGCCATAGAGGCGGAATGCCCCGTCATGACCTGATGTGGGCCGTTAGCACAAGCACCTCATTTACGCGGGAAGACCTGATTAGACGCGTACGCTACTTAGAAAATAACGCGCAATTCCGCGAAAAATCCCAATACCAAAATCATATGTTTGCTACGGTAGGCTATGCCATCGAAAAAGTAACAGGTGTCACATGGGAAGAATTTGTAAAAGAGCGCATTATGGAGCCCTTGGGTATGAACGATTCCAACTTCTCTGTTGTGGATTCCCAAAAAGCCCCTGATTACGCGATGCCATATCGCCATGATAAAGAGAAGAACATCAAACCGGCAAACTTTATGGAGTTGGGAGCACCGGGCCCTGCAGGCTCAATTAACTCTACTGTAAAAGACATGGCCAAATGGATGAAGCTTATCCTTAACAAGGGCACCCTTGGAGACAAAAAAATCGTGTCCGAAGAAAAAGTAAAAGAAATGCATCGGCCACATATGACTCATTCGATCATGCCTTTCGAACTCCCTGAAATGTTGTTCCCGAGCTTAGGCCTTGGTTGGTTTACAGAGGCTTATCGCGGCCGCAAAATTGTACATCATGGCGGCAATGTTACAGGATTTTCTGCCCTATGCGCGCTATTACCGGAAGAAAACCTGGGCATTTGCCTGTTGGTTAATATGAATTCCAGCTTCATGACCTATGCTTTGCGTAACGAAATTTATGACAGAGTGCTTGGCATAACTGGCGGGGATTGGAATGCGCGCTATATTGCCGAAATTGACAAACTGATGGCTCAAATGCAAGAAGGCAAAGATGCCCTAGCTAAATCTCGTGTGGAGGGCACAAAGCCAACTCTTGCCCTAGACGCATACTTAGGCGAATATGAACATCCCGGCTATGGCGTGTTGTCTGTCAAAAAAGTCAATGATAAAGGTGGCTTTGACGTTGTTTTTAACGGCAGAGAGCTTACACTTAAGCATCATCATTACGACCAGTTTAATCTTGTGCTGGAAACCTATGACGCAGAGCTGCCCGGCCGCTTCACTATTGGCGCAAAAGGCGACGTTGAAAGCGTTGGTATCCCATTTGAGGGCGCGATAGGTAAAGATATCGTTTTCACGCGCAAGCCTGAGGAAGCTGAGAAGAAAGAAGAGAAATAGCATATGGCTAAATTTCTGTTAAAACGCATATTGGCGCTAATCCCCGTGATTTTGGGCGTTATATTCATCGTTTTTACAATAATGTCCTTAAAACCGGGGACGCCGGCCAATATGATACTTGGCCCTCTTGCAAGCCAAGAAGCCATTGACCAGCTTAACCAGGAATTGGGTTATGACGGGCATTTTTTGGAAAGGTTTGCTCGCTACTCCTTTAATGTGGTGGTTCGGGGGGACTTTGGCAATTCTTATCTCACAGGTGAGCCTGTGTTTGGAAGGATTTTTGCCAGGTTGCCTATTACTATGCTGCTTGCGGTACTTGTGGTTATAACAGCGGTGATGGTTGGCGTCCCCTTGGGCATTTTATCGGCGGTGAAGCGATATTCCACGTTGGACTTAATGTCTACGGTCACGGCTATGCTTCTCGCTGCTATTCCAGAGTTTTGGCTAGGTATAATGCTGATATTGTTGTTTGCGTTAAGGCTAAGCTGGCTGCCTACTTTTGGCGTGGATTCGTTGAGGAGCTTTATTTTGCCTACGTTGGCTATGTCTTTACCTGCCGCAGCTGCTATTTTAAGACTTACCCGTGCCACGATGCTGGAAACCATACGCCAGGACTATATACGTACGGCAAGGGCAAAAGGCGCACCAGAGCGTGCCGCTATCTGGAATCACGCCCTGCGTAATGCACTTATACCGGTTGTAACAATGGTTGGCGCGTTTTTTGGCGCGTTGTTTGGCGGTACAATTTTAACCGAAACTGTTTTTACTATGCCGGGGCTGGGCCTTCTTACGCTGGAAGCTATAAGAATGAATGATACACCGCAAGTTATGGCATCGGTAATCTTTTTATCTATGATTTTTTGTGTGATGATGATAATTGTCGATATCGTACTTGCTTTTATAGACCCGCGGGCCAAAGCGCGGCAAATAGGATAGGGGGGTGATGTAACATGGCGAATACGGAAACGTATAACGAATTCAAAAAAAGCAGCCAATGGCTTGAGATTTGGCGGCGCTTTAGGAAAAATAAAGCCGCAATGGCAGGTTTGTTTGCCATCTTAATTCTGGCTCTGCTTGCGATTTTTGCCGGTTTTATCCGTGATTTTCAGTTGGATGCCATTGACATGAACCCGGCCGTAAGGCTAAGCCCCCCATCACGCGAGTTTATATTTGGCACCGACGATTTTGGACGTGATGTCTTTGCCCGTCTTATATTCGGCGCGCGAGTTTCGCTTTCTATCGGGATTATATGCGTTAGCATTGCGTTGCTTGTTGGTAGTTTAATAGGCGCTGTTTCGGGATATCTTGGTGGCCGTGGCGATATTATTGTTATGCGTGTTATAGAAGTATTTAGCTGCATACCGGGCATTCTGCTGGCGCTTGCAATTGTTGCGGCTTTGGGCCAAAGCATGCGCAATTTAGTAATTGCCATGACCATTGCCAGCGCGCCGGGCTTTGCCCGTATTACCCGCGCCCTTGTGTTGCCGTTAGCGGAGCAAGAATTTATTGAGGCTGCCCGCGCGTGTGGGACAAGACCTTTTAGGATTATTTGGCGGCATATCGCCCCCAATATCATGGGGCCGATGATTGTACAAGCCACAATGGCCATCGCTGGTGTAATTATTTCTGCCGCGGGCCTAAGTTTTATTGGCATGGGCATACAACCACCCAACCCAGAGTGGGGCTCTATGTTATCACAGGGCAATAATTTTATACGCACCGCACCTCATCTGGTTATTTTCCCGGGGCTGGCCATTGTTATATCGGCTCTGTCCTTCAATTTGGTTGGGGATGGCTTGCGGGATGCCTTAGACCCTAGGTTAAAGGATTAAATGATTATGGATGAATTATTAAGAGTTGAAGATTTATGGGTCGAATATGTAACGGATACCGTTGTAAACAAGGCGGTTAACGGCGTATCTTTTTCCCTAAAAGCCGGTGAGAACCTTGGCTTTGTAGGCGAAACCGGGGCCGGTAAGACAACGACAGCCCTTAGCATAATGCGGCTTTTGTCACGTGAGGTAGGCAAGATAACAAACGGTCATATCTGGTTCCGCGGCCAAGATTTGCTGGCATTACGCGAAGCCGAGATGCGTATGATTAGGGGCAGCCAAATTGGTATGATTTTTCAAGACCCCATGACCAGCCTAAACCCTGTAATCACTGTAGGCGCGCAAGTTGCGGAGGTGTTGAAATATCACGCTGAGGATAATAGCAAAGCGGCTATAGATAAACGGGTAGACGAGCTGTTAAACCTCGTGGGTATACCACCCGCGCGTAAAAACGAATACCCCCATCAATTTTCTGGTGGGATGCGTCAGAGGATAGTTATTGCGATTGCCATTGCCTGTAACCCGGTATTATTAATTGCCGACGAGCCTACAACAGCACTTGATGTGACTATTCAAGCACAGGTGCTGGAGATGATGGAAGAGCTGCGGCGGCAAATTAATACATCCATGATTATGATTACTCATGATTTAGGCATAGTTGCGCAAGTTTGCGACAAGGTAGCTGTCACATATTCTGGTGAAATTGTTGAGTATGGCAGCGTAGAAGATATTTTTGAAGGCGACAAGCATCACCCTTACACGGTAGGCCTGTTTGGCTCGATACCTGATATGACCCATGTGACAAAGCGTCTTACCCCTATACCGGGCCAGATGACAGACCCGTCGCGCTTGCCGCAGGGCTGCAAGTTCCACCCACGATGCGGGCATTGTATGGAAATATGCAAGGAGTCAAACCCGCCCGTTATAGAAGTAAGCGAGGGTCATACAATAAAATGCCATCTTTTTAGTGCAGGGGGTGCGTAATGTCGGCTACACCCTTGGTTAACATAGTAAATCTAAAAAAATACTTTAAAACACCCTTTGGCGACCTTCACGCGGTGGACAATGTAAGTCTGCAAATCGAAAAAGGGACTACAATTGGTATTGTGGGCGAATCGGGCTGCGGAAAGTCTACATTGGGACGGTCTGTATTGCGGCTGGTCGAGCCTACCGCGGGCGAAGTGTGGTTTGAAAACGAAAATGTGCTGGGTTTTGGCGGGGCAAAATTGCGTAAAATCCGCAGTAAAATGCAGATCATCTTTCAAGATCCATATTCGTCTTTAAACCCCCGCCTTACTGTAAGCGAACTTATCGCGGAGCCTTTGATTGTAAACAAAGTGTTTAGTGGTAAGCAGGATATGCGCAAAAGGGTAATGCACCTGATGGACACTGTTGAGCTTTCGTCACGCTTTATTCATGTTTATCCTCATGAGCTTGACGGTGGGCGGCGTCAGCGTATTGGTATTGCCCGGGCGCTTGCCTTGGAGCCAAAATTCATCGTATGTGATGAGCCTGTTTCGGCACTTGATGTGTCTGTACAAGCGCAAATTTTAAACCTGATGATGGATTTGCAAGACAAAATGGGCCTTGCATATATGTTTGTTTCCCATGATCTTTCTGTGGTGCGGCATATATCCCAGGAAGTGGCTGTAATGTACTTGGGGCAATGCGTAGAAAGAGCTCCGACAGAAGCGCTTTTTGATAACCCCAGGCACCCATATACTCAGGCACTCCTTGACGCGATACCTGTACCTAACTTAAGCAGTAGAGGTAAAAAGCGCATGATTATAAAGGGCGAAGTAACGAGTCCTATAAATCCCGCGCCGGGATGCCGTTTTGCGCCAAGATGCCCCTATGCGCGAGAAGAGTGCATAGGCACAGATATCGAGCATAAGGAAGTAGCTCCAAACCATTTTGTAAGTTGCATCAATGTGCTCAAAAGTTAATGAATCAACAGTCCTATAAGAATTGATGATAATGACAAAAGCGAAAAATAATCACTCATATTCAAACCTAGCTGTAAATGATGCCAGTAATGGCTAATAGAAGGAGGTAGTTTCATGTCTAAAAGGTCAAGAGTTATCACAGGGATTATTAGTCTTTTTATCGTGTTAGTCCTTGTAGCAGGTTGCGGCAATGGCGCCGGTGGCGGCACGACCCCCGACATTAGGGAGGTATCCCAAGAAGCAATGTCCATGAACCTGACTGGGGATGTCGCAAACCTGGTACCGCAGCAAACGGCAAGCAATCCCGATTTCCGCGTGTTTACACTTATTTTTAGCAATCTTGTACGCCAAACCGAAGAGGGCTTTATACCCAATGCCGCCGAGCGCTGGGAGCTATCAGACGACGGCCTGTCATACACCTTCTGGCTAAGGGATAACGTGCTTTTCCACAATGGTGACTTGATGACAGCGCAGGATGTTGTATTTACATTCGAGCAAGCCATGGTATCTCCTTTTGTTGCGGCACCTCTTGATGCCCTTGCTTCTGTTACCGCTGTTGATGAATTTACGGTGCGCTTTGACCTATATAACCCCTTTGCCCCCTTCCTATTGTCTCTTTCCAGCATATGGATTGTTAATGAGGCCGTAATCACAGCGGAAGGCGAAAATGCGGGTAGGCACCCGATAGGCAGTGGCCCATATAAGTTTGTAAATCATCAGCCTGGGCGTTCGGTTTATCTTACGCGCTTCGATGACTACTTCGGTGACCCAGCTATTATCAGAGATGTACAGCTTATGGTTATTTTAAGCCCAGCCACACTTAGCATTGCGGTAGAAGCCGGCGACATCGACCTTGGCACCAATGTACCCCCTGGGGACTTTGCACGCCTAGAGGGTCTTGACCACCTGCAAATCACATATTTAGAAACCAATTCATTAAATTTTGCTACGTTAAATACTTTGCTGCCACCCTTTGACAACCCACTTGTGCGCGAAGCCGTTGCGCGATCCATAGACCGTGAAGGTATGATTGCTATGGTGGCTGACGGTTTTGGCAACCCGGCAACCAGCTTCCTTAACAGCCTGACATTTGGCTACGACCCCAATGCGGAAGTTTTCTCCCGTGATGTTGCTAGGGGTAGGGAACTGCTTGCAGAGGCCGGGTTCCCCAATGGTTTTGATACAACTATTATGACTGTTGGCGGCGGCGGTATATTTGAGAGTATTGCGCAGGTGCTTCAGGCAAACCTGTCTGAAATCGGCATCACTGCAACTATAGAACTCCTTGATCAAGCTGTGGCTATAAACAACCTGCTTACACACAACTATGAGATAGGTATTTTGGCCATTGCGTTGCCTCTTGACGCGGATGCATGGGATACGTTTTTTGCTACGGGCGGCGGCCTAAACATGAGCGGGTTTAGTGACCCCGATGTTGACGCGTGGTTTATTGAAGCGCGTGCGGAGGTAGACCCGGCAAGGCGCCTCGAGCTTTATAGAAATATTCAAACCCGCGTAAATGAGCAAGCACCTATAATCCCGCTGTATTTCCCCATAGCTGCCTATGTCCATGATATATCATTGCAAATGCCCTGGATTGACGCGGTAGGTAATTTTAGGTTTGACGAAGTACGCTGGGTCGAATAATCGATTTATTCCGCCGACGAAGGAGGCATGTATAAACCATGCGAATTACAGATATTAAGTACGACAGGATAAAGGTTAAGTTGAAAAAGCCCTTTGTCGTAGCCATCGGCGTTATCGAATATGCCGAAACCGTGGTTGTTAAAATTACAACTGATGAAGGTATTGTCGGGTATGGCGAGGCTTCCCCGTTTTCTCCAGTAACAGGAGAAAATTTAGACAGCATCCCTGTCTTTCTTGACCTCTTCAAGCCCGCGCTGATAGGACTAAATCCTTTTGAGATTGAGAAAATCCATAAGATAATGAATACGATGACGGTGGGCAATACCTCATCCAAGGCCGGCATAGACATAGCTTTGTACGACATAATGGGCAAGAAGCTTGATATGCCGCTGTATAAGCTCCTTGGCGGTTATAGAAGCTCATTTATGGTTGATATGACAGTTGGCATAGGCGAGCCTGAAATTATGGCGCAAGATGCTTTGGCGTATGTAAAGCAGGGCTTTCGCATCCTTAAAATTAAGGCAGGGCTTGACCCAGTGGCCGACCTAGAGGCTATTAAGCAAATAAGGGCCGCCGTAGGGCCGGATATTAGGTTGCGCGTAGACGCCAACCAGGGATGGACTGTTAATGACGCTATAAGAATAATGGAGAAATATGAGGACTATGGAGTAGAGGCAGTAGAGCAGCCCGTTAGATACTGGAATGTTGACGGCCTTGCCTATATCCGCAACCATACCAAGATTAGTGTTATGGCCGACGAGAGTTTGCATTCGCCGGAAGACGCGCTAAGATTAGCCAAACAAGAAGCTGTAGATATTTTCAACATAAAATTGATGAAATCCGGCGGCTTGTATCCCGCTTTGCGTATTAATGCCATAGGTGAGGCTTGTGGTATCAATTGTATGCTGGGTTGTATGTTAGAGACCCGTATAAGCAACGCCGCCTCGGCAAGTCTTGTGGCGGCGCAGAGGAATATTACCGAGGCGGATTTGGATAGCTATAGGCACTTTGATGATAATGCCATAAGCGGTGGTTTTACTGTAGAAAACAGTGTCATGACTATGCTTGAAAAGCCCGGTTTGGGTGTTGAGGTTAATTTGTAAGCTAACCACTTATCTCTTGAAAAATAGCTCTTATCCGCTTCTCGATTAACTTATTTGGGAATACGGGTGAGGGCTTTTTTGTTACGGTGATTGTTATTGTGTCGGTGTTAACTACATATTCGCCTTTAACCCCTACTGCTGATATAAGGCCTTCTTTTTCGTTGCCGGTTAGCTGACCGCCTGTGGCCGTTAGTTTATGCTTTAGCCTTTCAAATGTGGCTATAATATCGCCGGGTTTGTCTAGTTCAAATGAAAATAACATAATCTATCCCTTTCAAATGGGTTTGTATTATGCTATGTTATGTAAACTAATATGGATGGTGAATATATCCTTTGATGGGTTGTTGGGAGTTTTGATGATGAATATTTCTGTACATGGTCACGCGAGTAGCAGTGTTTACACGTACACCAAGAACGGTACTTATAATGAGAAGAGTATACCTGATGACGCATTGATGTTGGCACTTATGTGTTTTCAACACGATGGCAACATTGATTCAGACGACTATCCCGATGCTTTTCAGCATGCGCTTGCACACACAGGAAATTATCGGTCTAACTATTATAGTATGCGTGTTTACGCAGAAAAAGATGAACAAGTTGGCTACACCATCAGTCGTTATCTGGGATATCGCAAAGGCAAACTTGACAATGATGTATTCACTGTCTTTCCCGAAAAGCCCGACGAACCTATAGACTTGATTGTATGGGACGCCGGGCTTGGTGGTTTGCAAATACCCGATAACTGCCGTTCGAGTTTTTTGGGCATCTAATAAAGCTTTGCCAGACAAGGAGCTGTTCGATAAAATCGCTGAAAAATGCTTCCTCGTTATTGATGCAGATGTGCTACGCTCTGGCGGGGCTATGATTAGCCGCCAAATATCATGGGAACGAACGATTACAGAGATGATATGGCAGCTTCAAAATAACAGCACATTATTGTACTTAACGAAAGTACCACATGTACTTATTACTTTTGCTGAAGATGGTGTAGTCGATATTGATAATACTGGTGCAAAACCATGTGTCCGCTTAATTCTTGTCCACGGCGGTTCTGAAGGGATGCTGCGTGAAAAAACAGGAGGGGTTTTTTACAATACCTTCAATTTAATGCTATCGTCTGTTCCTCACATCATAACCTCAGATGCCAAAAAACTACGACAAACAGAAAATATAAGATTAATGCTATCAACGGCTGAAAGGATATATTTAGCCGGCTATTCTTTTTTTGATGATCAGGATGATGGCTTTGGTTTAAGCACTGAACATATAAGACGAAACTGGCCAGCATTCGATATTCCTCTAGAATATGACGAGGCCCGCAAGCAAGTATTTGTGCCAAGTGCGTGGACAATAGCCAATAACTTAGGCGAGCTATATGATGTAGCTTTTGATTATGTAAGAAAAGGCCCAGAGGCCATCGATGGCCTGCCGCAACTAAGCTTTGGCGCGTTTACAACAATAGACCGCTGGGAGATAGAGGCATTCCAAAACATCCGCAACTTAATTGTAGGCTATGCGAGCAGCGAAAGCACCCGTCCCCTTTCTATCGCGGTATTTGGCTCCCCCGGAAGTGGCAAGTCCTTTGGCGTAACGCAAATAGCGCAAAACGTACTGCCAGGTAAAGTAGAAAAACTGGAGTTTAACGTGTCGCAGTTTGCAAGCCCGGCTGACCTTGGTGCGGCTTTTCAGAAAGTACGCGACACTATATTAGGTGGCAAGTTGCCGTTGGTATTCTTTGACGAGTTTGATTCTGACCGGGATGGTTTTACCCTTGGCTGGATAAAGAGCTTCCTAATGCCAATGCAAGATGGCAAGTTTAGAGATGAAAGCGGCGAGCGTCCCCTTGGCAAGTGCATACTTGTATTTGCAGGTGGTACGGCCTCTAATTTCGAAGAGTTTGCTAATCAATATGAGCATCTAAAAACCGTCAAAGGCTCGGATTTTATCAGTCGGCTAAGAGGCACAATAGATATCCTTGGCCCCAACCCAAAAAACGCAGGCGATAAAAATTATATACTGCGCCGCGCGCTATTACTTAGAAGCCTATGCGAGCGCAAGCTTAAATTTAATGAATCCATCGCCCCGGTAAGCGCGGACATTATCCGTGCTATGCTTCTGATTCCCAAATATAAGCACGGTGCGCGTTCTATGGAGGCTATCCTGGATATGAGCCGTATAGACGGCAATACATGGGAGCCGGTTTCGCTGCCGTCTCATTCTCAGCTGGCTTTGCATGTGGATGCGGATGCTTTTATTAAGTTGGTGCTGGGCAAGGATTAGCGGTTCTACACACAATCCAGACTTCAAATTGCCAGAGTTGGCAATCAACGAAAAACGAAATATATTAGACGAGGTGGGTGACAAAGAGTGTTTCAAGCAGGAGATGTTCTTGTTGCGGCATTGCCGATGGGCTATTATGGGGCGATTAAGATACTGAAAACAGGGTTGCCGCAACATGAAAACAAAGAGGTATACTTAGTGGGGGCAACTCAATATTTCGACAAAAAGAAACCGCAGATTGACGACCCGCTGCTTAAAGAAATCCTTTTAACGCCCGGGCCGTATGAGAAGTATGTTTATAGAATTGGCGGGCATAAAGACTCAGTTGAGATACTTAAAACGCGCTATAATTTCTTAGGTAACCTGCCGCTGACAGAAGCAGAACAGGAGCTAGACCCCGAAAAGTTTTTCCTTGTCCCATTTTTTCAACAACTGTTTATGATGCTTGCTCGAGGTGACGTGTTCAAAAAACATGTGCCCACACTAAAGCAAGAAGCCTATCGCTTGCTGAGCGATGAAAGTGATAAATTTTTCTATATTGCATATGGCGATTATTACGGCGATGTGTCTATTGCCTATTGCGCTGGGAGAGCGGGAACCATTGGCGGGAAGTTAACAAGCAAAGTGTTCGGTACAGAAGAAGCGTGTATGATTGAGGCACAAAAGTTGATTGACGCCAAAATAAAAGAAGGATACGTGCTTGCCACAAACCATTACCGAGATGATAGGGGAAGGCATCAGTTTAACGATGGTAAAGAAGCAAAATCCCGACAAAACAAATTAGTGGCCACACACCAAGCACTTCGCTACACAGATGAAAAAAGTGACAAGTTTTGGCGAATCGAATACCTGGATAGCACTCTGGTTGTCAACTACGGCAAAACCGGGTCTATCGGCAAGTATCAGGTAAAAGAGTTTGACAGCGAAGAAGGATGTGAGAAAGAAGCCAAAAAGCTGATTGCATCCAAAATCAAAAAAGGCTACAAGCCCTACGCCGAATTTGACCCCAACACGCACATCTACTTAGACGACCTAGAAGTCGGATTGCACCGGCTTACATCCCATCCGAAATTCCGGGAGCATTTTACCGATGACCTTTACTATGACTGCACCGATGAATTTGCCCCCTTTGGCAGCGATGAGGGCGATATCTCGCTCCACGAAGTCAACGATGATTTGAAGAGGGCTGTTAAAGCAGGTACGGGCTTCCACTTTATTCTCATGGTGAAAGATATGATAGAACATGACTTGGGAGGGGCGTACCCAACGGACGATAATTCACGCGAAGCCGTGGAAGTCGTGCTTAAAACCAATAGTATTGATGACATGATAAATTGTGATATGACTCTATACTCCACGGCTTTTGCCCAAATAAAAACAATTGGGTGGATTGACGCAGAACTAAAGCAACTGGCATTAAACGCGATGAAGCGAATGGCTGTTGTCTTTGAAATAAAGGGCGATGACTATTTACGAGAAATGGTTGTAGAAACGCAAACAAGAATGATTCGGGACTTAGAGGGATTTGCCGCGACCCCATAAGCACAACACGGTATAAGCGTTAGACTGTGTAGGAGAAATAGAAATTCGCGATACGCTAAATTTATAATAGATGTGGGGGCGGAGGGGAATTGACTATGGATTCAAAATATAAGCAAGAGGTTTACATGCATGGAAAAAAGGACGCTATAATTGCCTTATGTGCTTATCTTGTAGTGGCTGTACTTGGTATAGTTTTTTGGTTTATAGTGACTAATGTTGAATTGACAGGGTTTCTAGATTTATTAGTTAGCTTTGCACTTCCTGTTATCGTTACCGGAATGGTTTTTGCCATTGTACATGCAAAAAAGCAAAGTCTGGCTTCCATTGGTTTTCATAAAGAAAGTATGTGGCCAGCACTTAGATTTGGGCTTTTAATTGTGCTTATTTTTTCAACCTTTGGAGTAGTGCCAGGGTTGGTATACGGATGGGAGTTTAATAGTATTGGGGCGATTATTCCCCTACTGTTTACGGTGTTTATACTGGCGGCATTTGAAGATATTTTTTTCGTTGGCTATATCCAAACAAGATTATATGGCCTGTTTAAGAAAGATGCACTAGCAATACTTGTTGGTGCGGTTTTATTTGCGATTATACACATACCAGTTGGTTTGCTTGGGGACATAGGAGCAGATTTAATCTCGGCCTTGATTGGCTGGGCTGTAATGCACTTGATATTTGTGCTTATCTTCCGAAGGAATTTTTCGCTAATCCCAGTATTCATAGCACATACGCTCTCAAATTTCTTTCGCAGAGGTGGACTATGGGTTGAGTTCAACCCTTATTATAATGGGCTTTGGATGTATACTGCCGAATATCTTGTATTGTTGCTTTTAGTGATTTTGGGAATAGTTAATTGGCTTCGGTTTAAGCGTAGACGTACAACATAACAGTATAAGCATAACGCCGCACAGCGAATCCAAAGCCCTACAGCGTAATAAATTAAGATTATGAACAGTAAACCCCGACGCCCAGAGCAACCGCTCTGGGTTATTTTTTTGCCCAAATAAATATCTCTCGATTCCCTACGCACGTAATTGATGAATTTTAACGAGTTTAATTTTAATGAAACAAATTCCATTTATATTTTAGCAAAAATTGTTGACGCTGTCAGACTATCGTGATAGTATTAGGTGCAGACTATTGAAATAGTCTATTGTGAAACGAAAGGAGTATCTACGCAAGCGCAAAATATTATGCGTATTAAAATGTAAATCAAGTCATAATTTATTGTTTTGATCAAGCTCAGCGGTGCACCGCTCCATGCTATGACCTCAATCAATGAAGACTACTCTTAAAATAATATGGAGAGGTACCAATGACCAAACTAGTTAAACAGTTATCAGGTAAGCGCCTGACTATATCAGCGCGCTTTACTTTCGCGTTTTTATTCGTCTATGGCAGTATACTAACCGCCGTATCAATTTATTTGCTTCCCACCCGTTTTACAGATTCTGTCCAAATATTTATGCAAAGCCCTATGTTGATTTTGCTTAATGGCCTGCCTATATTGCTTTTGATTGGACTTTTGTTTGGGATTAGCCGCAACTTAGTTGTAACTACATCAATTCCAACAGTAACTATTTTTTTATTGGCGTTCGTAAACCGAAGCAAGGTTTTTTTTCGGGATGAGCCCTTTTTACCGGCAGACATTTTTTTATTAAACGAAGTGAGGTATATAATCTCAGCGGTAAGTTTTCATACAGAGTGGACAATTATCGCGTTGATTATTTTTTTTGTGCTACTGATATTGTCTTTGTTTATTGTTAAGCCGTTTAAACCAAAGTGGCGGTTTTGCCTGCCGGGTGCTATTTTTTGTGTGCTTTGTATGGCTGTTTTAGTGCCAACGGTTTATTGGGATCAAGAATACTTTGGCAGCTTTCCTGTTAGGGGCAGCGGGTTTAGGCTGGTGGATATTTATAACTCCAGAGGATCGACATATTCTTTTTTAGCATTTTTATCAAGGTTTTCGCCTCAACGCCCGCCAGGTTTTTCGGAGCAATTGGCTCGTACGATGCTAGAGCGGCAGGTAACTTCGTCTATACCCCGTGAGCCGGGTCATATCAATGTAGTGGTTGTCATGAGCGAGAGCTTCTCCCGCTTGTCAGACAACCCGGCTTTTAGCTTCGACAGCGACCCATTAGCGGCCTTTCATACTCTTGCGGCCCGGGATGGTAGCATAACCGGCGATATTATAGTGCCTAATTTTGGAGGCGGTACCGCCAATACCGAGTTCGATGTTTTAACAGGGATGTTTACCCAATTTATCCGGGAGTCTCCTTCTTCATTTTGGTTTATCCGGCAGCCTTTTGAATCTGTAATTTCTGTGCTTGCGGATAGAGGGTATCGCACCGCGGCAATGCACCCTGGCACGCCGTGGTTCTACAACCGGCAGAATGTCTACAGGCACTTGGGTTTTGATGATATGTATTTCCGCTACGATTTTTTGGAGGCTGGCGCGGACATAATAACCCGTCTTGTGAGTGAGGCTTCGACTTTTGACTTCCTGCGTGAATTTATCGCTAGCAGGGACAGGTCACAAGGCCCGATATTTACGTACATGGTAACCATCCAAAATCATATGCCTTTTGCCAACCGGTTCTATAGTGGCTACCGTGGCATGATATCGGATATCAATTTCAGCGACGCTGAAATGAACGAGCTGTATAATTATTTCTACGGGATGCGCCAAAGCGCGGAGGAGCTTCTTTATTTGGCGGATTTTTTGGAAGAGGAAGATGAGCCGTTTTTGCTAGTGTTTTATAGCGATCACTTGCCGTCTTTTGCCGGTGGGATAAGCATGTACCAGCGGCTTGGCTTGGATTTTGCTATTAATCCAGAACTGCAGTTTACAGTACCTTATTTGATTTTCGCCAACGAACTGGCCCGTGAGTATATTTCATTTGATGATGTGCCGTCGCTTTTTAGTGCTAATTATATGGGACAGCAATTGCTATCCTTTTTGGGGTTTGAACGGGATACGGCTTGGTTTTCTTTTTTGACAAATTATAAGGCTCAGCACCCGATTATGGGTTTACTCAACGAGCATACAGATTTTAGATTTTTACAGTATTATTTTATGGGACAGAGGTTTAGGTGAAACTATTTTGTTTTTGGCTATAATACCGGATCAAAATCAAAGTCATCACCGAATAAAGCACGGTATGCAGGGTCCGTGGGAAAGTGGCGGACATAACCATTTTCGGACACATCGTGTATGTGTGATAATAGCTTTCGCATATAAAAAGTGGATTCGATTTCGATCCAATTTTTTTTGCGGCGGTTTTCCGACAAAGAATTGTGTGCGCCCAGCACCCAGTTCCCATCCGACTCACCCAGGAAGCTCGTTGGGAAAATGTACGTACCCGTCGATGTTCGGAACTGTGCCATATAATCCACCGCATGGGTGAACCATTTCGTTTTAACGGCGGTGGGAAATTGGGCGTATAACAAAAGTCTTTGGAAATTTTGATTCGCATAATAACGGTTGGAATTAAAGGGCTTCAAGCAATCCCAACCCATGGCATAATATTTGTTCGGTGCGGCACATAGGATGCCGTACCCAGTTTTTACTGTATCATAATCATTGGAAATGACGTAATCCACGATATTGTCTATTTTCTCCTGCGTTTCGGCGGGCATGCGCACATATACCGCTGCCAGCATCACCATGTCGTAGATAAGGGGTAACCGTATCGCTTCACTGGAGGCGATGGCGGGCTTGATAATTGGCCGATTGCGAAATGACTTCGGTACCCTCGGATAATCCATCACGTCGTCGTAAATATCATAATTCCCATGCCGCGTGAAGTCATAAATCGTGTTTATCCTTTCAATGGCAAAATCAAGCAACCCATCCAAAGGAAACCCCGCGCGTAATAAGAACGGATAGGCGACGAGCTTGTCATAACCCTTGTCCGAGATGATGGGGAT
>Ga0123355_10006924_pt1 | contig 16876 bp, 11 predicted proteins | sample TergutEmb28metaG_3_FD_89872 | JGI IMG/M metagenome (GOLD analysis project Ga0123355, IMG submission 89872) | Embiratermes neotenicus P1 segment gut microbial communities from Petit-Saut dam, French Guiana - Emb289 P1 | ecosystem: Host-associated > Arthropoda: Insects > Digestive system > Gut ...
AGAGGCGCCAGCGGCGGAAGACGATTCTGAGGCTGGCCATGACCGGGATGGAGAGATAGATGCCGACGATACCGGCGATTTCGCCTCCGGCCATGACTCCGAAGATGGCGGCCAGCGGATGCAATTCCATGCTCTCGCCCATGATGCGCGGGGAGGAAACGTAGTCCTGCACCAGTCGCCAGAGGACGAAGAAAATGATGAGGATGAGCCAGTGCTTGTAGCTCATCAATACGGCCACGGTGATGATGGTGAGAGCCGCAACCAGCGGGCCGACCACGGGCACGAACTCAAGCACTCCACCCAGCGTGCCCAGCACTAGAGCGTACTGCACTCCCATGATGGCCAGAAAGGATGAATATACGATCAGCGTCAGAGCAGCCAGGGTAAGTTGAGCGCGGATGAAGTGCGCCAGCATCCGGTTGAGGTCGTTGAGGACATTTTCGAGGAACTCGCGTTGCGGCCGCGATTGCACGGACGAGAGAAGGAATTCGCTGAAGGCGCGGCCGTCTTTCAAGAAGAAGATCGACAGCAGCGGGACGACGAAGAGCAGCCATGCCTGCTTGGCGACGTCAGCCGTGCGCAGGCCGACGCGCTGCGCGAGGTCGGTGATGTCCTTTTGATGGTTTTTCAGAAAAGAGTCGATGGCCGTGACCGACGCTCCACTCCAGCCGTGTTCTCTGCCGAGCCTCTTGGTAAGGTCGCCGGAACTGAGTTCGTTGAGTAAGCCGGGCAGTGCCTGGCCCAACCTCCCGCCTTCTCGTGTCACCTTGGGGCCGACAACGACGAAGAACAGGATCACCAGGGCAATCAACAGTAAGTAGAGGACGGCGATCGCGCGGCCGCGTCCTTTGAGCAGGCGCTCCAGGTGCGCGACCAAAGGGCTCATCAGATAGGAGAAGAAGATGGCGAACAGGAAAGCCACGAGAGTTTCACGGGTGACGTAGAGAAATCCCAGACCCAGTGCGAACAGCAGCACCGTGACCAGGACCCTCGCCGTACGTGAGTCAGCCAGCAGCAAGCAGTTTTCCCCGTTCTCAATTCTGATGCCGGGCGACTGCGGCTAGTCCCCGACTACTTCGGTGTTGTCGGCAGCAATCGATGTCCTTATCAGATTAAACTGATCTTTGTCATCCACCCACAGGGCCCACTCAAGATCTTCCGCTGTCGCCCGGAGCATGGTGGCAGGGAAGATCACTCAACTTCTCCTGGTTGGGTACGAATTCCGATTTTCTTCAGGCCCAACTTTTTCGCAATCTCGCGGGCGATGGCACCGACCGAGCGGCCGCCGGTCTCAATTCTGACGTCCGCTCTGGCATAGCTCGCGCGCCGGGTCTGGTGCAGTTCGCGAAACTGCTGCTGGCTGCGAAGAAGCGGGCGTTCCGCTCCGGCCTCACGCGCCTGCTCTGAACATCGCCGCCACAGCTCTTCGACCGGGGCGTCCAGAAAAACCGTAGGCACGGCACACTCGCCGAGTAGCTTCGCGTTCTGCTCTTCGACAAAGGCCCCGCCACCCAGGGCTACGATCTTCACCCCGCCGGCGCGGGACTCATCCAGCACTTGCCGCAACGCGGTATGCTCGGCACGCCGGAACGCTGCTTCGCCGGAATCGCGGAAAATCTCGGCCACCTTGCGCCCTTCGCGGCGCTCGATGCGGTCATCGAGATCTTCGAACACCCAATTCAATAGCTGCCCCAGCGCACGGCCCACGCTGCTTTTGCCGGCCCCCATAAAGCCGACCAGAAAAACAGCATGGGGCGACGGGGTCGCCGGACGCTTGTTCCGCAGCCGAGCGCCAGACCTCGAACCAACCCTTTTTCCGGAACGCTTCTTCAAACGATCGGAGTTCTTCTCTTACTGTTTGGTAGCGTGTTTGCTGAGGTGGATTTTACCACTGAAGCTGCGAAGCACCACGGTCGATGAGATGGAGGCGCGCCCCACGGTACCCCAGAAGGCACGTCCTTCGGTGTTGGGGTAGGGAACATGCTGTTTGGGCTGCAGGTGAATGTCGTCATGGACTTCACCGCGGACGGAGCGGGCGCTGACATCGGCGGAGACGCTGTCGGGCACGATGGCTTCGATGTCGCCGCTGTGGCTGGTCAGGCGGTAGTCGCCGCGGTCGCCAAAGTCGCCGATGTAGCTGATGCCGCCGCTGGTCGAGATGACCTGCACGAGCGGGCCGGTCACGGAGTTCAGCGTGACGTTGCCGCTGAGGGAGTCGACTTCCACGTGACCGTCCTGCACGTTGGTAAGGGTCACGGCCCCGTTCAGAGTCTTGACGTGTACGTGAGCGCTCGCGATATCGCGGAGGTCAACGGTCGCGGCAGCGCCTTCCAGGGTGATATCGCCGTGAAGTCTCTCGGCCTCGAGGGTGCCGGAACTGGAGTGCAGGGTGATGCTCGAATCGGCGGGGGCGAAGATCTCGTAGTCGACTCGGCCGGATTGGGCGTCGGCTCCGGCCAGCAGGTGCGACTGGATCTCGACGCGATTGCCCACCAGACTGTTATCGACCTCGACTCGATCGGAAGCAACATTGACGCTGACGATCACGACGTTGCCGCTCGAGGGCTTGACCGATATCGAACCGTAGGGATTGTTGACTGAGAGTCCCGCCTTGGGTCCGACAGTGAAGTGGAATTCCTTGTGTGTCTCGGCGAGCAGAGTACCGGCCAACAAGGTGACGGCCACCGCGCCGCTGACCGCCACGAACTGAATTGTGCGCCCACTCATAAGGTTCCCCGAAATCCTTTACCTTCCTTCGCTGGCATATCGCCGGCGGCGTCACAAATCGCATCTACTTTATTGCAGAGAGCGATCCAAAGCCAACTCAAAAAGCATGGCTTTTTGCTGATAAGCGTCCATCAGTGTGCTGCGGGCATCCTCGTCGGTCGGATTAGCGTCAACGGTGGTCTTGGCGTCGTGAATGTACTCGTTGACCCGGCGAAGATTGTCCGTGTATTGGGCTTGCAGATCGGGAGATTGCTGTGCGATCTCGGCCAGAAGGTCGGCATCGTTCAAGCCGGCGATCTTTACCTCGTCCGAGACCGGGGGGGGCACATTGACAGTAGCAACGGTCGGGTGTTGGGAATGCTGCCGGGTATAGATTCCTAGGGTGACCAGCAAAGCGGCTGCGGCGGGAACCAGCCAGCCCGCCCATCCCCAATGGCCGGCAAACGAGGGGAAAAGAGAAAAGCGCGGACGCTGAGGGCGAATCAGACCCTCCTGCCGGAGGGCGATTTCAATGGAATTCCATACACGGGGACTGGGTTCGTGGGCGGCGCGCAGATCGCCAGCGGCGCAGGCAAGCGCCAACAACTCTGCAACCATGGCCGTGCACTTGGGACAATTCTTCAGGTGATCCCGTTGTTCGGGCTTGCTTCCGTCGTCGACTTCTGCAAGGCTCCGTTCCAACTCAACGCAAGTCATACAGCTCTCCCCAAGCCTCTTTTTGCCTCAATCGAAGTGCCACTTCGAAAAACGCCGAGCAGTTTCGCTTCCACTGCCGCTTTGGTTGCCGGTCTTCGCCGGTTCGTTTACTAGCTTTGTTGCGCCGAAAGCCCTTCAGGATTTCTCGGCCTTTTCGGCACGATTCATTTTGAGCAGGTCCCGCAGCTTCATCCGCGCCTTGTGCAACTGCGACTTGCTGTTTCCGATCGAGCAGCCCACGATCGCGGCGATCTCATTATGTTCGTAACCTTCGATATCGTGAAGCACAAAAATTGTGCGGTAGCCGGGAGGGAGATCATCGACCGCTTTCTGCAACTGCAGACGGTCGATGGATCCGGCCAACGCCAAATCATCCGCCCCGAAATCCTTCTTGGGAGTGTCTTCGTCACCCCCTTGCGTAGTTTCCTCGAGCGAAACCACCGGAAGGTTCTTTTTGCGGAGGTGCATTAGCACCACGTTCACCGATAACCGGTGCAACCAAGTCGAAAATGCCGATTCCCCGCGAAACGTCGCAATCTTGCGGTAGAGCTGGAGAAATGCTTCCTGGGTCAGATCCTCCGCCTCCGCCGTATTCGCGGTCATACGCAGGCACAGGGAATAGACACGCCGCTTGTGCTTGTCGTAGAGCGCCTGGAACGCTTGGGCATCCCCAAGCTTGGCCCGCTCGATAAGCTCGGCTTCGATCGAATCGCTGGCCTGTCGCTGTTCTGGGTCGGTCAAGTTGCCTTTTCCGGCCGCACCCCGTGAGATGCGGCTAACTATCTTTGCGTTGTATGGCTTGCGGGTGGTCGCCCTGGAACCAAGGGAGCGCCATTATTTAAATTTTGAGAGCGATTCTACCGTTCTTTGGATTCTGTCGTCAGCTGCGCCGTCACCGGAAATCCTTTGCCTGTGGAGCGTTAAAACGATCGGTCGCTCTGCTCGGTAACCCTCTCCCGAATTTAGAGTCACATTCTTCGAAAATTGGTAAATTTCGGTTCACTATGTTGTCGCTGTGGCGGTTGTAATTGTTTCTAAGCCGTGGGCAGATGGACCAGTCTCTCGGACGCGGAGGGCGATTGAAAGGGCCATGCCAACAAAGCCGAGGATGGAGAAAATCCACATGCCCAACGCATATCCTCCCGGGTTGCTTACCCCAGCTTGAGCGTAGTCGTTGGCTTTTCCGATCAGCAGGTTGAGGAGGAAGAAACCGATCTGCTGGATCAGGGTCATCAGCGCGTAGGCCGTACCCAGCCGCGACTGATTCACAATGTAAGCCACCGACGGCCACATGACGGCCGGGATCAGAGAAAATGCGATTCCCATCATGGAAACCGGCAGGTAGAGCGAAGTTGGGGAATAGGCCATCATCAGGTAGACGGGCATCAGCAGAAGCGAGCCGAACATCATGAACAAGGCGCGCTTGCCGACACGGTCGACCAGCAATCCGAATAAGGGAGTTGCGATCATGGCGGTAAGGGGAAGCAAGCTGTTGAGCCGGCCAGCCTGTTCGAGGGAAGCGACGCGCACTGCTTCAGAGGCCTGCAATCCGCCGTGGGTTGCGAGGATCTTGTTGGTGAAAAAATCGATAGCGAACGTGCGGAAGGGGAAGATTGCGGAGTAGAAAGTGAAACAGAGCCCTACCACCAGCCAGTACGACAATTCGAAGCGGAATATGCCTTTGAACTCCAGCTTGTCGGTTTCGCCCGCCTTGCCCAGTTCGTATTGTTTCTCGGCGCGACTCTCCAAAGCCCAGTATGTCAGCGAGAAGATGACGGCGAAGATTCCAGCTCCGACGGCAAGGAGTAGCGGATTTTGCCAGCTCGGCTCACCTGCCGGGCCGTTTGGATAAAAGGCGCGGTTGGCCCAGGTGGGGGAATTGTCGGCGGCGACGGAAGCCAGACGCGCGATGGTGAGATTGATGCCGAACGCGAAGCTGAGTTCCTTGCCCTTGAACCATTTTGCCAAGGCGGTGGTGATCGCGACGATCATGGATTCGCCACCGAGCCCGAGGACGGTGCGCCCGGCGATCATGAGGGGAGCGCTACCCTTTGCCGCGGTGATCGAGGCGCCGAGCAGGCAAAGCAGGGCGAATCCGAGGATCGACTTCTTGGTTCCGATGCGGTCGATAATGATTCCCCCGACCAGTAGCGTTGCGACTGCGGCTACGCTGTAACTGGCGTTCAGCCAGCCGAACTGGGTGGCAGAGAATCCGAGATGGTCGATGAAGATCCGTTCCAGAGCGTTGATGCTGTCATACATGTAGTAGTTCCCCGCCATCGCCAGACTGACGAAGATGAGGACCGCCCAGCGGTAAATGCGGCTGGGCTCAGGACGAGTAGTGTGCATAGGGCCCTTTTTGTGGAAATCGCATTGCGAAGCCAGAAGATTAGCAGAATCGAGCGGTGAGCTGCGAGCCGAGACCGGGAGGCAAAACCGACGCCTTGCACTTGCTCCGGCTCGAAGCTCGTGGCGTGAAGCTCGCAGCACGCTTCCTAGATCGCGTGCATCCAGGCTGCGGGCTACGGCCGTGTCGCTAAGCCCATTGATGATAGCGCGCGCGACCTCCGGGGAAGAGGGGCCATCTCGTAAGGTCGTACCGGACCTTTCCCGTGGTTGTGGCGGAGGGACCGTGGTCGGGAGGCGGCGATCCATTTCGGCGAAGTCGTACGCGAGCGACACGCTCGCGATAGGAAGCCGTCGAGCGCGAAGGTTTGCAAGTGGATACGGTTTTCGCAATGCATCCGGGGACCGATGTCTGGTGGAAAAGCTCTGGGGGCTCAGTAGGGGGCGTCGTCGTTAGTTAGCTTCCTACATAGCGGGCATACAGGCTTCGCGCGACCGCCGTGTCGGTGGTGCCTTTGATGATGGCGCGCCCGTCGGGGAAAAGGGTCATTTCGTAGGGGTCGCGCCAGAACTTCAGGACGAAGTCATTGTGGCGGACGGTGCCGTGGGGTTGGAGGCGGCGATCCATTTCGGCGAAGTCGATGGGACGTTGGCGCTCATGGATTTGCACCGAATTCCTGCCGCAGAGAGTGATGTGCGGGCGGGTTTCACCGGCGAGGTGAACGAAGTCTCGCTGGCCGCAGGCGCGGCAGCCGGGGCGGGGCTTTGCGGCCGAGATCTCGGCCTGCTCATTGGTCCAGAGATCGAAGGAGAGCAGGGTGCGGCGCAGAGTCGGCGCCTTTTTGCCGGCCACCAGAAGCTTGAGTGTCTCGGTGGTGGCGACCGAGGCGACAAAATTTACGGCCGACCCCAGGATGCCAGAAGTCTCGCAGGTCTCGACGATGCCGCGCGGGGTATCGGGAAAGATGCATGCCAGGCAGGCGGTATCGCCGGGCAGCACGTTCAAGGTAACGGCGTAGCTGCCCACGGCAGCCGAATAGATCCAGGGAACGGAGCCATCGACGGCGTAGTCATTGAGGAGGTACCGAGTCTCGAAATTGTCAGTCCCGTCAAGAATTAGGTCCATTCCTTCAAGCAGAACTTCAATATTGTCGGGAACCAGATCTTCGACCTTTGCTTCAACCTGCACGTCAGCGTTGAAGGCAGAGATTTTGCGCGCCGCGGCGATTGCCTTGGGAAGGGATTCGGCGGCGTCGGCTTCGTCGAACAGCGACTGCCGCTGCAGGTTGCTCGGTTCGACGTAGTCGCGGTCGATGATGCGGAGCGCGCCCACGCCGGCTCGACCGAGCAGGTTTGCCAATGCTGTCCCGGTTGCGCCGCAGCCCACGATGGCCACGCGTGCCGCCGCCAGTTTGCGCTGACCTTCCTGGCCGATGCCGCGGAAAAGGATTTGCCGCGAGTAGCGGTCGTCGGTGCCCTTCCGCCAAAGGCCTGCCTTTTCGTCACCCTGGGGTTCAGTCTGAGCCAAAGAGATCACCAGCCCGTTGCCCTAAAACAATTATTATAAGTGGCTGGCTGCGAGTCGAGACGCGGGGGCGTGGTGCGGTGCGGGGGCTCGCAACCACTCGTACAACAGACACGCGGCGCGTTCCATCGAATTCAAAAGGCGCGCGCCAAGACCCAAGGACCCCTTGCCGAGACAGTACGCGAAATCTCTGACCGCGACCATGGTGGTGTGGTCTGCGTTACTGTCTGCAAGCTCGTCGGCAGGGGCGAAGACTGTCGAGCCCGATGTGGCCGACCGAAGCGTCGCGACGCGGGGCCAGCAGCAACCGGCGGGCTCGGTGTACCTGGGCAGGATGGTCGAGGCGATCGAGCTCCCCAACATACCCGATCGCGACCGCGCTCATCTGTTGCAAATGCTCCCGCAGAAAGTGGCGGCGCCGCTCGATCGCGACCAGGTGCGTGCCAGTATCCGTCAACTCTACGCGTCGGGCCGCTTTGCCGACATTCAAGCCGAGGTGACTCCATCGGGTGACGGGGTTGTGCTCACCTTTACCACTTCGCCGAATTTTTTCGTCGGTGCCGTCGAGGTCGAGGGCGCGCCGGCTCGCCCGAATTCCAATCAGATCGTCAACGCGTCAAAGTTTCAGTTAGGCGAACGGTTTACGCAGGAGAAGCTCAACCGGGGACTGGAGAACGTCCGCCAGTTGATGCAGGAAAACGGTTACTACAAGGCGCGCGTCACCGTCGAGAGCGTTTCAAACCCGACCACCCAGCAGGTTGATCTTCTTTTCCATGTTGCGGCCGGCCCTCAGGCACGGGTGGGGGAAGTGAAAGTCACGGGAACTTCTAACCTGTCGCCGGGCGACGTGCAGGGTATCGCGAGAATGAGACCGGGGGACCGGGTCACGGCGCAGCGGGTCCGCGACTCGCTGCGGCGGTTGCGCAGAAGGTTTCAGAAGCAGAACCGGGCGCTGGCGCAGGTCGAGATCTCCGATCAGACCCATCGGCCGGAGATCAATGCAGTGGATTTCACGTATCACATCGATCCTGGACCGGTCGTGATGATTAGCACCGAGGGCTTCCGGATCAGCCCGGGAGTGCTGAAAAAGCAGATCCCAGTCTTCGAAGAGAATGCAGTCGACGACGACCTGCTGAACGAAGGCAAGCGCAATCTCCTCGACTATCTGCAGACCAGGGGGCACTTCGACGCGAAGGTAGAGATTCGCAAGGTCAGTGATGCTGAGACGTTGCATGTCATTTATGACATCGACGCCGGGCCGGTGCACAAATTGGCGTTGGTCGAGATCACCGGCAACAAGAATTTTCTCGACACGGCCCGGCTGCGCTCCTACCTGCAGATTGAGCCCGCCAGACGTTTCAGCAAAGGTCGCTATAGCGAGGCGCTGCTGAAAGCTGACGTGGCCACGTTGGAAGGCCTATACAAGACCAACGGCTTTCGCGACGTCAAGATCCAGACCAAAGTGGAGGACAACTATCAGGGGAGGCCCAATGTGCTTGCTGTCCGCATTCAAATCGAAGAGGGTGAACGCACGCGAGTAGGCCAGGTGCACGTGGTGGGGAACAAGCAGGTCAAAGACAGCGATCTGCCCGAGCTGAGCACGCAGGCGGGTCAGCCCTATTCTGAGCAGGATCTGGCGAACGACCGGGAACGGATCCTGAGCTATTACTTCGACCACGGATTCCCCAACGCCTCGCTCGATATCACCACCGCTCCATCGCCGAACCAGCAAAGTCGTGAAGATGTCACGTTCACTATTTCAGAAGGAGAGCTGTTCACCGTAAACCAGGTCATGGTGGGCGGAACCGAGCACACGCGCGACTTTGTCGTCGAGCGAGAACTGGAAGTGCGCCCGGGCGACCCCCTCAGCCAGCTGAATCTGCTCAACACCCAGACGCGGCTTTACAATCTCGGGATCTTCAGCAAGGTGGATACGGCCGTACAGAATCCGGAGGGAAACGATCCGCGGAAAAACGTCCTGGTCCAGCTCCAGGAGGCGAGGCGCTATACGTTCACCTACGGACTGGGGCTGGAATTCGCGACTGGATTGCCGGCGGGATCGACGTCGCCGACGGGGGCTACGGGAGTCAGTCCGCGGGTTGAGTTTGACGTCACCAGGCTGAACCTAGGCGGCCGTAACCAGACCATTACTTTTCAGTCGCACGTCGGCACTCTGCAGCAGCGCGGAATCCTCAGTTACACAATTCCCAGGTTTTTTGGCAGCGACAAGTTCAAGACGATCTACACGGTCTTCTACGACAACAGTCTAGACGTGGCGACGTTTACCTCGCAGCGGCTGGAAGGCAAGGTTGATCTGCGGCAGCAGTTGGGAAGTGCCGGCACCGAGCCGGGAAGCCGTCCTGGGCCGAACTCGATTACCTATCGTTTCGACTTTCGTGTCGTCAAGGCCAGCCACTTCGCGCAAAACTTCTCGGCCGGCGAACTTGCCCTGTTGTCGCTGCCGGCGCGGGTCGGCGGACCCGGCTTCACTTTCATCCACGACCAACGCGACAACCCGTTGGCCAGCACCAAGGGAGAGTACTTTACGCTGGATGCTTTTGTAGCCCCGAGTTTCTTCGGTACGCGGTCGGAAGCGCCTCCGTCGACCACCTCGGACATCAGCGCCAGCTTTCCCACCAACTTTGCGCGGGCCCTGGGGCAATATTCCACCTATCACGCTTTCGGCGGCAAACACAGGACGGAGCGTCAATTTGTGTTTGCCCGTTCCACATCGCTCGGGCTGGTGCAGCCCTTTCGCGGTACCAGAGTCCTGCCGCCCGGTTCCTGCCCCTTAAATTCCGCCGGTGAGCCGACGTGCTCTGATTTTGCTACCGTGCCGCTGCCGGAACAGTTCTTTGCCGGCGGCGGCAACTCCCATCGTGGATTCGGGTTAAATCAGGCAGGACCTCGCGATCCCAGCTCGGGTTTCCCCGTCGGTGGTACCGCGTTGTTTGTCAACAACTTGGAACTCCGCTTTCCCGAAACCTCATTACCCTTCGTCGGGCCGGGATTCGGGTTTTCCATTTTTCACGATATGGGCAATGTGTTTACCGCAGGGCACGACATGATCCGAGGCTTGTTGCGCTGGCACCAGCCTGGCACGCAACCGTGCCTGGCCAGTGGGTTACCCACCTCGCCGGAGTGCACGGCATTCAGTAACACTGGCTACGATTACACTTCCCATGCAGTTGGGTTAGGATTAAGGTATAAAACGCCGATCGGACCCTTGCGGTTCGACTTCGGGTATAACCTGAATCCGACCCGTTATTTTGAGAATTACCAGTACACGATTCCGAACACGAATCAAGTCGTGCCCATATTCGCGACGCAGCGGTTGCGGAATTTCAATGTATTTTTCAGCATAGGCCAGCCATTTTAATGAACAGGATTCACAGACAGATTGGGATCGCGGCGCTGGCGCTCGCTTTGTTTCTGGGGGGTGCGCGTTTCGCCGCGGCGGGCGAAGTGATCGACCGCATCGTGGCCACGGTTAACGGGCACATCATTTTAGAGAGCGATTGGAACGATGCTCTCAGTTTCGAGGCGCTGCTGAGCGGGCGCTCCTTGGAGCAGTTCACCGACGATGACCGGCGGGCGGTTCTCGACCGTCTCATCGATCAGGAGTTGCTCGATGAGCAGATGAAGTCGAATCTATTCCGGCACGCGTCCGCCGAAGAGGCCGCCAAGGAGATCGCCGCGGCCCGGAAGTTGTATCCCGAGGGCTCGACCGACGAGGGCTGGCAGGCCGTAATGGCAAGGTTCGGGTTGACCGAGAAAGTCCTGATGACGCACGTCGCGCAGCAGATCGATCTCATGCGGCTGGTTGATGCTCACTTGCGTCCGAGCGTGCAGATTGATTCCAAGAGCATTGAAGCTTACTACCGCGACAAGTTTGTTCCGCAACTGCAGCAATCCGGGGAGAGCCAAGTCGCGCTGGCCGACGTTTCCGGCAAGATCCGCGAACTGCTCACCCAGGAGAAAGTGAACGAACTGATGGTTTCGTGGCTGCAGTCGCTGCGATCCGAGAGCCGGGTGAGCGTGCCCGGTTTTGACAGGTCTCCCGGGGAGGGAGTCCAGACGCAGTGATGCAGCTTACCGCCAGACCTCGTCGCTGGTGGAAATATCTTCTGATCGCCGCCGGTGTAGGCGTCGTCACCCTGCTGGCAGCCCTCTGGTACTCCACGACAGATGCTTTTCAGGCCTACGTGCGCCGCCGTCTGGTCGCCGAAGTGGAGCGCATCACCGGCGGACGGGCGGAAATTGGCAGCTTCCACGTGGTTCCATTCCACCTCCAGGTGGAAGTCCGCAACATCACCGTGCATGGCAAGGAGGGGCCGGACGAAGTGCCGCTGGCTCACGCCGAAAGTCTGCTTGCGCAGATGAAGGTGGTTTCTTTTCTGCGCAGGGAATTTGGGTTCACTTCGCTGTCCCTGGAACGTCCGGTCATCCACGTCTCCATCGCGCCGGATGGCTCGACGAACATCCCGGCTCTTCCGGTGGCGCCGCCGCCGTTGTCCGCTCCGCCGATCGAACAGCTATTCACGCTTTCGATCGACCGGCTGTCGGTGAGCCATGGCGAAATGCTCTGGGCGGACCAGAAAATTCCCCTCAATTTCACCGTCGACGACGCCAATGCCGAGATGAATTACTCGTTCCTGCGCGGACGTTACGACGGGCATCTTGCACTGGGGAAGGTCGACACCAAGCTGCAGGATTTCCGGCCCTTCTCCTGGATGACGTCGATCGATTTCGGGCTCGGGCCCACCTTTGCCGAAATCAAGTCGCTCGAGTGGTACTCCGGGCGTTCATCGCTCGAAGCGAGCGGACGAGTCACCGATTTCCACAATCCGCGAATCGACGGAAGCTACCACGCCCAAGTGAATCTCGGGGAGGTGGCAGCGATTCGACGGCGCAAAGACCTCGGCGAGGGATATGCCGAGTTCAAAGGTGCGGGGCACTGGTCGATGAATGAGTTCATGACCTCAGGTTCGCTCGCCATGCGCGATCTGGGATGGCAGGACGATCAGGTTGCGATCAAGAAGGCCGCGGTCACCGCTGACTATCAACTGACGGACGAGCAGATCAAGCTGTCGAAGCTGCAAGGGAAGGTGCTGGGCGGAAGTTTCACCGGCGAGGCACAGGTCGACCACTGGCTCTATAGCGTGCCCATGGCCGTTGTATCGAAAAGCAAAAGGGAAGAGATGCCGGTGATCTCGGCGGCCAGGCCTGCGGCGAAGAAGGGCGGGAAAACCAAGCCGCCGGGCGTCGAGATCGGGACGGTCCATCTACGGTTGCGGGATATTTCCGTGGCCGAGGCAACGAGCGCGCTCAGTATGCCCGCGCATCCGCTCGCCGGATTTCGTCCGGCGGGAGTGGCCGGCGGGAGTATTGACGCGGAGTGGAAGGAAACGCCGTCCAGGGCCGAGATCAGCTTTGGCCTCGACGTAGCACCGCCGACGCGTTCCCAGCCTGGCGAGCTGCCGGTGACGGCTCATGCCGAGGGCATATATCGGGCTGCCACCGCCGCGCTCGAATTGGCGCGGTTCACCCTGACCACGCCGGCATCGAAGATCTCTGCCGAAGGAACGCTGGCATCTTCTTCCAAGCTGAACCTATCGGCTTCGACGTCGAATCTGGACGAGTGGCGGCCTTTGGTGAAGGCGTTGGGCGGACCGGCCGAACTCCCGTTTCAGATCCGGGGAAACGCCGCGTTCAGTGGAGTGGCCGGCGGCACGTTCTCGTCGCCAACGCTCGCAGGCACGCTCAACGCCGAGGACTTCGCATTCATCGTTCCGGCGACCTCGCGCACTCCTCGGACGCCCGTGCGTTGGGATTCTCTGGCCGCGACCGTGCAGCTTTCCTCGCACGAGCTCTCTCTTCGGGGAGGGACTCTGCGCCGCGGTGTTACCAGCGCGGATTTCGAGGTCTCGGCCAGCCTGGAGAATGGGGAGTTCACCGACTACAGTCCGTTTAGCGGGCGCGTGAATTTGCGCAATGTGGATGTGGCGGGGACGGCGGCGCTGGCGAAGTTGGAATATCCAATTTCAGGCACCGCCGATATCTCCCTGCAAATCTCGGGTACGCGCGCGCGACCGCAGGGACAGGGACACATCCGGGCCAGGAATGCCTCGGCCTATGGCGAAGCCATTGAGAAGTTAGACGCGGATCTTCAGATCGGACCGGGCGAAACTGCCCTCAACAATATCCGTCTGACGCACGAGAATGCCGAGGTCACGGGGACGGCCGCTTTTTCGCCTTCCACGCAAGGCTTCCAGCTCAATCTCACCGGGAAGAACTTCGACCTGGCGCGCGTGCGTCAGATCCATATTGAGGAGCTGCCCATTGAAGGGCGCGCCGATTTCATCCTGCGGGGATCGGGAACGATCAGCGCGCCGGTAATCAACGCGGTGATTCAGGTGCGCGATCTGACCCTCGACCGCGAGCTTTGGGGCGGGCTCAACATCGATGCGACGACCAAGGCCGGCGAACTCCACTTAACGGCGCACTCGGATTTCGAGAAGGGCACATTGGCCATCGATGGAGTCGTGGGATTGCATGGCGACTTTCCGGCCAACATCACGGCCAAGCTGGACCACGACGACCTCGATGCTTTCTGGCGTGCCTACCTGGGGCAGCAATTGACCGGGCACTCGTCGGTGGCTGGATCCGTCAACCTCGAGGGGCCGCTGCGCTATCCCAAGCAGTGGAAGATGAATGGCAGCTTGACCGACCTTGCGATCGAAGTCGAGTATACCAAGCTGCGCAACCAGGATCCGGTGCGTTTCACCTATGCCGACCGGACCATCCATATCGAGCGGACCCACCTGGTCGGCGAGGGAACAGATATCGTGGGTCACGGCTCGATCCAAATCGCTTCGCCGAAGGCGCTTGATCTTGTGGCCGATGGTACCGCGGACCTGAAGCTGGCGAGCCGCCTCGCTTCGGATCTCACTGCGTCGGGACTGATGGCGGTCCACATCACCGTGGGGGGAACGTGGAGGGATCCACGTCCGCAGGGCACGATTCAGATTAAGAACGCTGCCGTAAACTATGCCGGATTGCCCAGCGGCTTGAGCGATGCTAATGGCTCGCTGGCGTTTACGCGCGACCGCATCCGCATTGAGCAACTCTCGGGGCACACCGGTGGCGGAACGCTGGAGTTCAAAGGCGACGCCACCAACTACAACCAGCAACTTAATTTCAATCTGACGGTCATCGGGAAGGACGTGCGGCTGCGCTATCCGCCGGGTGTGAGTTCGACGGCGAGCGCCGAGTTGCACTGGATCGGGACCCGCAACTCGTCGACCGTTTCGGGAGATGTGCTGGTCACGAAGCTGGCCGTAACGCCGGGGTTCGACTTTGGCTCGTATCTCGAACGCACCCGGCAGGCGGGGTCGATCACGGCGGCCAATTCGCCTCTGTACAACATCAAGCTGGACGTTGCGGTTCGTACCTCGCCCGAACTGCAGATGCAGACGGCTATGGCACGGCTCTCCGGTGACGCGGACTTGAGGCTGCGTGGTTCGGTGGCGCGGCCCAGCGTGCTCGGTCGGGTCGACATACTCGAGGGAGATGCGACCTTCAACAGCATCAAGTTCCGGTTGGAGCGCGGCGATATCACCTTCGCCAACCCGGTCGCGATAGAGCCCCAGCTCAACCTGCAGGCGACTACCCACGTGCGCAACTACGATCTCGATGTGACGGTAACCGGGACACCGGAGCGGTTGACCGTAAACTATCGCTCCGAGCCGCCCTTGCCGAAATCCGACATCATTGCTCTGCTGGCGTTGGGGCGCACCAGCGGCGAATCCGAGCAACTCCAGCAGCAGTCCGGCCAGACCTTGTTCACGGACGAGGCGACGAACCTGATCATCAACCAGGCGATCCAGTCGACGGTGAGCAACCGCATGCAGAAACTGTTTGGAGTCAGCCGGATCAAGATCGATCCGCAAGGATTGACTACGGAAACCAACCCCACAGCTCGCGGCCCGCAAATTACCATCCAGCAGGAGTTCGCCAACAATCTTTCCCTCACTTACAGCACGAACGTTTCGCAGAGCGCGCAGCAGATCATCGAGGCCGAATACTTCTTTACCCGCAACGTCTCGGTGGTAGGAACCCGCGACCAGAACGGCGTGATCAGCTTCGACGTGCGCGTGCGGCGCCGCAGGAAATAGAATTGCGGCTGGGGGATATCCCGAGATCGGAATGATTTTCCCGGCCGAGTTGGCAGTTTATTCGACCTTACGCCAGCGTATGGTCGTTGAACAACTGCGCGCGCGAGGCATTACGGACGAACGCGTGCTCGATGCCATGTTGCGCGTGCCCCGCCATGAGTTTGCGCCCGAGCGTCTTCGCGATCAAGCCTACAAAGATCATCCCCTGCCGATTGGCGAGGGGCAGACCATTTCGCAACCCTACATCGTGGCCTTGATGCTGGAGGCGCTGGAACTTACCCCGACCGACAAGGTGCTCGAGATTGGAACCGGTACGGGCTATGTGACGGCGCTGTTGGCGGAACTCTGTGCTTCCGTGATCTCCATCGAGCGGCACGCGGTGCTGGCGGAGTCTGCGCGGGAACGGCTCGCCGCCATGGGATACCAGAATGTGCGGGTCATTGCCGGGGATGGCAGCCGGGGGTTTTCCGATGCCGCGCCCTACGATGCCATGATGGTCTCAGCGGCGGCGCGAGAGTTGCCGCGTGAGCTGGTTCAGCAGCTCGCTGATGGCGGGCGTCTGATCATTCCGCTTGGCCGGGCTGACTCCCAACAGCTTCACTTGATCCGCCAACAGGGCGGCCGAGCGATGGTCTCGCCGCGAGAGTTGTGCCGTTTCGTGCCGTTGATTGCGGACGACACCCCCGCGTAATGCCGTAGAGGGCGACCCTCGATTACAATCGAGCGGTGGCGGTTCTTCACAACCTGCGCGTGACGCTGGAGATGATCAAGTGGGAACACTCCATCTTCGCGCTTCCCTTTGCTCTGTGCGGCGCGATGCTGGCCGCAGGGGGATTGCCCTCGGTTCATCAGCTGGTGTGGATCATCGTTGCGATGGTTGCGGCGCGCTCGGCTGCGATGGCGTTCAACCGCTGGGCTGACGCCGCCATTGACGCCGCCAATCCACGGACCAGCACACGGGCGCTGCCCGCCGGGCACCTTTCGCCGGGGTTCGTGGTCACCTTTGTTGTGGTCTCCAGTGGTGTGTTCGTGCTGGCTGCGAGCCAGTTGAACCGGCTTACCTTGCTGCTTTCTCCGGTTGCGCTTGCCCTGCTGTTGGTTTACTCCTACACAAAGCGAGTAACCCGGTGGTCGCACCTCGTCTTGGGATTTGCGCTCGGCATTGCGCCGGCTGCGGCGTGGATCGCGGTTCGCGGATCGCTCGATCCCCGCATCCTGCTGCTCACCGCTGCCGTGACCTTCTGGGTCGGTGGTTTCGATGTTCTCTACGCCTGCCAGGATTTTGACTTCGACCGGCAGGCCGGGCTGCACTCCCTGCCGCGATTCATCGGGATTCGCCGGGCTCTGTGGGTCGCCCGCGGATTTCATCTGGCGATGGTGGGATTCCTGCTGGCACTGCTCGTGG
>Ga0123355_10006925_pt1 | contig 16876 bp, 18 predicted proteins | sample TergutEmb28metaG_3_FD_89872 | JGI IMG/M metagenome (GOLD analysis project Ga0123355, IMG submission 89872) | Embiratermes neotenicus P1 segment gut microbial communities from Petit-Saut dam, French Guiana - Emb289 P1 | ecosystem: Host-associated > Arthropoda: Insects > Digestive system > Gut ...
ACCCTATTTCCCATGACTCGGCTGTTTACGTGTGACTGTCGGCGGCTATGGTGAAGTGCCCAGCCCCCGGATTTGACATCTAGTGCCCCCGTACGTCTACTCGTGGGTACCCGGGCGGCTCAGATGTCTGGATGTACGTTATGAATGGTACTGTAAGTGAAATGTATCAATAACCATGTATTGTTTAAAATTTTCTCACTATACTAATCATTACAACTTTTATCCCCCACAGTCTCGTATTAACTGTATTAAATTTTCTGCAGAAGAATTTTGATACCAGGTGTGGTGAAGATGGCATATGGTGTGTGATCAGGTTTACATATAAAACCATATCATTTCCATTAGTAGGAATACACAGAAATTAAGGCTATTTTGTAACAGTCTCATACTACAGTGTGTTGGTGCTGGAATTGCAGTGGAAAATATATTAAATATACATCAAGTTGGGGAACATAGAACGTATTTCTATTTGAATTGTGATGGATACTCATCGTATAGAATTGTCACTGATATGAAGTTCATGTTAATATATATGTGTGTGTGTGTGTGTGAGTGTGTGTGTGTGTGTGGAACATGCTTGGTGTAGCTCAGTGTCAGCAGTCTTAAATCTGAGGGTGCAGGGAGTGCTTACACAGTTGTTTCTATCAGGTAGTTTTTGATTACACAACATTAAGTGATACCATTCTATGGAACTATGTGTTACAATGTTCCAGAAGACCTATAATCTTTGATATTCACTGCACTGAGAACTTTCAAATACCACATTGAATTATTTTTGTTATAACCATGTATGATGTGTGCTAGTTGCTTTCGCCAACAGAAGATCCGTTCTGGGAAGAATACTAGGCAGCTGCAGTCTGAAGATTCTGGAAAGAAAAAGTGTGAAATGCATCTTCAGTTAGAAAAGATACATCAGTGTGAAGGGCAATGTACGTATAATGTAGCATTGAGGAGTGTTCATTTATCCATTGTTGCTGGCAAGATACAGTAAGTATTAAATAATGTGAGGGTGTGACTGTAGCCTTAATTATACAGCATGCAAAGCACGTGCTCTACACTGTATTGTCATCTGTGGGCTGTCTGATTGGACAATATTTTTCTGCATTTTCTCATAAATGTTATGACTTTTGGAAAAAACTTACGGAACATAAAATGTGTGTTGTGATTTCCTCTAACTTCTGTCTGAAACATTTCTCATTCTAAGAAGAATTCAGCGAGATATTACCATAAATGTGCGTAGGTCCGTGCGATGTAAAGTACCCGTTATTCTTTTCCAATTTGAATGAAGCCTGAATTTTCTCAACAGATTTTTGGAAAATCCTCAGATATCAAATTTCATGAAAACCAATCCAGTGGGAGCAGAATTGTTCCACATGGACAGACAGACAGACATGATGAAGCTAATAATCACTTTTCATGATTTTGTGAAGTGCCTAAAAGTCCTTATCAAATAGGCAAGTTGAGAGTGAATACCTACAGAATGATATTTAGCTTTGTGCATGTGTTCAGATAAGCTGTTTTCTGAACCTCGTGCCATCGCAAGGAACAACACAATATTTGCATAGGGACCTCTTACTGCCATTTATTGTGCTCATATTCTGGTCCAGTTCTTAACTATTGTCAGTGACTGTATTCCTGAATAACACACACACACACACACACACACACACACACACACAGAGTTAATCGTAAACTCTACTGTATGTACTAATCTGAAAGTTGTGGTATGTGAAGGTGCATGCATGACTACTCTCAGTTTGTATATTATATTGAACAGAACAAAAAGTAAAATTAGCACATTTCAAAACAAGAAAATATAAAGAAACAAAAACATTTTATTTGTTACAACTAAGTCTATTATGACGACAAAAGTTCGTTTCCCTTTACTTGCAAATTTGGCTTTCACATTATTTTTTATTCTTATTACTTGAGTTTGAAAGTAGTATGCTGTTAAGCTTATGGATCTGATCCTACAACATTTTATGTGATTCATGTTCTGTTTTCCTGTAGAATTTCCTTGTGTGGAGCATGTTTGATATTATACATTTATAAGAGAAGTTTATAAATGTCTGTGTATTCAAAGCAGAGTACTGTGGTTTCACGATTATCCATCCCTAATTTTACATTTGGTAACTCACTCTGTTGACTTTGCTGTTGAAATGTATCAATCGTACTCCCCGAGGATTGCCTTATAAGAGCTGAAACATGTTGGAGTGATATATAATGTTAATAAATGGTGTTTTAATATACAAGGGTGTATCAAAAAGTTCTGAGACTGGACCTATAGATTAGAATGTACTTACTTGATTTAAGTTTGGGCAGCATCCCCTTCAAAATAGTCCCCTTGTGCAGCGACGCATCGATCCCAGTGCTATTGCCACTGCTGGAACGTGTGCTGGAAGTCCTGTTCTCGAAGCCTACCAAGAACATTCTGCGATTCCCTCTGGATCTCCTCCACTGTGTCAAAGCGACGACCCTTTAGCTGCAGCTTCATCTTCGGGAAGAGGAAGAAGTCGCAAGGGGCCAAATTTGGCGAGTAAGGCGGCTGCAGAAGTGCGATAATGCTGTTGTGGGCGAGAAACTCACACGTTACGAGAGCTCGGTGAGAGGGTGCATTGTCATCATGGAGCAGCCAATTGCCCACACGCCACAATGCAGGTCGTTTTCGCCTAATATCCTCCCTCAGACGGCGAAGAACACTGCAGTAGAACCCAGCGTTCACGGTCTGGCCTTGGGGGGCAAATTCATAGTGCACAATCCCTTGAATGTTGAAAAACACGATGAGCATGCTCTTGGTCGTGCTGTGGCTCTGCCTCGCCTTCTCTGGTCTTGGGGATCCTGGGCTCTTCCATTGCAAAGACTGTTGTTTAGTCTTGGGATCATACCCGTAGACCCAACTCTCGTCCCCAGTGATGACCCTCGACATGAAGGATGGGTCATCCAGGGCATGCTGACGAAACTCTTGACAAATTGCAACACGGTACTCTTTTTGTTTGGGGGTCAGAAGCCTGGGCACGAACTTTGCAGCAACGTGGTGCATGTTCAAATCAAATGTGAGAATTGTCTGCACTGTTCCATATTAACAGTTGCAGCAGTGTCCTTAATGGTTCTCTGACGATCCTCATGCACAAGCCGCTGAATTGTTTCCACATTTTTAGGCATTGAGCTCGTGGAAGGTCGCCCTGACCTCTCGTCATCTTCGAGTGATGTTCTACCTCTCTTGAAGTGCGCATGCCACTCGAAACACCGCGCGCGACTCATGGCCTCATTTCCATACGCATGTCGTATCATTTCGAAAGTCTCTGCTTCAGATTTGCCGAGTTTCATGCAGAATTTGATGTTTGCTCTCTGCTCCATTTTCATGTCCATCGTGAAATCCCAAATGTGAGGGCACACGTGGTGACAAACGCTCGTGTTGTGCAACTCCCAATGCTCGCACAGTGACGCCACTTGGCATACTGAGTGGTGACGTTCCCTGCTCCCAAGCACAGTGCACGTATTCACGTACTGCCATTGGTTGGCGGTCTATGGAACAAGTCTCGAAACCTTTTTGATACACCTATGTATATGTGCATTTGTCAGCATTTACTTGATATAGCGATATTAGTGCATGGATATGAAGAAGGTAAAATTCACAATTATTGACTGAAGAGGGATAATGTATAATCAGAAAAACACAACTTAGTATACACATTAGAGAGGAACTGTATAAGACACATTTCCCTACCCAGTATTTGTGTACATTTGTTGGCTACACAGGCCTACAGTAAGCAGTGGAGTTTTTGTAGAAATTTTCTGCATTAGGTGTTACTTGTGCCAGACTCTGTACTTTTATGACATAGGTTTTGATTTTGCTGGCTTCATCAGTTCCCCAATATTTCAGTCTTCAATGTTCTCTGCACTCTAGCACAGTTTTGAGGCACAGGAATACCACTGTGAGCTTTGTAATTGGTAATCATTTTTAGTTCTCCCACATTGGAAATCCTGTTATGCTTTGCTGACAGTCAGAAAACCTGACTCTCCTGGCCACTTTTAGGCCATTCAGAGTATAATTCTTGCATTTTTAAATTAATAAAATAAAACTTTTTATCAGAATTATCCCTTGTTATTATGAGTACTTCTTATTTTCTCTTACACTGGGAAAAGTTTTTTTCAACTTATCAGTGTTAGGCACTCTACTGAAGTCAATGCCTGTGAAACACACTGTACAGCCTTTAGCAGTGCTATTCTCATTAAAAATATTATTAAATGCTTGTTTTGTAGTCTTGGCAAAACCAATTCACACTTGCTATTTCTTTGTGACACTCTTTTTCAGTGGCATGACCCAGAGATATAGTATAAGAGAAGCCATAGAACTCAAGGTATAGCCACATAAAAGGTAGATTTATCGAATGTGGGGTCACACAAGCCACCGAATTCCGCCACATACTGTTTATTCTGTATTAAGCTGCGAAGTGTATAATCTAGCATCAGGTAGAATAGAACAGAATAGTGTTTGGGTTCGAGCCCTTCCAGGCCCGCTGCACCTAGGCCTTTCTAGCATCAGGTAGTCAAGGGTTTGCTGTGTAGTCAGGTTACTGTAAAAGTAAATACTGTTTTAAATAAACTTGTCCCTGATATCATGATCGGTCACTGTCAGATTCATAGTTTTCCGTACTAATTAAATTATATATTATATGTAGGAGAGTGAAGTCTAATGCATTGTTAACCAAAATCTGGTAAGTGTTCATCAAAATACAAAGTCCTGGACAAACACCTGTCCCAGAAAAGTGGATATGGACACCAGGACAGTCCATAAAAATCACAGTCTGCCCCTCTTTGTCATATTTTATTATGAAATATTGATTACAGATGAATAAATACACACAGGTTTTTTAAAATTAATATACAAAACTTACAATAACATTTTATTAAACCAATTAAATTCTGAAATGTTACAAAAGTGAAATATTATATAAAATAGTTGATTCATTTTGTCACAGAACAAGTATTATTCAAAGTTGTTTTTTTCTTCAATTATGATACACATAACATATTTTTTATTATATTTTTAATAGCATGATGTTTATACTATATATAATACAACCGTCAATGTAATTTATTGTTTAAAGACACTTTACAACATTTAATAATAACTCCTGCCTTTCTTCTTCTTTTTTCTATGTATCCTGAGAAAAAAGGAAGGCAAAATTGAGAAAATCTAGCAGGACCCTGAAAGATTAACCTTTGAACTGTAAAATGAGGAACCCTGAGCTGGACATTCGCTGTGTGTTACAAATGAATTACTGTTCAATATAACTAATATCCTATATTTCAGGCATTGTTTATCATCTAGACATTTTTAAAAGTAAGGTTAAGGAAATTTCTTTAGTCTGTATTGGTTGCTTTTATATATACAGGGGATAGACAAAATAATGAAAACACTAGACAGTATAGGAATAAAACTGTTTTTGTTGGCTGCACTGAAAGAAAATTACTTGTATCTTTCGTTATTCTTTTGTATGTTTACGCTGTGTAGCGATGGTGTCAGTGTATTACAGGTTGTGTTGAGTAATGGTTTGTATGAATGTAATGCAAAATGGCAGATTTGTCAGATTTTCGAAGTGGACAGATTGTTGGTGTGCGTTTAGCTGGAGCATCTGTAACCAAAATGACCACTTTACTATGTGTATCAAGAGCAGCAATTGCCAAGGTTATGACAGTATATACAAATCATGGGAATACATCATCAGCTAAAAGGAATAGTGGCCAAAAGACAAAACTGAGTGAAAGGGATCATTGTACATTGAAGAGGATTGTGTCTAACAATCATAGAACTTCTGCAGCAAAGGTGACAGCAGAACTCAATATTCATCTTGAAGACTTTGTTTCCACAAAACCTGAAAGGAGCTTCACAAATCCAATATCCATAGTACAGGTGCAATTGCTAAACCTCTGATTACTGAAAACGATGCTAAAAGGCAAAATCGATGGTGTGATGATCGTAAAACCTGGATGTTTTTTGAGTGGAAATACGTAATATGGTCAGACAAGTTGTTCGTCATGTTACAGCATCAGGTTTATGTTTGGAGAATGCCCAAGGAAGCCTATAATCCTGAATGCCTGGTTCCAACTGTGAAACATGGAGGTGGATCTATGGTAATTTGGGCAGCAATATCTTGGTGTTCTGCTGATCCTATAATTACTCTGAATAGTCAAATTACTGCCAGTGACTATGTGGACATTGTAGGTAACCAGGTGCATCTTATGGTCCAGATGATGTTTCCAGACAATGATGCAGTTTTTCAAGATAACAATTCATCCATACACAGCCAGAAGTGTTCAATCTTGGTTTGAGGAGCATGAAGATGCATTTCAACATCTTCCCTGGCCAGCACAATTTCCAGACTTAAATATCATCAAGCCACTGTGGTCAGTTTTAGAAAGTAGGATAAGAATCAGATTCTTTCCTCCAATGCCTTTCAAGCAACTAGAAGATGTTATTCATGAAGAGTGGTAGAATATTCCACTGGAGACTGTTCAGAACTAATATGAGTCTATTCCAAGAGGGATACAAGCTGTATGACAGACAAATGGTGCCCCGACTCTATTAATATAGAAATATGTTATGTCTCAATCTTGTTTTTAATGTCTCACAACTGTTCCCATTATTTTGTCCTTTCCCTTGTATGTTCTGTGTGCTACAGATAGATTATGGTTCAGTATTTCTAATTTACTTTCTTGAGGGTGTTTCTTACTATACTGTTCAAGTTCTTTGTCTTTCAGAAACTTTTCTGAAGTAATGCTGCATAAATTTACTTCATATTCTGTAATCATTCCTGTTAGAAATACTTTGTTTTGCAAAACATGGCACAGCTGTACAGTACTTGGGCTTCTAAAGGGTACATTATTGTAAGTGAAAATTACAAGATTGCTATCCACCTATCACTGTCTGCTTTCAAAAGAAATGACACCATGATAATTTATTTGAAGGTACATTCAGTCTTTATTAGTTGCTTCAGTCAGTGTTAACAGCTGTGTCATACTTTATATTCACTTGTGTTTATATTATCTTATTTTTGGGCTACATTATATTAGTTTATAAATTTGAGCATATGTTTTATGAGGTATGTGTTTAAAGTTCAGGTTTTACTTCTGAATTTTTAAAAATTCTTTGACAGTAAGTTACTTACTCTATGAATATACTGAGAGGATACAAACATATTTTAGGTTAGAAATGTATAAGTGGGCTAAAATACAGTGTCATGTGTTTTTGCATATACTGTGAGCATAACACAGACAATGAATATGTATAACCAGGGGTATAGCTGGGGGGGTGGAGGGGGCAAGTGGTGCAGCCATCGAGGGTTGTGGGGTCCAGTGGGCAGAAAGATGAGTATTATAAATGAAGAAAAAAAATGATTGTGGCCAACAGATCTTAAATGACTGGGTAAAATAAAAGGAAGTTAAATAGTAACTGTGAATTTCTTGTAGGGGTGGCCAATGTGATTACTTGCACTGGGCACACATATCTAGCTATGTCACTGTATGTTATAGGATTTGAAGAAGAAATGAGTAGGGTTGTCAATTCCAAGCTAGAAACATGGAAGACATTGAAAAGGATGGGGCTAAAATACATACAGGGTAATTCTTCAATAAGGAACGAACAATGGAGAGCCTAGGTGACTAGTTAACTGCCTCACTATTTTTCATTCTGTTTAACAAAGGAAGCTGATTGTTTTTTGTAATTCATTTCAAAACACTCTGAGATATTTCAGGCTATACAGCACTGACAGTAGAATGATTGGTGACTGTTGAATTGGAAATGATTCGGAACTGGCTGTGGTCTAGTGAAGTTAATGTCCAGGAATCTGCCTGGAGGCACTGAGTAAAACCACAAAGTCACAGTTATCATAGCTCATACTCTAGATGAGAATTGAACTGGGCACCTCCCAAGTACAAGTTTAGGTCGTTAGTGTTGTGTGTACAAGATGTCTTGTGTTTTATGTCCTTCCGATCATAGTAGTATTTTTTTCTGGTATGTTTTCTATCTTCTTTTGCTTGGATTTGTCAGGATAGTTTATTGTAATATTCATGCAGTTGTAACTGCATGGCATACAACACAGAAATATTTGTTTTGTCGTACATTATTAAGTTTGTGATATTAATTTGCATATCTTGATATTTTTTTAACGTTATGAGCCAACTGTGGATACATTGATTTAGAATATCTAACTTCTGGGAGAGAGTTATTTTGTATTTAAACTAAAACAGAAGGAAACCCCTTAAAGTAATCCCCCCAGTATTTTCTTAGCTACCATTTTTTTGTTGAATTGAGCCTGATTTTTTTTTTTTTAAATAAGTCAGTTCACGCATTACTTAAAGGCATAACATTGTGGTAGGAGGATTATACTATCAGATAAATGTAATACAAGTAGTCACAGTTTCAAAGTAATTATTTGTCAGTGTGTAAAGTGAGCATTCACCTTCACTAAGATTGTAATTTTTCAGAATACAAAAATATTCTGGTTTATGAGTATTATTCTATGTGGTAATTAAAAAAGCAGGGCTGAATTTGTCAAGACACAGCTTCACTGGTGCATCATTTTCATATTTAGATGTGTACATGAATGCAGTTATTGGTAACTTGATGTATTATTTGAGAAAGCTGGGATTATAGTTGACCCCTACCTTGCATTTCTGCTATGACACTACAACATTGTAATAACTATAACTTGGAAAGCATAATGAGAGCACCTGTTATACATTAGGCCTTGTTACACTCAGAGATGAAGATGATTATCCTTTAACTGTTTTCATTATAGGATGTCTAATTTCACACCTAGTTTTTAAATTTCATTTGCAGTTTCTTCATATGTTGGACGAGCAGAGAAACTCTAAATAGTTTACACTGTATTTACAGGAACATCTCTCAAATGACTAATGAAGGATGTAATATTACACTTTCTATGGAGTGATTTAAGGTGCTACATCAGAAGGACACAGGACCCTATAGGCAGGGGATATTATTGTGCTCTTCTGTCCTGTCCAGCTGTCTTAAACTGGAGTATGCTGCATGAACTAGCCCTTTAAAGAAAAAAATTAACCTGACTTTTACTTAAAGATCCAGTTCATACCACGGAGTAAACACTCTCCTCGGTTGTAAAAACCATCAGTTCATGCTGTACAGGAAAATAATTGGTGTTTGTTCTGAGATATGTACAAAACACACAAATGCACTTTGTGAGCAGAAAGAGTTTTTGTATATTAAACCTATGGTATATATATATATATATATATATATAATAAACAATGGGCTTTAAAGGTTTATTGGTATTTTGTCTTGTAAGTATTTAAAAATGAAGCACTCCTGTTTTGTTTTTATTGGTTTCTCTCACTAAGCAGGTGGCATTTTATCCCAGGAAAGTAATAAATTTTTGGCTTTCCAATAACATACAGTTTCATATGTATAACACCATCAATCTAGATCTTACCAACTCCTTCCTGCTGTTATGGCATTCATTTCATTCCACTGTGTACCCTAACTACTGTCATTATATCATTATGCCTCCATAGAACATTGTGTTTGAGACGCTAATTATCACTCAGCTAGTCAGGAAATTTCTCAAGTTTTATTATTATGTACTGAAGTGCCTTCCACTGTTCTGTGTACTGAGCCAAATGAATCCAGTTCATACACACTGTATTTCTTTGATATATTTATATGTGAATACAAAGTACGAGTGAATTTGTGTGTATGAGAAGGTAGAATTGCTATACTGTACTCATTGCATTTTGAATACCTATGCCAGATTGACTATACTTGCTAGCTAATCGACAAATTAACTAACTGCATGGAGCAGAGTATTTCTTGACAAGCCAGATAAGAAATTCTCCTGCAATTTGTGGAACCTAAACGTTCATTACCATTTTCACAAGGGCCTGCCAGTTGTCCCTATACTTGGCCAGATGAAATCTGGTCTGCACCATACTATTCCACCCAATTCCTTTAAGGGCCCTTTTAGTGTAATACTCTCATCTACAACTGTGTCTTCCTGGATATAGCATTCCTTCAGGTTTCCCCACAGACACTCTGTACACATTTCTCTTCTCCCACATGCATGCCATATATTCTTGATTATAATACCCTAAGAATGTTTGGCAAGGTGTATGTATGAATGAATGGTATTTGGGTTTCAGCCCTTCCAGGCCCGATGTTCCTAGGCCTTAAAACAGGTCCTGTGTGCCCCATGATCTATTACTAGGTTAAAGAAGCCCTGTTCCTTTACCAAAGTTCCAGATGGCCCCTATACAAAGTTTCCTGATATCCTCAGGATCCAAAAATAAGGAGCCCAGTTGTGCACATCTGAGTGAAGTCAAGGCCTCACATGCACACAAGATGTGGACTGAGGTTTCCTCCTCAGTACCACACTTCCTACAAATGGGGTTATTACTCAGCCCCTTTATATATAAATGTCTTCTCAGGGTGTTAGGTCCAGTAAGGAGACCAATAACAACCCTGGATTGTGTCCTATGAATGGACAATAATCGGGCCCTTGTAGCCAGATTAGGGCCCGAAATCAATTCTCGAGCTTGTCTCTGTGTACTGCAAGGACCACACTGGCAAGGAGTACAAATCATCTAGCTCCTCACTGGACAGGCCTATTCAGCTTCCTTTTACAACCTCTCTCTTAGGCCCAGATATCTTTCTGAGTACTCCTTAACTCCTTCAGCCTATGCTCTTCCCTAAATGTGAGAAACCAAATTTCACAGCAGTTAACTACTAGGTTTGGCCAGTTTCACCATTTACCTGCACATATTCTTTATAATCACACTACATTAACCCTGTTGTATTTAACTGTGCCACTCATGGATTTACTCTTTACTTATCCTCTCTCATGCATGGTAATGTGGTTGGGATGGGGGTACAGCTCTGTGTAATTGTATTCTTAGGATTAGCTGGCGGTGGATGGTCACTGCTTTACCCCTGGGGTAAGATCCTCTGGTATCCACTGGAGGCTGCTTTGGTTTTAAGGACTGGGCTGAACATGACGGTGAAGAGAAATATATCTGCCAGGTATCAAATCTCTCTCATATTCTTCACAGACTTGAGAATTAAAGGTGTGATTAACTTATTAATGTACCAGTACGAGAATGCAGGATGTTTTTAGGCTTTTGCATTTGTGCAGTTGAGTCCTTTGTTCTTCTGGGATGTGGCACTATGTGGTATGGTGCCCAGCATTTCAGCACTGACGCAGTACCAAATCTGAGAGGAACAAAGACCTCAGAATATAGGAAGGATAATATCTTTGCTATAAAATGCTACTTTTCAATCTATGAGACACAACAAAATGTACATACAGGATGTGCCAGCAGTGTTACTTCATACAACAGTTAAGGATTTAGTAACAAGATCTTCATGCAGCTATCTCATGTAACTACACAAAAGTGATTTCTACAGCAAGCAATGTTTCTTAAAAGGGGGATTCCAGTGAGACAGTAATGATGCAGTGCTTATATTATGATGTACTCACCAAACAGAATGTTCCCATTATAGCATGAACTTGACTGTACATCTAGTGCTCAAAAATATTCACAAGCAATGTGTTGCATGTGAAGTACCTCCATGCTGTTCTACTACTATAGAAAGCATAATAATGGCCAAGAGACATTTGCAAAGGGGTGTCACTGTGAATTGAAAATGTACAGAAGATCTTTTAAATATGGTACCGTATTTCCTGGACTGCAGAGTGCAACTGATCATAATACACGAAGTTCCTAGGAGGCAAATTTAGAGAAAAAATGTTTTATTCACATTTGAAGCTCAAATCCACAGACACTTACTCAATAAAGTGACAGTATAGTAAAAAGTCAGCATGCTCTAGAATCTTTATCATTAATGTCACACTCACTATTATCATGCGATCTTTACTTTCTTCAAACTGTACAATATCTTCAGTGCCATCAAGGCTCTCCCACATTTACAGAGAGACTTCCTAATCATCTAACTTTCCATGGTCTATGCTTCTACATAATTCTGTAATACAAAGAAGCTGCCCTACCAAAATGAGTAATGCTGACTGCAGCCTCCCATCTTTTCACTTCATGCTGTAGAATTCCTGTCACTCCATTGGTCGGGTATCCAGTTCTTCACTTTGACTTCTGGTCAGGCAGTATGTGCACAAACAAGTGTTATTCTCTTTGTAATTGTTCCTCATGCCTTCTTAACATTTGAAGTGGACCAATATGTCTTTAAGCTCCGCTACTACAGTGCTTTATTACATACTTTATCATATTGACTTTGCAATCCACAGAATACAAAAATCCGTCTTTGTTTATCACACATTTACTGGTTATTAATTTGTCACTAGGTGGTAATGAACAACATGTAAGGAACACAGAAGCTTGTTTCACTCTGTCATGTAACAACCACCATTATCCCCATAGTGAAAATGGGAATTATAGTTCCTTTGTAGGTCATATTGACACACATTTGGACTATGAGATTCAGGAGAATTTTATGCAGTTTTTTCTAGGAAAAATGTGCATCTTGCTATCCAGAAAATACAGTATTTCTGAGGGTCTGTTGGAAGTAAAACGGTACAGCAACAATGACTTGAAAAACCAGTTGCTGCACTCCAAAATGGTGATGTTGAAAACAAAGACACATTTGTATAACATTCAAAATTTCAGCTACTTTTTGAGACTCAATTACAAAATGACCAACCTACAACATTTTCACTTCACATCTGTTTCTGATAGGTGCATGTACACATGTATTTCATATTTATTACTCCTCTTTAACATCATTACCTGTTACAAATTGCAGACCGAATAATATTGAGCATGGAAGATCTTCAAGACAACAGGACTCCACAAGATGGCTACTCAGATCTGGAATGCAAAACATAACTTGCTGTCTGTACTGTACACATCAATTTATAAAAAGGTCTTTGTTACAGTTCCAAATATGTTATGATATATGATAACTAACATATTTCTAGCAGCCATTTAGAAAAATAAATTTTATGGAAAGTACCCAGCAGTGCGAAAAAGTGACGAGAAGTGCAGAGGGAGGCTCAAAAATATCTTTTTCATGCAGAACTGTAATCAAAATTTTTATATAAAACTATATTGTGGCACTGCTCTCACAGAGATTTGACTAATCATCTACACATGTACTTGGAGACCATACTATGACCTCCTCATACCAGTAGTGCCAGTTTTGGAAATTTTGCTCTCAGAAAGTTTTAACTGTATTTATAGAGAGGTCCTTTTGACTTTTAGGCTGGTTCCAGATGGCTGGTACACAGGCTCAAGTTGTAGCAGCTGGTTATGGCACCTTGCTGGTCCCAGACAGGTACATGAACACACAGAGACTTGATCAGCCTGGTCGTTTGTGTCCAGCAGCACATGACCTGCCAGTAGTTTCCCATTAACAGATAACACTTCTCCATCCAAGGTCAGGACATGGTGTGAGGCAGACTGCAGTTCATTGTCCTCCCGGCGAACATCCTCAGCATTCCTATAGAAAACAATATTGGCCTAGTAGATCAATTTCTCATAAATGTACACCCCATATAGGATACTGAAATGGTATGCATAAATTTGCTGTATCACGTTGGGTGTATGAAATATGTTAGATATTAACTGAAACTGTGTAGTCATAATAAAATGTCATAGCATTTTAAGGGTTCTGCAATATTCCATGTTCCACTCTGAATTACTATTAACAGGATGTGAAATATAGGACATCTAAGGAGTTGATATGAATATTTTCAGATTTTCCTGTATTTAAAAATACAGTATATTTAATTTTTCTCATTATAACAAGTTTCTTATTACCAGCCACATATACAGTTAGTACTTTACAATTTTACAAATCTTCTGAGGTGACATGAGTGCCTTTTTAATCCTACTTTTATGTTTAAATAACAGGTATTTTTACTGTCACACTTTGTAAGTTGCGGTTAGAAAAAAAGGAAGTTTCTACTTCTGATGATTATTTCAAAGTGACCTGGCATCTCACATAACCTGAGCAAGAAAACTACTTGTTGAGACATTTACACTATTAGCTTGGTAACAGTTCTACAGTTTGCATACAAAACCAAGTTGCACAAATTATGCAAAATATATGCATACAATTACAGTAATTCTGCCAACTCAGATTTTTTTAACATGTATATTTTTTATGGTGCTTGCCATAGGACACAAACAGAATTCTTTGTATTTTTATGAAAAATGCTTATGGACTGGATGACAGAGCTGTGACATAACATGACATGAAGTGTGGAGCATCTGGGACATAATTTATTACCTGGGATTCAAATGTCTTCACAGGCCAGATTAGAGTGTGTGGCAGGCCAGATATGGTCTATGGGCCATAGTGTGGACAGTAACCATTCAGATACTTACTTTTATCATCGTAAGAGACCACATACTGGTCTCTAAAATGTACTGGTGAATGACCAAACATGCCATATACTGGTCACTGTGTGTTTGCTTGTCGGCAATTTAAATGTCCATGCTAACCCAGGAAAACTCAGGCCCTCAAGGGAAACAACTGGTTTCTAAATCCATCTCCTAAAGGTTAAGTGGAAGTTGCTGTCAGAACAAGCATAAGAATCACTAATATTTTAACCTGACACATTTAATATGTAGAGATATATACTTATTCCACACACTTACATAGTCATGAAGCGGAGCACCAGCAAATTGATACTGGCAGCAACAACTGCCAGTCCAAAGAGAATGAACACAAGGCTGAGTGCCACATAGCCTGGCTGTGTTGTTAGTGCCTGATCATTCTGAAATGAGAGATTATTTAAACAGATTAAAAATATCCCATATCATAATGACAGCCATTTTGATACCTGTACTGAGTATGACAAACAATATGAAGTCCGAGTACAGTTAAGGGTTACATCCAATGTGGCTGAGTTGTGTGTACTACATGGCTTATGAAAGCTAATGTGACATATTAAAGTTCAAATTTCTTCTGCTTGGGGTTCTGGAAAAAGTTGTAACCAAACAATATCCACCGAACGAACATGGACACTCACGTTAGATACCACTTACGATACCATTTGCTTACGACACGACTGCACCCCTGTTGATGGGTGGTAAACCGCACACTTCAGACGACATCGTAATATGCCCACGACTCAGCATGCTTTATCGCCTAGCGCTGTCACACACGTCACCACAGATGTTATGACCTATGTCACAGATAGCGGAAGTATCAAGACCCTGACAGTGCCGTAATCATGTAAGCATATTGAGGAATCATGAAGCTTGTTGTCGAACCCTCCATTTTGTGTGCCTGGAAAGATCGTGATTATAGAAGAAAGGACAAAACTGATCTAATGCTGGAAAAATCAGGAAAGAATTAAACGAATCAGGTAAGATATTAGTAAATATACTGTAACTGACTTAACAATATAATGTAGGCTCAGTTTCTTTGACACTCAAAATATTGCGTGTTACAATTATAGCGTTTTTGTACGGATGTAATGCACATCATCTGAGTGGATTGCCTGCAGCGTCCGAGACCCATATTGTGTCGCCTACATCATTTGTAGCCGTATCGAAGTAGCGTGCTGTTTGAGAGCGCCGTAACTAGTCTTGTCCGCAAGGAAGTTGACAGTGGCGACTGTTAGCCAAATCGTACACCGCCATTCTCACCAAACGTAACAGTTGAGCATTACAGATTATAGAGTTCGATTTTTTTTGTATGGATTGTGAATCTGTCGCTGAGATACGGGGAACGCTTATAGGAGTGTTGTATACACTTTGGAAAGGCACATCTCAAATGTTCGCGGTTTCAGTGATGTTCGTGAAAATAATTACGAATTTAAAATCCACCTACAACATAGCGAGCACATCATAAGCGTTAAGCTCTGTGGATATTGCCTAGTTTGTTTTAATTTTAAGATGTCTGGGGTTGTATGAACTCAGGCCAGCATTGGGTTGGACACTGATTTTCTTCAATGTCTGATCAAGCCCAACACAGATTCTTATATGTATGAGGGAAGAACATAACTTAGGGGTGTCTGAGAACAGGGTGTTATGAGGAATATTTGGCCCTAACAGGTAGAAGTAACAGGAGGCTGCTGAAGACGTCATAAAGAGGGGTATCATACTTTTCAGTCATCACTAAATACTTTTTAAGATTATCAAGTAAGAAGATAACATAGCTGGTGTATGAGGCACGCACGAGAAAGCTTACAAATGCATACAGAATACTGGTCGACAAATCTGAAGGGACGAGACAATTTTGGAGTCGTAGGCATACGTGTGAAAATAATAGAATGGAGGGTTAAAAAGGGATTTGAGGGCGTGGATTAGATTCATCTGGCTCAGTTGTGGGATGAGTGAATATAGTAATTAACTTTCAGGTTCCAAAAAATTTTCTGGATTTCGCGAACAGATGAGCAACTATTGGTTTCTCATTTCTAGTAGGTATTGAAAATATTTCATTTGATGCTAGGTTCGTACTCCATGAGACTGATCAAAGGACGGAAAAAACTCTCTTTTCGAAACGAGCGAACTGCTCTAATATCATTGCCAATAAACTTAAAATTATGATGTAACGTTTTCCTATAATTTTGTTGTCATCTAGAATGTTTTAAATTGGAGGTGTTCAGAATCATATCGCACCACTAGAAGAACAGTGTCACAACTCAAAATCTGTGATTTTTCAGGAGAAGCTTTTAAATGTTTCTATGACTGCAACGACGATACAACTGCTCTCCGGCGGTGAGTTTTGCAAACAGCGTTTTGACACTATACCTGTTAAAAGTACATCTGCAGACGTTTCTTTCTATACCAATAACTCAAAAACGCCAAATTTCGATTTGTGACAACATTCTTCTAGGGGTGCAATATGTAGTACAGT
>Ga0123355_10006926_pt1 | contig 16876 bp, 15 predicted proteins | sample TergutEmb28metaG_3_FD_89872 | JGI IMG/M metagenome (GOLD analysis project Ga0123355, IMG submission 89872) | Embiratermes neotenicus P1 segment gut microbial communities from Petit-Saut dam, French Guiana - Emb289 P1 | ecosystem: Host-associated > Arthropoda: Insects > Digestive system > Gut ...
GCCCGGGAGCTGGAAGAAGAAACCGGCTACCGTCCCGGCAGCGTGCGGGAGCTTGGCCGATTTTACGCCACGCCCGGCTATTGCAGCGAGATTTTTTACCTTTACGCAGCGGAAAACCTTACCCAAACCGCTCAGCGGCTGGATCCGGACGAACTACTTTCTGTGGAGCGCATCCCTTTTGACGACGCCATAGCCGCCTGCTTTGACGGCAGGATCATCGATGCCAAAACCGCCCTTGCGCTGTTGTTGTATAAGGGCAACTCAACCGGTTCACCTTTCGGCGTGGACTAAAATTATTGCACCGGCCTTTCAGGCCGGTGCAATAATTTGCTTGCTGCTTCGCAATTTTCTGTTACAGCCGCTTTGCGATCAGCGCGGTAAAATTAAAATATTTGCCTTGCTCCGCTTCCATAATCCCTATGTCCTCAACGGCAACCGGATGCGAACTAGCCAGCCACTCCTCCCACGCTTCTTTACAGCAGGACATCTCAAAGCAGTCAATAATTTCAATGCCCTCTGCTTTGCTCCACAGGTTTCTCCACCAGTCAATAGTTTGGAATGACGCGGCGTCTTCTTCGTTAGCAAAATACTGCTTCAATTCCGGGGGAACGCCCGCGACTCCGCTTTTCCACGCCGGAAGCGCGATCGCGATATAACCGCCTATTTTTACATACGGGATCAATGACGGCAGCATTTCGGGCGTTCTGCCAAAGTAGTGATACGCGTCTATACTGAACAGGATATCGAAATACTCATCCGCGAACGGCAGCCCTTTTGTCGCGTCAACAGCCAGCGGGATAATGTTTTCCGCACCAAATTCCTCAAAGCGATTGTGGTTTTCGGTCGGGGTGATCCAAAGGTCGCCAGCAAACACCGCAGCGTTATAATGGCGCTGCAAAAAGATGGACGACAAGCCGGCGCCGCAGCCAAGATCAAGGATGCGCCCGGGGTTATTGTCGGGTATATAGGTGACAAGTTCTTCCGACAGGCGAATGACGTTTGGCCCCATCATGTTGGCCCTTGCAAAATCGAGATGTTCACGCATAAAGCGGTTTGTATATTCAAAAAGATTTTTCATTGCCCATTACCGCAATTTGGACAAATTATCATTTTGTTTTGTTTTCTCAGCTTCTGTTTTTTTAAATAATGGATAATCCCAATTATAATTCCAAGCAAAGAGAACAGCGTCATACGCTCTAAAGCACTTCTAAAACCGATGTTCCCAACCTCCGATACAATAATTGTGCCAACAATAAATATAATTAGAGATAAAATGAACCCGAAAATAGTTTTTAAGATCACTCGCCCCCATGACTTCTTTGTTTTCCCTGCGCCGCTCATCTTCTTTCATCCTCATATTTCTTTTTTACGGTTGTTTCTACTGTCATACTTATAGCCTGTGTATATTCCTCCAAAATGTCTATAACTGCTTGCTGGATTCTGCGGGACATAGAAGCCGTCTCGAACAATTCTATTAAGCGTAAATGCTTTGGCGATAATTCGTTTGCAGACGGCGGGGATAGGCCGAGCAGATAATCGGCAGACACCCCTAATGAAGATGCAATAATACCTAATACTTCCGCTGTTGGTTTTCTTTCGCCGCAAACATATCTTGATATTGTTGCTGCGGTAATTCCTGTTGCATCAGCAATATCTTGTTGGGTTATGTTTCGCTCTGTCAAAATCCCCTTTAACCTAATATCAAATCCGACCATTTAACACACTCTCCTACAATTTAATAGCGTTGAGATCTACGCCGCATTGTGTACAGTTCATAAATACACTTTTCCTCTCGCGTTTATTGGGTTTGCTACTCAATACAAACAAAATATAAATTTTCAATGTACAGCGGAATACGGACATCGCACCCTGCAAAAAAATCAGCCTTAAAACACCTGCTGAACCAGCAGCATATACAAAACTGTGCCGCCCCCTATGCTGAGCAGCGCGCTCTTGCGCCAGAGGTGGAGGACAACAATCGCGGCGATCGACAAAAACTCCGGGAACCCGCGGTTGCCGTAAAAGATATCAATATACCTCAGGCAGTAGACCACCAGCAGCCCGATAACCGCGCTGGGCAGCAAAAACTGAAGCCTTTTTACAAACTGCGGCGCTTCCTTGCCCGGCGGGAAAATCAAAAACGGCAGGGCGCGGGTTAAAACCGTTCCTCCGGCAAGCGCGAGTATTGTGATTAAAAGAGGAAAACCGGTAAGCGTAGTCATTTTATGCTTTACCTCCCGCCAGTTTTTTGCCAAACAGGGCGAAAACAACGAGCATCAGCGCCATCGCCGGGATGATAAACCGGTACGCCCCGAACAAAATCAGGCAAAGCAGGGAGCAGCCCACGCCGATCAGCGAGCTGGGCCGGTTCTCCGGTTTCATCCATTGGTTTAGGAAGATAACGACAAACAGCGCAGTCAGCGTAAAGTCCAGCCCTTGGGTGTTGAAGGCGAGCAGATTCCCGAGCAGAACCCCCAACACGGAGCCGATAATCCAATACCACCAGTTCAAAAGGGCAACAAAGAACATGAAAAACCCGCGGTCAACGCCCTCGGGGGCCTCAGCGGAGCAGAGGATGGAAAACGTTTCGTCGCACATGGCAAAGATAACGAAAGGCTTGAAACGTCCGGCGCCTTTCATCTTTTCGAGCATTGAGAGCCCGTAAAAAATATGCCGGGCGTTGACCATAAGCGTGACAAACAGCGCGTAAAGCGGGTTGAAGGCGGCGATAAATAAAGTGATCGCGATATACTGCATTGCCCCCGCGAACACGATAAAGCTTGTCAGAAATGTCCAGCCCGCGCCCAGTCCGATACCGTGCATGAGAACGCCATAGGCAATCCCGAGAAATAAAAAGCCCGCCATAACGGGCAAAGTCAGCGGAAATGCCGCCCGGAAAGCCCGGGCGGCGCGTTTGTGCGTAGCGGTTTCCGTCATAAAAATCTCCTTGCCGGACTACCCGCTAATCGAGATATTCCAGTGTATTCCGAATTTATCAGTCAGAGCGCCGAAGCATTTGCTCCAGAAAGTTTCCTGAAGTTCCATATCAACCGCGCCGCCCTCTTTCAGAGCGTTGAACGCCGCCGTTGCTGAACCGACGTTATCAAACTCGGCCATTATACCGATGTTGTTGCCGATTTTGGCAGGATATCCGGGCGGCATATCGCAGAGCATGACAACCGCGCCGTCAAGTTCAAACTGGGCGTGCATGACATGGTTTTCGGTGCCTTCCGGGGTCTGATATCCGACATCTGCCGGCGCGTCCTTATACCGCACGATTTGCGCTTTCACATTAAACGCCTTTTCATAAAACGCGATAGCTTCCGCGCAATTGCCATTGAAAGAAACATATGGGCTGATTCTCATTGTAAACATCCTCCCTAAAAAATAGTAAAATCATTTTATCATGGGCAGGCTATGATTACAACAATAAATTCCCGCGATTATCCTACGCCGTTTGCGCAAAGTCCCCCGCCCGCCGGAGCATAGCTCCGGCGGGCGGGGGACATGTTTTTTTAAAGCAAATCGTTATTTTTATTGTCCGGAAGCCGTTGGTACTTCTTTTTTATTTTCCATCTTTCTGCTTCCTAAGATGAACACGATCCCGAATACAAATGAAACAACTGACCAAACAACTAAATCACCAAACGTACCGAGATTGGCAAATCCAATCAGCGAAGCAACTATGTAGAATACGCCTGCTGTTATGCCTGCCCCTTTGCTTTTCCGTGCCGCCACTCCTATAATGCCAGCAATCAGCATTGAGAAAGCAAGCAGCATTCCTGCGCTTCCGCTTACATCGTCATTACTTTCTATTACGTTTACCATGCCGGTAGCGCATGATTGAAACATAATGATTATAAATAATACGATGCTAATTATTCCGATAACGAGCTTTGCGGTTTTCAATATCAACAACCCTCCTTTATTTTGCGACAAAACAAAAACGGCGCAAGCATACAGAAATATAATCCCTATACCTTTACGCCGTTGCAATGCAAAAACACCCCGCGCAGCCCGCCAATCGACTTGATTACCGGTAAACTTCGCGATATAATGTACATGCAAGTGTGGCCTGTGGCCGTTGGCATAGGAGAGCCCATCTCCGACTGCTAGGGGATGAGGTGTTGCTAGCACCTTGTCCCTGCTTGCTATTTGTTTGTCAAATTTTATTGTATCAAGGTTTTTATCGTTTTGCAAGACTATTTGTAGTTTTTTTGCAAAAATCACGCTGGCGCGCGCCTTGACTTTTTAAGCGTTTTCAAGCTATTATGGAGATAGTATAAAGGATATTTTTTGACGGAGGAATCGCCATGAGTAAATATAAGGAACTGCAAGAGCGGCGCGACAGGCTCATGCTGGGCGGCGGCGCCGACAAAATCGCCGCACAGCACCAAAAAGGGAAGCTGACCGCCCGCGAGCGGATCGAATACTTTTTCGATCCCGGCACTTTCGTGGAACTTAACACTTATGTCCAGCACCACTGCCACGACCTTGGCATGGAAGGCACCCAAAAGGACGGCGACGGCGTAATCACCGGTTTTGGCCTTGTAAAAGGCCAGAGAGTGTTTGTGTTCGCTCAGGATTTTACCTATAACGGCGGTTCCCTTGGCGAAATGCACGCCCTTAAAATCGCCGAACTCCAAAAAAAAGCGCTTAAAGCCGGTTGCCCCATCGTCGGCCTTCAGGATTCCGGCGGCGCGCGCATTCAGGAAGGGATCAACTCCCTTGCCGGATACGGCAAGATATTTTATCAAAACACAATGGCCTCCGGGGTTATCCCCCAGATATCGGTCATGATGGGCCCCTGCGCGGGTGGCGCGTGTTATTCCCCCGCGCTGACCGACTATGTATTCATGGTGGAAAACACCAGCCAGATGTTCCTTACCGGGCCTGCCGTTGTCGTTACCGTAACCGGCGAGAAAGTCACGGCGGAAGAACTTGGCGGCGCGGTAACGCATACCTCCAAGAGCGGCGTTGCCCACTTCCGCGCTCCGGACGAGCGCGCCTGTCTGGATCAGGTCAAAAAGCTTCTTTCCTATTTGCCTTCCTGCGCCGGAGCGCCCCTGCCTAAAACCTTCTCGGCCGGGAGCGTCCACACTAAGGTTGACGCTTTAAACGACCTGTTGCCAGAGGATTCCAACAAGCCTTACGACATGTACGAAGTTGTAAAAGGTATCGTGGACGACGGCGTAATTATGGAGCCGCATGAGCATTGGGCTAAGAATATCATCACCTGTTTTGCGCGCATCGACGGAACGCCGGTCGGCATTGTCGCCAATCAGCCCAATTATCTGGCCGGGTGTATGGATATTGATTCCTCAACCAAAGCTACCCGATTTGTGCGCACCTGTGACGCCTTTGGTATCCCGCTTATCACTTTTGTGGATACTTCCGGCTTTTTGCCCGGCACCGGGCAGGAGTACGGCGGTATTATCCGCCACGGCGCGGGACTCCTTTACGCTTACAGCGAGGCTACCGTTCCCAAGATCACAATAGTCACCCGCAAGGCCTACGGAGGCGCTTACATAGCCATGTGCTGCCGTGAGCTTGGCGCGGATATGGTTTATGCGTGGCCGCAGGCTGAAATCGCCGTCATGGGCCCGGAGGGCGCTATTAATATCCTTTACAAGCGCGATCTCGACGCCGCGCAGGATCAAAACGCCAAGCGCGCCGAGCTGGTAGGCATGTACAAAGAAAAGTTCGCCAATCCTTACGCCGCCGCCCACAACAGCTATGTGGACGACGTTATAGAGCCAAGGGAAACCCGCGGGAAAATCATTCAAGCGCTGATGATAATGCGTGATAAGAAAGAGGAACACCCGCCGAGGAAACACGGCAATATTCCGTTTTAAAGCTTCCGCCCCGGGTGCAATTTACCCGGGGCGCTCTTACTAAAGGAGGAATAAAGCTTGGATATAATCACTATGTTTGTTGCTATCCCACTGGGGCTGCTTGCGATTCCCCTGCTGCTGGGCAAAGGAGCATTCCTCATAGCGGGATATAACATCATGCCTAGCGAAAAACGGGCAAAATACAACGAGAAGCGAGTCTGCCGTTCTATGGGGGTTATGCTTTTAATCCTGATAACGTGTATTGTTTCCGCCGACGTGCTTTACGATCACGGGCTGACCGCCTTGAGTGTGATTGCGCGCGTGGTGTGGATTTTTGTACTGGTCGCTTTTTTGATATGGGCAAACACCGCGCCCGGCAAGCGCTTCTTTATGAAGAAGAATTGACAATATGCAATTAACAATGTACAATGAGTCAACTGTAAATTCTTGAAAGGAATGGGTTACAATGCCATATATCTTTCCCATTGACGGGGTTGCTCCCGTCATCCACCCAAACAGCTTTATAGCAAACAGCGCCGATGTTATCGGCAATGTAAATATAGCCGAATGCGTCAGCATTTGGAATAAGACTGTCGTTCGCGGCGATTTGAACTACATACAAATCGGGAAATATACCAACGTTCAGGATCTCTGTATGGTTCACGCGGACACCGACCCGGGCTACAAGCCCTTGGATTGGGGAAAAACCATAATCGGGGAATACGTTTCGATCGGGCACGGCGCGATCGTTCATGTTTGTACTGTGGAAGACTACTGCCTTATTGGGATGGGCGCGATCGTCCTCGACGACGCGGTGATCGGCAGAGGCTCGATTGTGGGCGCGGGATCGGTGGTAACGCCGGGCACGATCATCCCGCCTTTTTCGATGGTGCTTGGCACCCCCGGCAAGGTGGTTAAAACCCTGTCGGAAGATTTTATCAAAGACCGCATAAGAAGCGCGGAAGAATATTGGGAACTGGCCTGTAAATACAAATAGGATAAGGTATTTATGTTCATTGATCTGGCGAAAATCAACTTAAAGGCGGGGGACGGCGGCAACGGAGCCGTCAGCTTTCTGCGGGAAAAATATGTGAACGCCGGAGGCCCCGACGGCGGCGACGGCGGCAAAGGCGGGAATGTAATATTTCTTGCCGACAACCATATGAGTACCCTGACCGAGTTCCGGTACAAGCGCAATTACGCCGCCCAAAACGGCGCGAACGGCGGGGGCAAAAATTGCACCGGCAAAGACGGGAGCGATTTAATCATACGTGTGCCGCGCGGCACTTTGATAAAAGACTTGCAAAGCGGCAGGCTGATCGCCGATATTTCCGGGGATGGGCCGGTTATCATCGCCCGCGGAGGAAAAGGCGGATGGGGTAACGCAAAGTTCGCTACCCCCACCCGGCAGATTCCGCGATTTTCAAAACCCGGCCGCCCGGGCGACGCGCTCGAAGTCCAGCTTGAACTCAAACTGCTTGCCGACGTGGGACTGGCGGGCTTTCCCAACGTGGGAAAATCCACCCTCATTTCTATGGTCAGCCACGCCAAGCCGGAAATCGCCAACTATCACTTCACCACCCTCACCCCTGTGTTGGGAGTAGTGCGCATTGAGGAAGGCGCCTCTTTCGTGATGGCCGATATTCCCGGCCTGATCGAGGGGGCCAGCAACGGCGTCGGACTTGGCTACGACTTTTTGCGCCATATTGAACGCTGCCGCCTGCTGATTCATCTGGTTGACGTTTCAGGCATAGAGGGCCGGGATCCGATCTCGGATTTTGAAATCATCAACGCGGAACTGGCGGCTTTTAATCCCGAAATCGCGCAGCGCCCCATGCTGGTCGCCGCCAATAAATGCGATATCGCCAGCCGTGAACAAATCGACCGCTTTTGTGAGTACATCCGGGAGAAGAACCTCGAAGTGTTTGAGATCTCCGCGGCTACAAATAAAGGCCTGAAAGAACTGATAAACGCCGTTGCGGCAAAACTTGCAACCCTGCCGCCCATAATTGAGTTTAAACCGGAACCATTTATGCCGCCTCAGGTTGACACCAGAGCCTTTGAGGTAACAGGCGGCAACGGCTCTTTTGAAGTGATCGCGCCTTGGCTGGAACCGGTGCTTAACAGCGTGAATATGAACGACTACGAATCCCTGCAATACTTCCAGCGCGTGTTAAAACACAGCGGTATAATAGACAAACTTGAGGAAATGGGCGTACAGGAGGGCGATACGGTAAGCATTCTGGGATTTGAATTTGATTACGTTAAGTAAAAACGAAACCGCCCGCCGGAGTTACTCCGGCGGGCGGTTTAAAACTTTCAAAAGGTTAAGCGCTACAAAAATTCAACATCAGGCAGCCGCGCGCTCCCGCCAGCGCACCCACAGCGGGGTTACAATGCAGTTGGTCGCGTAAACCCCGGTCAGCAGCCCGACCATCAGTGGGAACGCAATCGTTAGGATGGTATCCACGTTGAAGATAAAGGCCACCGCCGCCACCACCAGCATAGCGCCCACAGTTGACACGGTGGTGTTGATCGTCCGCCGCAAGCTTTGATTGAGCGAGCGGTCTACCAGCTCGGAGAGGGGCATTTTATCGCCGTATATGCGTTTGTTTTCGCGGATGCGGTCGTAGACAACGATGGTGTCGTTGATCGAGTATCCCAAAATGGTGAGCACCACCGCGATAAAATTTCCGGAAATGGGTATTTGGAAAATCACATGAACGCCAAACACAACAACAATGCCGTGCAACAGCCCGATCACGCTCATCACACCGGCGGAAACCCCGCCGATCCGCTTAAAGCGGAAAGCGATATAAATAATCAGCAGCAGGGATGCAAACGCGATTGCGGTTATACATTTGGCCAAAAATTCTCCGCCCATGGTGGCGCTTACGTTAATAATTTCTTCCGTTTGCAGGTTGTTGCCGGGGAAAGCCGACAACAGTCCGGCATCAAGGGCAACCATCTGCTCGGAGGTCAGGCTGACCGTTCCGGGCAGGCTGAGCACCATGGTCGTCATGCCGGAGGCTAAGTCGGTACTCTCCTGAACGGAAATAGCGCTCCCCGTAATCTCCTGAGCAACCCGTGTGAAGTCGGCGATATCCATTTCGCCTTGGTAAGAATAAGTTATGATTGCCCCGCCGCGGAACTGGATATCCAAATCCACGCCCATGGTAAATCCGGCGACCAAAATCGCCACGACAAGCACTATCGAAAGAACAAAGAATTTTTTGCTGTTAGCCATAAACCGGATGCTAGGGTATTTAATCATGCTCTTTCACCTCCGAACAGCCAAGGATTGCGCATGAGGCCTATCCTGCACAGAGAGCGCTGCATCAGGCGGCAGGCGAAGACCCCCATTATAAAGTTGGCGATAACGCCGACAAGCAGGGTATAACCGAAAGAGTAAATCGCCCCTGCTGTTGTCGGGCCGAACATAAAGAACACCGGCTGGAGCATTCTGGCGAATATACCTGTCGAAGGCCCAAAGGATCCCATCAGGATGACGGCCACGATGATAACCGTGATGTTTCCGTCAAAGATTGCGGTAAAGGCACGTTTGTAGCCGGTAGCCACCGCGCCGTCCAAAGTTTTGCCTACAGCCAGCTCCTCCCTGATGCGCTCGGCGGTTATGATATTGGCGTCCACGCCCATACCCACCGAAAGGATGATACCGGCAATACCCGGCAAGGTCAGGGTAAAGGATGGAACAAAGGGGAAAAATCCGGTAAGGGCCGCGATCATCAGGCCGACTTGTCCTGTCAGACCGATAACGGCCACAAACCCTGATGCCCGGTACTGCAAGATCATATAGATCGAGATAAGGGCAAAGGCGATGATCCCTGCCAGCAGCATGGCCTGCAAAGCGCCCATGCCCAATGTGGGGGAAATTGTGTTGTAATTGTCGGTTTCAAGGCTGAAAGGCAGGGCGCCGCCGGTGATCTGATCGGCCAGGCGCGCGGCGCTCTCAGCATCAAAGTCGCCTTCGATGCTGGCGATCCCCCCGGTGATATGATCGTTCACCATTGGGGCGGAGATCAGTTCGTCGTCCATCCAGATGGAAATCTGTCCGCCTCCGGCAAGGCGGGCGGTGGCTTCTGAAAAAGCCTGCCTGCCGCTTTCCTTTAGCTGAAGATGTACAAAAAATCTGTTTACGTTACGCCCATCCGGCCCGAAACTGGCCCGGGCGATTTCAACATCAGCGCCGGTGAGGATGATATTTTCAGCGGTGACGCCGATTGGACGTCCCGCCGCGTCAACCTCTGCCCCTTCCCGGAAAGTTAGCATGGCGGTAGCGCCCAGCTCCTCAATGGCGCGGACTGGGTTGAAGTCCGCTTCGTCCGCCCGCCAGGGGAAGCGCAGGATAATGCGGTTTCTGCTAAAATCGGGAAACAGCTCGTAATCGGTGATATTTTGCAGCAACAACCGCTGCCTGATAACCGCTACGGCGGCGGCCATTTCATATTCGGTGGCGTCAACGTCCTCCGCGGGGAAGAAAGTGACGTCCACACCGCCGCGGATATCAATCCCCCAGCGGATATCGCGCACACCTTTTATAATTTCCGTCGTGATATCGCCGTATTGCGTGTAGATACCCGTGAAGCTGAGGGCGGTAAACGCGGCGATCAAAAGTGCCACAACGAAAAAAACAGGCTTGCCCACTTTTTTCATTTACGATCCTCCAATAAAGCGTAAATTATCGGCCTGGGGACGTCACTGCGCCCCAAGCCACGCCAATACCATCTTCGAGCGCCCTTACAGCCCGAAGGCACAGCACATAACGATTAGTATATTTGAAAACAATGGAAAAGTCAAGCGCCAGCCCAAAAAGCCGCCGCCGAAGCAGGGTGCGTTATTAACCGATAAAAAAGGCTGTCTTAAGAATTATTTGGTTGCGGCCTGTTACTTAAGATTGCAGATTGAGTTTGCTAACAATACTTTAGGTTCTTTTTTCTAAAAAAGAAAAGTATGTGCAAAAAAAAAACTATAAAATGGCACAATATACACAGTAGAGTATAAAATTTGCTTGACATATTTGGTATGCGTTCGGAACCTTATCCGGGAAAGGCAGGATTTGCGCAGTGCAACATTCCATAAAGATCGAGGGGGTTATAGCCGGGGCGGTAAGTTTTGCCACCGGACGTAGCGGGTTTCCGGTAATGCGGGAGCTTGTAATCTCAAACCTCTCAGACAATCATTATAACGATCTTACCGTAACCGTAACGCCGCAGCCTGGTTTTGCCTTACCTTGGATGACCAGGCTTGACAGTTTGGCTCCACAGGAACACGCACTGCTTTTTCTGGTAAACCTATCTTTGAACGACGACTATTTGATATCTTTAAACAACATGGCGCATGCAACGCTGGAAGTCGGCGTTTTTAGCCGGGAACATTGTCTTGGCAAAAAGAGTTTTTCCCTGAGCCTTGCCGCTTATGGCAGTTGGACAGGGCTTAAGATTTTGCCTCAGACGCTTGCCTGTCACGGAATGCCGCAGCAACCCCTTATCCATAGATTTTTGACCAGCGCGGAAAAGATGTTGGCCAACTTTACCGAAAAGTGCGTCCTTAACGGCTATGCCGATTCCGCCGACGTGCGCTTACAACTGGGGGCTATATTCGCCGCCATCGCGCAGGAGAGCATATCCCTTGACAAAAAAGATCACGATTACAATGCAATTGGGCAGCCCATCGCCCAAATCGACGCTATTTTATACACAAAGCAGGCAAGCGCTTTAGAGCTTGCGATGTTTTACGTTTCCTGCCTGGAGGCGGTTGGGCTTAACCCGCTTTTGGTGTTTAACGAAAACCGCGCCCTCGTTGGTTGCTGGCTGGAGGACAAGCTTTTCCCCGAAAGTGTGCAGGATGATTGTCATTTGCTGAGGCCGCGCATTTTCGGGGAAAATCCCGAGATTCTGCTTATTGACCCGGCCGCAATAGCCCAAAAAGGGAGCGATCCTTTTGTGGCGCCTGAAAAGCTTTCGCTTGATCGCGGGGATTTGCTTATAGTGGATATCGCGAGGGCGCGCCTTTGCGGGATCCTACCCCAACCACAGCGCAAAAAGCTCCCCGACGGCAGCTATGCCTGCGTACAGCTCCGCCCGGTTAAAAAAGGCGCGAAATCCTTAAATTCCGAATACCCCATGCTTGAGCTGTGGGAAAACGAGCTCCTGGACTTAACCGTGGGCAACCCGCTCCTCGACATGCGCGCGGACGCATCCCTTCAAATTTTGCCCGGGCAGCTTTCCCGGCTTGTGGACTGCTTGCTGGAAGGCGGGGAATTTACAATTGGCCCAGCCCATGAAACATCGGAATCCGACGGCTCGTATTTACACAGCTTTTTAGACGCTGCTCAAACACAGGAGCGCCTTGACCGATTGTATAAGCTTTCCATGGCGGCCCAAAAGGACAAGCTGCGTCCTACCCTTTACCTGGCGGCCGGCTTATTGCGCTGGTATGAATCCGACGCTGATGAGCGGCCCCGCCTTGCGCCGCTGGTGCTTTTTCCGGCAGAGCTGATTTGCATGGGCGGGGAAGGATACCGCTTTCGCCTTTGCCCGGAGGCTCCGGTTTTTAATCAAGCTTTGCTTTTGACTATGGAGCAACGCTTCGGCATTGAGCTTAAATCTAACGATCTGCTTCAGACAGACGGGGGAACACCCCATTTCCTGTCTATATTCAGCGCCGTTCGGCAGGCGGTTTTCGGCATGTCCCGCTGGAGCGTCATGGAAGATGTCTTTCTTGGGTTGTTCGACTGCTGCCGTTTTGAGCTTTGGGAAGACCTTAAACTTCGCGTCGGAGAGCTCGAGGGAAGCCCCGTGGCGCAAAGCTTTCTCACCGGCAAGGCAAACAAGGCAATGGCGCGGGAATTACCCGCGCTTTATGAGATTGACAGCCGCTATCTCCCCGGCGACCTGAGCGTTCCACTGAGCGCCGACGCTTCTCAGCTCAGTGCTGTTTGCGCCGCCAGAGAAGGCGGCTCCTTTATCCTGAGCGGCCCGGCCGGCAGCGGCAAAACTCAAACCATTGTCAATATCGCAGCCAGTATGCTCAGCCGCGGCAAACGGGTTCTCATACTTTCGGGTACGGGCGCCCCGCTGGAAGACGCGCGCGACCGGCTTGAGGCAATCGGGCTTGGCCCTTTTTGCCTGAATGCTTGGGAGGGTGCGCACGGCTCCGGGGATATCCGCCCGGCTCTTGAGAAGCTGCTCCGGCTGGGCAGGATAAAACATCCCTCCGACTACCTCGAGCAGGCTGAATCGTTGGGGGCTATGCGTCAGGATCTGAATACCCACATGGAAATTCTGCACAAAAAACAGCCCGGCGGGTTTTCGCTTTATCAGGCCATTTCTATTTACGAGGCCAACAAAGACGCTCCCGACGGAGTAATCATTCCCGAAGAACTGTCCGGTCTTCTCAGAGAAGAAAATTATTTTAAATGGCAAGTGATCATAGAAGAACTTATCGAGGCGGCAAAAGCTTGCGGTGGGGTGGCGGATCATCCCCTGTCGGCGTTTCGCAACACAAAGTTAAGCCCCTCCCTTCTTGTCGGGATCACCGACACCTGGCGGGAATACCGTCAGGCCTTGCTTGATCTTGAGCAGCAAACCGGGCATCTGCGCCGGCTTTTCTCCCTCCCCGAGTTCGACGTTAAAGAAAAGTATATTGCCGGGGACAAGTTCTGTGAGTTTGTGCTTTCCTGCCTGCCTATCCCTCCCCGCCTGTACGCTTATGAGAAGCTTGCCGGGCTTGGGGATCAGCTGGCGGCCATCTGCGAGCTGGGAAAAGAGCGCGACAGGCTGGAAGCCGCGCTGCTTGAGGACTTCTATCCGGAGATCCTTGATTTCGACGAATATGTCGCCCGGATGGATTGGGAAAAAGCGCAAAGCACCTGGGTTATTCCACGCGCGGTGGCGCAAAAGAAAATTTTTACAGAACTGAGCGAATTTTACCGCAGACCTGCCTCTCTGCTGCAAAAGGAGGATATCTCCGCGATTTTTGACCAGCTTACCCTGTATAAAGCAAAGGCCGGTGAATTTGAGCGCCGCGCTCCGCTGCTGGCAGAGCTTTTCGGCCGCTTGTGGAAAAGGGGCAAGCCGGATTTCGAACAATTGCAGAAAATTTACCGGCTGGCCCTTGAGATGGAAAAGCTCTTGTTTTCTGTTTGCGGAGAGGTGCAGTTGCGGGAAAATACCGAAATCGCCCTTGCGGAAGGATTCTTTAAAAACCTGAAAGCTTTCCGAGCCAAGTATGGCAGCACTCTGGAGCGCTACAGGGCGGCTTGGGCGGCTATCCCGCCGCTGGAGGCCACCCTTTCCAAACAGATGCGCGGCGCGTTCACCCACTTTTCGGGCGTTTCCGACTGGCTTGGCGAAATGCGGGAGATGACCGAAACCTGGCTGGACAGCCAAATAAAGCTGCGGGATTGGTGCAATTACCTTGCCGTGCGCGAAAAGGCCCAAGAGGCCGGGATTGTCACCGCCGCAAAAGCCCTGGAAGCAGGCGACATGAAGGAAAGCGACCTGCCGGGCGCTTTTCGTAAGGCCCTTTTCGACGAGGTAAGCGAGCGCATGGTCAAGGATGACCCCCTGCTTCAGACTTTTAGCGGCCCGGCAATGGAAAATGATATCCGACGCTTTGCCCAAATGAGCGATGACTTCGACAGTCTTACTTTAAGGGAGCTGGCCGCCACGCTTTCGGCGCGTGCAAGCGAGGCGATAGACAAAACCGCCTTTGCTGAACAGGTCGCCATTCTTCGGCAGGAAATTGATCGCGGCACGCCGATCCGGGCCGGCGAAATCATGGACAAAATACCTGAACTTTTGCTTGAACTTTTCCCCTGTATGATTATGAGCTTGCCGGCCGCCGCCCGGCTGATTCCTAACGGGAGAGGATATCCGCTCTTTGATCTTGTGATTATGGACGACGCCTCCCTTATCCCCGCCTGCGAGGCGGTGGGGCCGCTTTTAATGGGAAGGGGCGCGGTTTTGGCAGGGGATATCACCCCGCTTCCCCCTTCAACCGGATGGCTGGATGGAGATGTTTGTCGCCGGGAACACTTTATCAGCGTTTTTGATGCAGGGCGCGCTCTCGGCTTGCCGGAAATTCGGCTTAGTTGGCATTACCGCTCCCGCCACGAAAGCTTATTTGCTTTTGCCGGGGCCCGTTTTTACAGCGGGGAACCGTTTGTTTACCCATCCCCCATATTAAAATCAAGGATAAGGCTTTTCCAGGTAAACGGGAATTACCGGCCGGATGCGCGGCAAAACGAGGCCGAAGCTGACGAAGTAGTTTATGAGATCGCCACCCGGCTTCTCGATGAAAGCTACGCTGGGGAAAGCATGGGCGTTATAACCCTTAGCCCGCAACAGCGGGATCTCATACAAAGCCGCTTGGATACTTTGCTTTCAAATCATCCCGAGCTTATGCAAATCAGCAAGGGACTTCCCCAACCGATTATTGTCAAATGCGCAAAAGACTTTCAATGTCAGGCCCGGGATGTGATCCTATTTTCGATAGCCTTGGGCCCGGATGAAAACGGAAATGTTTCCTCCTGCCTCGGCCCTTTGGGCAACCGGGATGGATGGGGGCTTCTTTGCGTGGCGCTTACCCGCGCCCAAAAAGAGCTTTTAGTGTATGCGTCCCTTCGTCCGGAGCAAATTAACCCCGCCTGTATCGGCTCTGAAGGCGTGGCAGCATTGCGCGCATTTTTGATTCACGCTTCCACGGGGAACCTTGCGGTGCGGTCTCTGCCCGCACCGGAACACACCGGCGCACTTGAACAAGCTATCGCGGATTTTGTCCGGTCACTGGGTTATAAAATCCGGTGCGGCGTGGGCTGCTCCGGCTTTCGGGTGGATGTGGGCGTTTTGCATCCCTGCGATCCCGAACGCTATATATTGGGCATTCTTTGTGACGGCGAAAATTACCGCGCCGGCACGACTGCCCGCGATCGACTTATATCGCAGGATAAAATGCTGCGCCTTCGCGGCTGGAACCTGCATAGGGTCTGGGCACTGGATTATTTAAACAACCCCAAAAAAGAATTGCTCGCAATCCAAACAGCATTGGAAAAAGCCCTTGAAATGCCGATAGAAGAAAGCGAAGACTCTCTCCCGTCCGTTTCTCTGGACAATTATGAGCGTGAGGAAATCATATCGGAGCCCACGACTGCTCCTGTACCCGAACCTGAACCTGAGCCGGAACCTGAACCCGAACCGGAGGAAGAAGTTGCCGTAAAGTCCGCCGAAGAAAGCAGAGAATTGTAAACCATGCAAAAAATACACATACTGGCCGCGGGCAAACTGGGCGAGGGCTGGATATCCGAAGGCTGCGCGCGGTATCAAAAGATGATCTCCGCCTTTTGCAATCTGAGCGTAACTGAAATTGCGGAACACCGCTTGTCAAACGATCCATCTCCGGCGCAGATAGAAAAGGCGCTTGAGAAAGAGGCGGAAGACTTCAGCAAAAAGCTGCCCACCCGGCATCTTTCCATTGCTCTTTGCGTGGAAGGGGAGCCGCTTTCTTCGTCTCAGCTTGCCGGACTGCTCGACAGCGCAGCCCAGCGGGGGCTTGGCGCGGCTTTTATAATCGGAAGCTCCCACGGGTTAAGTCAAACGCTAAAAAGCCAGGCGGATCACCGCCTGACCTTTTCCGCTATGACCTTTCCTCATCAGCTTATGCGTGTGATGCTTTTGGAGCAGATTTACCGCTGCTGCCATATCCTTAACGGAGGCAAATATCATAAATAACTGAATTAGAAATGTCCCCTCCCACGACTTTTTTATGTTGTGGGAGGGGACATATTTCCATGACAAAAGCAAAAACCCGCCTTTAGGCGAGTGCTTGCTTTTGGTGGGAGATGGCGGATTCGAACCACCGAAGCGATGACGCAACAGATTTACAGTCTGCCCCCTTTGGCCGCTCGGGAAATCTCCCATAATTTACAACGTGCCATATGATAACATATTTTACGCCGTAAGTCAACCCTTTTTCGATGCCACCGAAAGCCTGTTGCAATCAGACTTCAGTGGCGGTGTAAA
>Ga0123355_10006927_pt1 | contig 16876 bp, 13 predicted proteins | sample TergutEmb28metaG_3_FD_89872 | JGI IMG/M metagenome (GOLD analysis project Ga0123355, IMG submission 89872) | Embiratermes neotenicus P1 segment gut microbial communities from Petit-Saut dam, French Guiana - Emb289 P1 | ecosystem: Host-associated > Arthropoda: Insects > Digestive system > Gut ...
CCCCCCCCCCCCCCCCGAAAATCGTACTGTTTATGAGATAATGTGGAAAAATATGGTACAGCCGGACAGGCCACAGACGACAATGTAATACAGCGCATGCGCTTTGCACGCTCGATATCCAACGCTACAAACACACACGCATAATATGTAATACTTAGTGCTTTTCCATTGCAACAGTGGTTGCACGAACGCGCCTCGATATTACGTTATACGTACACTGTCTGTCTTCTTACGACACTATGGGCGTCGATGTCAGTTCTACATATGAATTTATCGTATGCCTTCAAATATAATATTTTTGTAATTACTTTCCTAAATTTGAGCGAAGTGCTGTTTCGGCCATAAATTAAACACAGAAGTACAAAACCCGACCAAAAAGAGAAATATTCCCCACCGTATTATTAATCAAACGTACAACGTAGTCGGTACAGCGACTCGTTACAAACTGGAAGGTCCAGAGTTCGAACCCCGGTGGGTGGAGGGCAAGATTTCCTGGACCCATCAAGCCTCCTGTTCAACAGGTATTGGGTTCTATCCTGGGAGTATAAGCGCCCGGGGTGTGGCGTTGACCACGCACCACCTTCTAGCGCCGAGGTTAGGAATAAGTAGGGCTATACCTCCACTTCACCTTGGAATATGACGGGACAGCCGTCGCCATTTATTGCTAATCAAAAGAATTTACCTCGTAAAGATGTGGGTGGAAGTTCGTGTTTCATCACAAGGCAGATTTTAGGCGTACGCCTTTTCAGCTGCTACACGTGAGTTACAGAATTATGCCCTGAAACACGCCACGGTTCACACATCTCACAATTTCAAGACCAATCACACACGTGAGTCCACAACACGAGCGCATAAACAGGCATGCAATGCTTACTTCCAGTCGTAACTCTGCGTACGTAGACTACCAGGATTTATGTTCAATTAGTAAACTGATTCTCAGATGCAGGCCCGGGGTTTGACACCCAAACACAACGAAAAGTCTCTTCGTGCCTCCATGATTACAGAAGAGTTCTAGGGTATCGAATCCGTAAATAATACACATCACTATGCATGGACACTGATATAACAGACCCAAGTTCGTTGCCATCCACGTTACGTTTACCAGTAAGAAACAATATTAACGCTGTAACGCAGCCTAGGAACCAAGTGCATAAAGCCGCCCAAAACTTCGGCATGCTCAAAGCTAAAGAAATTATGTATCTCAGCGCTACAAAAGTCGGTGGTATTCAGCTGTTACAATTAAGGTAAGGTGGGGAAAATCTAAACGCCCCTTGTGCCATACGATTTTCAGAGCACTAGAACGACGGAGCTCGGGGAATGCTTGCTATCATTCGGTGCAGAATCCTTCGTCTTCCAGTTTCCTCTCCAAAAATATAAAGATTACACACAAAGAACTATAACTTTTTGCCTCCTGTTTTATATGGGAGTGAATTTCGGTCTCTCGCGCCGCGGGAGGAACACAGGCTGAGGGTATTTCAGAACAGGGTACTGAGTAGGATATTTGGGCTGAGCTATGAGGCAACGACAGCAGAGAAGACAACGTTAACAAGGAGCTTTATGACCTGTACTCTTCACCAAATATTATTCTAGTGACCCAATCAAGAATAAAGAGATTGGCATTGCATGTTGCACGTATGGGAGACAGGCGATGTGCATGCCAGGGTTTTGGTCGGGAGATCTAATGGAAAGAGACCGCGTGGAAGACCCACATGTAGATGGAGGATAACATTAAAATGAATCTTCAAAAAGTGGGATGAGAGCACGGAATGGATGTACGTGGCTCAGGACAGAGACAGGTGGTGAGATCCTGTGAATGCGGAAATGAATCTTCGGGTTCCATAAAATACGAGGAACTCCGTTTCATGGAGTAAATGAGTGACACACACAGAGAGAATTAGATAGTTATTATGGGGCATTATGTACGTGTAAGTACGTTCCCAGAATAATACACGGTAACCCCTATCACCAAATTTACATATGACTAATACCGAGAATTTTAAATAAAGACAAAAAATTGGGCATACTAGACGGCCACGTGTTCACGCTTACACCGAGATTCGAAGCAAGTTTAAACTAGACCAGCAATCTCCCACAGCATCACAGAAGGGAGAAATAACGGAAAAATATGAAGTGTGTGCGTAAGTGTGCAAACCATTCATATTTTCATCTTCGCATGAAAGCATATAAACAAAAACGACAAAACTACATTTGAGGTTTACAGCTGTACCTAACATTAGGCTACTCTGCTACTAAAACAACACGGCAATTTTAAAAACGACAGTAAGAACACGTTCTTCCTCAGCGACCCATGGTTATGTCAGGATGGTTTATGTACATTCCACATGCATATGTAATTCGTAGTCTGCCTGCGATCAACGCAACGAATACACCTTCCTTCCGTATGGTAGTATAATCACTCTGTAATTTCTTGCCACCAACACGTTAAAAACCAACATAAGTTTAACTTATTCCACATGCGATTGTTACATGTACCCGCAGTGATGAACACGAGGCAAGTGTAAACAAATTAATTACTCATGTTTGTATAACACGTAAGTTGTAGGACAGTTCTCATTATAGGGATAACAGCGTTATCTTCCTCAGTGCAGTACAGACAGTACAAACATACGACTCAACGAAGAAGGTACTGACACTCTGAATTACAAAGAACACAGCACTCTTCTTCCAAACAAGGCTGCTACGTAGAACACAACGCTTGGTCTAACGAGCGCAAATAAATAAGCTCTCAACTTGGTGTCAACACACCAAAAAAAGGAAATTTGTCCACAGTGTATAATACAGAATGGAGTTCTCTTCGTGCATATCAGATACCAATATCAAACATATAATAGGTTAACTGTTAGCATTTTGTAACCGCACTTACCCCAAATTCACACTTTCCCCACCCTGCCTTGACTCCTCTCGGTTCTACAAAGTAACCTAAAAGTTGCCCCTCTCCATACCATGAAAGCATATAGGAGAGTAGGGGTAAAGCTCAACCCATTCTTAACCTCGGCGCCAGATGGAGGTCAGGAGTCAACATCACGCCCTAGCCGCATTAACCCCGACAGAGATGTCCTGTACCCACTGGGTGGGCCCAACATCCGTTCTGGATGATTTGAGGAAGAACAAATCTCTGGCGCCTGAGGGGATTCAAAACCCGGATAGTCCAGCACGTCGCTATACCGACTGCGCTATGCCGGCTACTCTCCGTTCTACAAGAGAACCGTTAACGTTAAGAGCCGTTACGAATCGTACCAAACTATTGACTGCACGTATAGCAGGCCTACGTGGCTAATACTATTTTACTGCCTCCACAGTCTCCATGTGTAAGTTTCGAGCGTGCTGTTCCGTGAAGAACATAAACGGAAGCTGTACAAATCGATGAAGAATTCTGAACAAATGTGGTTCTGTACCCTGCACGATTTCGGGCAATGTCGCTGATTATTATCTCTAAGTTACGACAACGAGTCTCTTTTTGACTATTAACGGTACATTAAAAAAAAATACAGCCAAACAAGTGGCACACTTGAGAACTGCGTTCTTCTAGGCTATTACGCAGCGAATAGTGGTACCGACATTTCGGGAAAAGCTATCAGTCCCGAAACGTCAGTAAGGAATACCACTACTTGCTGCGTAATATCCCAGAAGAGCGCAGTTCTCATCTACTTTGCGGCGCAAGCCTGAAATCACGTGGTCCACTTAATAAATGTTCTGTTGCTGATGTATTTATGTGATTATTAAAACACAATTCAATGTGTCGTTACATAGCAATAGACCTGACAGAGCTCAAATCGGCAATCCTCCACGTTACAATATCGCCACCACCCCGCCTTAACAGCACAGGTTTACAGCTACACGCCCTGGGCTTACCTAATTTGAAATTGTACCAATATGACATTCAGAGGACCGTACATCGTGATATATTCTTATAATAAAACCAACGAGATACACTAATTTCTCAAATTTATTTTTGGAATAAAACTCTACATGCTTCGGACAGTTTCTCTGTCCATCATCAGAAGTCTCGCACTGTACACACAGCAATAGGTATATGTCTTACAGGTTATGCTGACTGATGTTCCATCCCGATCCCGCTAGCGAACAGGCAGCATAACCTGTACGACATATACCTATTGCTGTGTGTACAGTGCTAGACTCCTGATGATGGACAGAGAAACTGTCCGAAACATGTAGAGTTTTATTCCAAAAATAAATTTGAGAAATCAGTGCATCTCGTTGGTTTTATTATAGGAATGTACCAATAAGTTCATAGTGCTTCAACCTGCATACGGATACCACACCACCACAGCCATACCACAACGTAACTCCAACACACATCGAACCAGGTATGTGTAAACTCAGTTACACGACATCAGAATATATTCAGGAAACATTATCAAAATATACTACACGCTAAGAACACTATAACCGTAAGGCACCACAGCAGCCAATATGTGTAGAAACACACTTTCTAAAACAACCCCACACGTCACGACTAAGCACTCCCTACTAAATAAGCACGCTAATGCAAAAACCTATATCCTTACAGATCAATGCAACCCATGAAATAACTCAAAACATAAGTCGTAAGCTCCTGGGGATGGATGGATGTATTAACATCCGAAACATGTTGAGCATTAAGTAAAGAAATAATAAAGCAAGTGACATCAAGTTGGTCTCTCTTTACCCAAGTTCATACAGTACAAGAAATATACACTACATCGGCAACTTCGATCCTAACAACACGTAACCATCGTTGCCGGCGTCAATAGCGGCTTAAATGAAGAGGCCTATCGGTTTCTTCCGACCTAGCTGAATTTCGGTTGTTAAGACACTAATGTGGCCACAAGCAGTACGTCTGTAGCAAATGTACAGAGTACATTCTGGTCTGAGATGACATTTCCTGTATTTTATTGTGCCTTGCAGTTTCTACTCTCTTCCGCTAAGGTTAAATGAAGCCAGGTTTGAGACATCCGCCAGCTGCACCGTCTAAGGCGGCCCTCTATCGGAAGGACTGCCACATCTAGCTTACATTTTCCTTCTGGCGGCATGTAACAAACATCAGCATCAACTGCAACTTCGCAGACGTAATTTGGTGAGAGACCAGACCAGCTTAGCTCGAAGGTACGGGCAGGTCCAGCCAGGTATAAAGTATCAAGTACTACGGAAGATCAATTACGATGTGGGTTACGTACATGTGTGACAGAGACAGAGCAACCACCCACCCAGCCTAACCCTTGCTTTCCTGGCATGAGCGGTAGACGGGAGGGGAAAGGGAGTGCTGAATGCCGTATTATTGATTCGCTTGGCTCAGTCGGTAGGTCACTCTATTCTGTGTGTGTGTTATGTGCAGCTTGGAAGGAGAAAGAGACAAAGACAGACCCACTATAAGCAGAATTACTTCTACGACTACCGTTAACATCCTGTCGCCATTCGGCAGCTCGCTTAATCATCCTTTACCACCGCCCAACACAAGACGAGCAAACTGATTTTAACTAAATTAACGTCTTCGGTAAACACATCAAAGCTTGCGTATGTTTATTTCACGTCCTGTTGTCTCTGCAAGACGAGTCAGAAGTAAGCCAATCTGTTTAGTGCAGGGTCTGTTCCATATGTGGATAAGCACATAATGAAACATGTTTCACGTACGGGTATATGTTGAAGAAGCACACAAAGAAACATGTTTCATGTAGGGGTATCTGTGGATGAAGCACACAGAGATGTTTCATATACGAGTATCTATGGATGAAACACATAACGAAATACATGTTTCATGTACTAGTATATACAAGGTGGTTCAAATATGACCGGGACTGATTTGTGTGTAAATCTGGCGACATCAGTCCCGGTCATATTTGAACCACCTTGTATAATGAAACATGTTTCATATACGGGTATCTGCGGATGAAGCACATAACGAAACAGATTTCATGTACGGGTATATTTAATGAAACAAGTTTCATGTACCGTATATGTGGATGGAGGACATGATGAAACAGATGAATCATACACATATAAATGCAAATGAATCACATAATAAAACATATTTCGGTCATTCCGCCGATTCAGATGCAGCAGTAAAGCAGTACTGTCGTGACTGAAACAACAAATATAGTAAAAACTGGCAAGTCATGTAGCAGGCATGGGACAGATGAGGAGAAATAAAAATTTTCGACACAAAGCTTGAGTGTAATAGACCAAACAGGAAAGAGTGGTGTAGAAGGGAAGATAATAATAAAACTTATCTTAAGTATAGGATGTGGAAGAGCAGACTCGGTATTACGTCCACTGGCCGGCTCTGTTGCGTTCCATAAAAAAAAGCGAGGAATTCCTTAACCAGCTGGGCGACTATCAGAAACAACGCTTTCTTTGGTATCCTAAAATGATACACGGGAAATTACGTTCCAAAATATACGACCTTTGCTAAAGATTTTCCTGCATGTTCTTTAGCTCCCGGTTTGATGGAGATTTAAACCACTGCAGCTATGCATAGGAAATTTAGTACACACACACTGGCCACATATATATAACGCCTAAATATTACGTAACAACAAATATGTGCAACTCAAGAATTACAGATCAGGCTATCGCGTAACACGCTGGGGATACACTCCACTAATTTACTGTACATACAGCATGTACTTACTAAATGAGTACTTCACAATAATAATAATAATAATAATAATGCTGTCCGTAGCGTTAGAAATGTATACAAGATACCAGGCTTTATGAGTGCTGATCGGCAGGTCTCTTTTATTTTAACATTAGTGCCGACAGTTGAAAATTTACTTGATGTAATTAAAAATTTATATAGTAATCGTACAATGTATCGCCATTATCACAAGTCGTACACGATCAACATACCGGCCTACTGCAGTACAAGCGTGAATATCAGCAGATATAAGACATGATGGACATCCTAGTGGTCACGCGGTCTTAGGCAAGCTTGTTGCGACTGCGGGTTCGAATCCCGCCGGGGGCATTGATGTCTGTCTCTTGTGCGTGTTGGGTGGTGCCAGATAGAGGTCTCTGCGTCTGGCTGATCGCTCGTCCAGGGGAGTCCTACCTAGTGTAGTGTCTAATTAAGTGATCGTGAAGCCTCGATAATGAGGCCATGGCCCACTAGAGGCTACTCCGCTATGGAGGAAGGGGGAAAGGGACATGTCAGAGTGAATAATAGGAGGTATGAGAAGCTCCATATCATGGGCAATAACATTAAACGGGGCAAAGCATTTACTTGTCTCTATCGAGTAGTGTTCAGAATTTACGGTGGTATTTTATTTTACTGCTGCCGGCGAATGCTTACAGCTTCACATCCCCTGATTTTGTGGGTGTGCTGCGGTAAAGTAAAATTTATTTTCAACCGGTGCGAAGACGTCTCTGATCGACTGTTACCGAATATATATATATAAACACAGCAACAGACGCTGCGCGATGCGTTACCAATCGGTTTACACAGCATACCCCGCTTATTGCCTGGGTTACAATGACAGAATTCGCGGAGTCAGCATTGGAAGCCCGGAACTAGAACGGACTGGTACAGATTATACATGAAAACATTTTTAAAATGTACCCTCTATTAAACGTAAATCAATACTAATCTAAAACGAATGTCTTATCATGTGAAAGGACTGAAAATTACTGTAAACATACGCAGGTCTACTGCACACAAAGCTGTCGAAGGCAGAAGCATAAAGAAAAATCAATTTAGTGGAAAATACTTTCCTTCAAGACATACTGTACACACACCTATTTTTGTCCCATACAGGGCTCTATAGAACAGTGCTTCTCAACCTTTGTGAGACCGCACCCCGGTAAATTCTTTTTTCATAAGAAAAGGGACCGGTCCCAACAAATTTACTCATAAATACCTTTCCTTTTTTTTTTAAGTTCATACATTAAACTAACATAAGTATTAATAATTAATTATGACATAATCATAAAGAGTAGTAGTAGTACACTTATGTATACGGTGTGGCATGTTGACAAATATAAAATTACATTTAAATTTTTTATCAATCATTGGACTAATGAAATCTTGTAGTATATTGAAGTTTCCTCAGGCCAGCATCTGGGTCTAAGCTTTTCGACACATTCACGAATATTTTTCTCCTAAGAATATTTCCACTATAAAACATTTGTTCATGAAATCTGCTCAGAAAACTAAAATGAAGAATTCCAGGAGAACCTCTCGCGGCCCGGTAAAATTGATGGCAGGGCCCGGTACCGGGCCGTGGTCCGGCGGTTGAGAAATACTGCTCTAGAATATATTGTTGTGTAATTCCTTTGGGTGAATCGTAAAGGAAATCGATATTTTTCCTCTTTTCGAGGAGCTTGTCATTTACAACAGGTAGTTTCGAATGTGTTCTGTTCTGTTCGGCACTAAAAAGCATTAAGCCCTATCTTCGTCAATACACTCGTATGTGCAAAATACTCCAGTACTTCACTCAATGTATTTTTAAAAAGCCAAGTAAAAGGTAACAACGCGAACTGCTCAATACCGATAAACTGTACATGCCGCTTAAATACTCAGGTACATTTTCAGTCTTCCTTAATCTTTGGCACAAGCGGGAGGTGAGGCGTCAGCTTCACGCCCCAGCTTTACTCCCGAGGACACAGTTCCCGGTACGCATTACACAGGAGACTATATGTGCCCCAGAGGCATTCTAAAAGCGGAGGCGAGTAGAAAAGAGGCGCCCACACCGGGAATTTAATCTTCCTTCTTCGGTCGTCCTGCCGGTATCCTACTGATCACTGTGAATGAGCAAATATTGACTTCGAAGTTCGGTTCATCAAAGAACTTAGTTTAAACCCGCTGCTCTACCATGACACGGGGTACGCCTAATTACCGTGTTACAGCAAATTTTAAAAATCTGTGGTAAACGGAAACACTTATGAAAGAGGAAAAAATCTTCATGTTCTTTATGATTCACCCAGCGTCTAAATTGTTCGCAGTAATGAAAGAAAAGTGTAGAGACACTGGTAATACGAAGGGCAAAGGAAACCAAAATCATACGAAAACACATCGTAACACAGTTTAGTTTCATGAAGTGACGGGGCATCAAACTCTGTCCCCCTCTATGGGTCCGTGTAGCTTCCACAACCACCACAACGATCGCTGAAACAGTCCCCTAGTTTCGCGAGGCATGTCGATTTCACTCGCTTTTAATTAAAATTGAAAGATGACCCTGTAGTTTTCAGGTTTTCCTTACTTCATCCCAGATAATGATGGGACAGAACCCTAAAAATATGGCACAATCTCTTCACCTCAAATCCTTCAACTATACCAACCCCCCCCCCACACACACACACACACACACACACACACAAGCCCCCAGAAATTCCTCTTCCGGCACCACATACCCTGTACACTTGGCAAGTCGTAGCAAATAAACATCAAAGACCGAAACCACAGGTGGATCGCGTATCACAGTCTGACGAACGCTGTCACTGTCACACCCTTTAAAGAAACATGTGAAGTTACTGTTTTGCTATCTTCTTTCCTTCTTCCTAAGTTTTCTCCTAGCACTTCAACAACATTCTTCCGCACCTACCAATGCCACCAAAGCATTCAGTAGGCCCTACATCATTAATATCTCTACATCTAGTCTGTTCGCGCCCTGTAAAGCCTTCAACAGCTTCGGAATTCCACCTGCATAGACTGAATTTATCTGCCTGCCTGAGAGTACGGTGTAAAACCTGATACTGATCAAGTTCCGCTGTTCCAGTGTCTGTCAGTTTAAACGCTTTCGACCGTCCAAAGCCACGAGACATGTGTTGCACACTACCGTTAATACGATGCAGCATTACAGGGTTTGTAATATGTCCATCGAACGGCAGGCAAAACGACTGTGATGACGTACAAAAACACATGAGAACAGCCCTACCCTATAAGCAAGAATCTATTAACAATGCTGGAACATAATTCAGGAACAATATTAATCAAAAGAACTTTATTCTGAATGCATGAGGCTGCAGCACTCAATTCGAACGCAACGACACGACGTAAATGTCCGGAAGAATTGTGAAACATTCCATGTATCTCAGACGGCATAAAATGAGATGCTTAGCAAACACCACGAAGCAGCCCCCCTGCATAAGTTGATAGTCGCCCCAGGTGGCCAAGTCACTCCCGGCCTGTTACGAACGCCGAAAGTTGATTTCCATGTTTAAAACGGCCCACAATGGAGCCCACCTACCCTATGTAGTGGACACCTGCACATGTTAGTATCCAAGGCCCACGGGCCATATCGTCAGAAACTAAAGAACTAAAATGTTTTTGTTCATTTCAGTAAAATAATAAAAATTAAATGTAAAGTTAGCTCTATAACATGCAAGGAAAGCGCACAGGAGGAACAGAGGTACAACTCTGCCTTTTACGTAACCTCAGCGCCAGATGGGGGTAGGTGGACAACGAAACGCCCCGGCCGCTTTACCCCCGGGAGAGAGACGTGGTATCAACTGGACCGCACACTACGTGGGCTTCCGAGCCGTTCTGGATTGGTACGGAAAATCTCGCCCCCCACAGGGGTTCAAACCCCAGGCGGGCCAGCTAGTAGCGACTCCCTACACCGACTACAAGAAAAAGAATAAGGGGGAAAAACTAAAATCAGATGTTTGTGTTCATCTGAGTAAAAGAATAAGGCAAAAGTAATATTTAGAGAAAACGACTTCAGTAATGTCTCTGCAGTTCAGTATGTCCCTGTGCAGAAAGTAAATATATATATATATATATATATATATAATTTTGTATTTTCTTAAGAGGACAAATATTTAGCTCGTCCAATAATCTGGCGATATAATACCACGCATGAAGTAAATGCAATGTTAGAACTGCTAGTTATATCCAGGATAATGCATGAAATAATACATTTCCAACCGATATCAAGCGCATGTCAACCAAATTCGACCATCAGGAATTTGAGAATGAGCGAGTAATTTCATACGGAATTTCGAACAAAATAAGCTTATAGTAACTGCACTACTAGTTAGCGTAGTAACAGCAAATACTGAAATTCTGTAACTAAACCGAATACAAAACGTTCTTCCCACAACTTCGCGTTTTTAACTTTCTTGAACAGCTGTAATGAGATTCAAAGTCCCTACTCTCGTGAAAATCATTTTTACTAGAACAAACCACTTGATGGTAAAGCAGATTAAGTATTTCATTGAAGTAATCATTGGTAAGCCGATCCAGTTGGCCGTGCGGTCAAAGACGTAGATATGAAGCCTCCTGACTGCTGGGATTGCGGGTTCGAATCTCGCTGAGGGCATGCATTTCGACTACTTGTGTTCGTTGTGTGTTCTGTAGGTAGCCGATCACTCGTTCAGAGGAGCCCTACCGGGTGTCCTGTGTGACCCAGAAACCTGAACAATGAAGCAACCTAGGACTGAGGTGGTCTGTTGCACCACAGCAAATATATATATATATATATATAGGCGAATTAAAGAACAAATTAACATATACAAAAACACCAACTGAAAGATTACTTCGTTCACTAAGTCCTTCCGGGAGAGCAGCAGTATCAATTCAACGCAGAAGTCCAACGTTCCATCTCCACCGTCAGACCTTGCTTTGGACGCCAGCGAAGTCGCTGTGAACGCTTCAGGCCATAATTAGTTAATTAACCTTCTAAACGTAAAATCTACAGGAACCATTTCACCTTCAGTGTCAGGGAAGTTAAAAGCAACTGCTGCCAAGGACAACACACCGAGGGCAATTTCAGCGCTTCACTTTTTTTCACTTTCATTCCAAAAGTTACAGACAAAAATGAAAAGTCTACATTAAAGTTTGCTGTAACAGTTTTCTCCAACCATCGCGATCTAGTATACAAAATGCAACAACGTTCAACCCAGTCGGCCTCAAACAATCATGCGGAAATGAAGCAAGGCAAGTCATCCAACAGTCTACCACACCGACTAAAAACGAACACTGTACTCGCGTAGGTGTTCAGTTTAACATCGAACAAAATGAGTGGTATCTTCCCCTTTAGACCCTACACCACGTTCGAGTTCACCGTAATCTACAACGTCGGGGCCACTGTCGTTCAGCATCGGAAACTTTAACTGGCACAATATGTACGTCGCGAGATAATATACGAGACAAAGGGTGGCCATGAATACGACATATATTTTTGCCCTCTCTGACTGGATAATTGCCAGTGGCTCAGTTTTCAAAGCCGAGTTTATGGTTTCCTTTTTAGGTCATGCATAGTCCTACAGGAACACCAGCATTTCCACATTATATCCCCCGGCAGCGCTACAACAAATCCTCCAGTTACAGTCCTTTGCACAGACCCCCCTTAAGGAAGAGATAAGTCAGTTTAATGCTCGCATGATCTACAGTGAAACAAGGCACTATAATAACTTTTCCGACTACATGTTTCGAGTTCCTCAGTCCCCATTAGTTTTTTCATTAAAAAGTGTGTTTTGATGAAAATTTACCTAATGATGAACGAAGGAAGTAGACAAATGCAGGCCGTTGTTTCGATTTTAATATACGAAAGATATGGGATTATATCGCATCTTGTGGCACTGTCAAAAAATTAAAAAAAAAAAAATCATCTGTAAGTACGTATGACAACCGGTAACTTGATTCAGAAACATCGCGTACATTAAATATCTATGGTCTACCTCAGAAAGACAGTGTCCAGCGTAACAGTAGTAAGGCAATGGCTGACTTCTGCCGCACGTGCCAATATGAACGTATTAGGAATCTAGAACACGTGTTTTATGAAATGCACTCCCTTGTCGCTGTGGCGAAAATACAGCATGTTGTTTTCCTACTTGGCCGATAAATGCCGGCGTGGCGGTATAGAGTTTTATTAGACATTCGAAAGGTTACTGTCACTGCGATCGTCTGTCTAGCTCCCGTCATCGACTGTTAAGCCTACTCGACACGCGGCGTACGACGCATCGCTGGCACAGAGTCGGACGGGGCGCTGGGCCGACGCTTATCGGTCAAGCAGAACAAAAAGACACCCTATATAAGCACGAAAACCAAGGCCTGTCAACTAAAACCCAAGTAATTTCTGACACATATCTTGTATTTCAATAAACTACCATTCGAAATGTACATAACTGCAACCTACTGTGTTCGTGAGATCACAATGCTCTCTCAGTTTCCCCACATTTTAAACCCTAAACCGCCTTCCAGATCTGTACATTTTATACGTACCTTATGCAAAGGGTAACTGTTCCAAATTTGTGTTTTTCATTTACGCAAAGTTGGCAATATCAAAATGGCAGACTCACAAATTTGTGAGGGTCAAGCGACACAAATGTCATCTAATTTAGTTCTTGAAATGATGTAGGGACAAGGTAACAGGGGGAGTGTAGAAGACTACACAATGAGGAGCTTTACAATCTGCACCCTTCACCAAATATTCGGCTGATAAAACCAGGAAGTATGAGATGGGTGGAGTATGTGCATACAGGGTTTTAGTGGGGAGACCTGAAGGAAAGAGACGACTTGGGAGACCCAGGCGTATATGGGAGGATAATATTAAGATGGATCTTCAGGAAGTGAGATGTGGGGGTATAGACTGGTTTTATCTGGACAAGTACAGGTGGCGGGAGCTTGTGAATGCAGAAATTAATCGTTTTCCATAAAATTTGGGCAATTTCTTATGTGCAAGAGGACCTGTTACCACATAGGAAAGAATCTGCTGCATGTAGTTAGTTCCTTCGTAGCATGTCAGGGAATAAAATGGCAGCTTTCACATTAATGGTCATAAATACACAAACGCTACGCCTACAGTTAGACATTTGGAACTTACTGCGTTGATAGACCACAAAATACAAAGTATGTACGAAGCATCGTTTATTATTCAGTAACTGCACGCCTGGTATCGATGCAAACTTACGAGGTTATGTTCCGTAAATGTAGTTCCTAAATCTGTTTCTAAATGACCAGTTCTTCCAAATAGCAAACACCACCAATACTACTACTACTACTACTACTAAAACCACCACCACCACCACCATCAACAATAACAACAACAACAGTATTCCACTACCAATTCTAACATATTTAGAACTGCGAGCAGCAACGAACTTTTATTCGACAGGATTCAAGCGGAGGACCATCGGCAAACCAGTCCAGCATGTCAACACAAGAGCTCATTTGAATTTTACAATCCGGGAATGTGGCACTGACATCACACTATGTGCAGGGCTACTGGTTTCCGCAGCAGGGAGGTAGGCTGTGTGAAATCTATCCGGAATTCCTTGTTACTGAAACCTCACTAGGTTGCTATAAACAGGGCTGCATGTCGTCCAAATAACGTTGCCGGCTTCTTGTCACGCACTACAAGAGGAGAAATGATTTATTTAACTCGTATCAATTGCTAAGATTATATTGCGTCGGTGCTAAACGAATTCAACACGAGCAGGGAACGCTGGTGGAATGACAGAAGCTGTACCGGGGTGCTGATAATTCCTTAGCCCGAGCCTTACGGCGTACAAACAACAGGAATATATTCCTGTTGTTTGTAAGCCATAAGGCTTGGTATAGAGCTGTGAGTCTTGGTCGCTGTAGCTTGTTTCTTTCCACGCTCCGGCTAAGGACTTATCAGCACCCCTGTTGAAATCTCAAGTATTTGACGACAAACACGTCCCAGTGTCATCTGGTCCACCACAAATTTCAAACGAACTTGCCTGGGATCGAACCCGGACATCCGCAATGAGAATCCGCGATTAACCACCTCGGCCATGGAACAGCCTCTCTTTATCACCAAACTTTTATATTCGAATTATTGTTTTACTCGCACATAGTTAAAAACATTTTAAAATAACAGTTCAAATATGAGATGTGGAGTTCTTAATGGTCTGCGTACTCGGATGGAGTGTGCAGCGACAACCCTGTTAGTTCAGTGAGATATTTCTTCTGTCAGACGGGAAATGTTAACCTGGATAATCATGGTCATTAGTGCTTATCGGTCTTCTTTTCTAGAGGAAGAGAGTTTGAACCCTGCAGGGAAGATGAATGAGTATTCCTTTTTACCACTGCACTTCATCCCTCCACTCACTGGCTGTCACACACTAATCACTAGTAATGACCTGCATAACCAACACGTGTAATGGATGAGACGTCTGTGGCAGCCATGAAGGCGACGCTCATGCAGACGATGAAATGGCAGTATAGATCAAAACCGGTAAAAGTGGTAACATAACGACAGACCGTACTCTGGCGCTGCAGCTCGAAGTCTCTGCACGCTAATTCTGAAGCCTATCTAAGTAGGCTATACGATCTTTAACCCATTCCATCATTCATCCTCAGAACTTATTTCCCTACGGGTCACTCACCTTCACCAACTGGCGCCTGTATTTAAATTCCTTGTGCAATCTGCAAAACTCATTATTTAAATTACAGGATTTAATTTCTTTTTGTGTAATCGTTTACCAAAAAATAAGTAAACCCCACAAAAAAAAATCCCCAAAGGGGCTGTACAAGATTGGCCATAATTATCCGATGCACATGCCGTGTCGTTAGGGAATCGAACCCAGCACCCTGCGACCCATATATATGGGTCCTTCAGTTGCGAAGAGCGATTAATAGTGTCCTTTCGCTTCGTCGATGTTCGTCGATCTGTGCTACCCTGACGAGTCTCGATTATCAACTATTCCATACTGCACAGTACACGAACACATGTATACCCATCGCTTCCGAGTGGCTTTGGTTCAGATTCCAACCAATGACTTAGCATCCTACGTAGACGAAAGACACAGCCCGTATGTCTTTCGTCTGGAACAATAAATTTCCAAGTCTTACACAAGAAACATAATTCCACTGGCCTTAAAAAAAAGTGCCACACGCGAAACTGATGGAACGAGATGCTAAGGATACCTTTGGCAGCCGTGATAGCACAGTTGTTACAGTGACTAAGCTACGGGCTGGACTTCTGAGGAATCGCGGTTCGAATCCCGGCAGTAACAAGACACTCATTTCTCTCTGAGGCATGCAGAACAGTTCTGAGGCCCCCCTTAACGTCCTACTCGACACTGGCAGTAAAGTGGTCGGGGCGTATAGCTGACCACTTGCCCCAGCCCAGAACCAGGTTAACAATGGATGGATCTACAACTCCACTCCCCCATACGCCGTCATGACGTCCGCAGGGACTCTGTTACTGAACACCCCGTTACCAAGGATGAAATTTTCTCCCTTCTTTTATTGTTTAACCATCAGAGACGTTGGCCACTGAATTAAACAACCTATTTGCACTACGCATACCAGACAGACACTGTTTTTACGAAACTTTCTCGCACTGAATACGGGGGTTGGGTGGGCCCCACAGCGGGTCTGGACATTTCGGAGACGAGAGAACTCCTTGCTCTTCCCGGGAATCTAACCCCGGACAGCCCAAGCATAAATTAACCAGACCTACTAGAATGACAGTAGAAGATCTATCTCTGCCGGCTGCAAGATGACACTAAATAAGCCAAGTTTTTGAATAATCTAACCGGGAATGTGATCTTCAAACCACCAAGAGAAGAAACAGTATCAGCTTCCTCCGACGAAGCTTCAAAATCAATCTCGCACTGAAATGAATGTGGCGTGAGTATTGAAAATGGGCTTCAGATTCAAACACTCTCAGCTGTCGGCCTGTTTTCATTACTCCCGACAGCACATCAAAACATGCCACATTCAGTAACAGAAATTTAAATGCGGCTACACCCCACCTAACAGAAAGCAGAAAGATAAACATTATTCAACATCTTGTTCCTATTATAACACAACATGCAGTATGTCACAGTAAGGCCCGCAGAATAAAATCACTTTTCCCATGTATTATTCATTGATTCCCTCCCTCCAACTCCATAATGCGCTTAAACCATATGACGATGGAGACGTTTATACATAAATTTTTCAAAA
>Ga0123355_10006928_pt1 | contig 16875 bp, 32 predicted proteins | sample TergutEmb28metaG_3_FD_89872 | JGI IMG/M metagenome (GOLD analysis project Ga0123355, IMG submission 89872) | Embiratermes neotenicus P1 segment gut microbial communities from Petit-Saut dam, French Guiana - Emb289 P1 | ecosystem: Host-associated > Arthropoda: Insects > Digestive system > Gut ...
GCTGTTAAGAATTAATTTAGCATAAATATCTTGCAAAAACAAGCTGTTTTTTCAAATTTCTAGGAAAATTGAAACCGACCTTTCGGCGGGGTGGCAATTGTCAAAACCTATAGGTTTTGACGGGTTTTCTCATGCCCTATCCCCGCAATCCACTGCACCCCTACTTCACCAACAAATAGATCGCCCCATACGCTGTCGCAGCCAGGGTGCCGAACACCAGCACCGGCCCTGCGATAGAGAACATCTTAGCGGAGAGACCCATGACGTGGCCTTCGCTTTTGAACTCCATAGCGGGGCTGACCACGGCGTTGGAAAACCCCGTAATGGGCACCAGAGCGCCCGCCTTTCCGATCCGGGCAATATTGTCGTACACTTTGAGCCCCGTGAGTAAAGCGCCTAAAAAGATCAGCGTAATGGCCCCCATGGTTCTGGCATTATCCGCCTCCATCCCCAGATGGATAAAAAGCCGGATAACCCCCTCCCCGACAGTGCAGATGATCCCGCCCACCAAAAAGGCCGAGAGCATATTCTTCCACAGGTTCGACCTGGGGCTCAGACCGTCGATATAGGTGCTGTACTGCTGGTTTGTCATCTTCATAAAGAAAAACCTCCCGTTAGAGAGTAGTCTCTCTCCCCGGGAGGTTTTTTATGCATGGTTTATCCTATTCTACCAGTTCAATGACTGCCATCTCTGCACCGTCCCCGCGGCGGGGACCGATGCGGACAATACGGCAGTAACCGCCGTTGCGCTCGGCGTATTTGGGCGCAATCTCCTCGAAGAGCTTGCGCACCGCATCATCACGGGTGATGAATGCCACCGCATCTCTCCGAGAGGCCAGGGTATTCTTCTTCCCCAGGGTAATCATCTTCTCCGTAATGGGGCGAATCTCCTTGGCTCGGGTGACCGTGGTCTCCAACCGGCCATTGTTGAGCAAATCCGTCACCTGTTGGCGGAACATGGCTATTCTCTGGTCGGTCGGTTTGCCTAATTTCCTCGTTCCGGGCATACTGTTTCCCTCCTTTACCCTTTCATCCAAACGCATTCTCGGAACACGTCTATACAGTTGCTAATTGTTCGCATCTTCGACCGCTAACTCCAAGCCCATCATAGACAGTTTGTGGATGACCTCTTCCAGGGACTTGCGGCCCAGGTTGCGCACCTTGATCATCTCCTCTTCCGTCTTGGAGATCAGGTCTTCCACGGTATTGATGTTGGCCCGTTTCAGGCAGTTGAAGCTGCGCACGGACAGATCCAGCTCTTCGATGGTCATCTCCAACACTTTGTCCCGCTGGGTCTCTGAGCGCTCGACCACGGTACTCTTTGCGCCTACGGTCTCGGACAGGCCGATGAAGAGCTCAAAGTGATCCACTAGGATTTTGGCGCCCAAGCTCACGGCATCACGGGCGGTGATGGTCTTGTCCGTCCAGACTTCCAGGGTGAGCTTGTCAAAGTCTGTGGTCTTACCCACACGGGTGTTCTCCACGGAGTAGTTGACCCTGGCCACCGGCGTATAGATAGAATCCACCGGGATGACGCCGATAATAGTCTGCTGGGGTTTATTCCGCTCGGCAGGTACGTAACCACGGCCGTGGTTTAAGGTGAGCTCCATGTTCAGATAGGCGTTGGGGCCCAGTGTGGCAATGGGGTGATCCGGATTTAAGACCTCCACCTCGCCGTCCTCTTTGATGTCTCCGGCGGTGACAACTCCCTCGCCGGAGGCTTCGATATAGACGGTCTTGACACCGGGGCTGTGGAGCTTTGCAATAATCCCCTTGACGTTCAGGATGATCTCCGTCACGTCCTCTTTCACGCCGGGGATGGTGGAAAATTCATGTTGGATACCGGCGATCTTCACTGTGGTCACAGCGGCACCCGGCAGGGACGAGAGCAGAATCCGCCGCAGGGAATTACCTAAAGTGGTTCCGTAACCCCGCTCTAGGGGTTCAATCTCGAACTTGCCGTAAGAACTGTCGCCGGGCGTCTCAATGCACTCAATACGTGGCCTCTCTATTTCAATCATCAGACGACTACCCTCCTATTTATTCATGTTCGGTCTCATCAGCTTACCAATTTTGAGGGTTTGTCCCCGCCCACAAAAGTGGCAGAGACATACGATTCTATTATTTTGAGTAAAGCTCAACGATTAAGTGCTCTGCGATGGGCAGATCAATGTCCTCTTTCGTCGGCGATCCCACCACTTTGGCCAGGAGATTGGTTGCATCGAACTCCAGCCAATTGGGCGCTTTGCGGAATGCACCCGCTTCCAGGTTCCCCTTGATTTTATCAAGGCCCCGGCTGCTCTCTTTGAGGGCGATTACCATTCCGGGCTTGACCAGGAAAGAGGGGATATTCACCTTTTTCCCATCCACGATAAAGTGACCGTGGCGAACCAGTTGACGGGCTTCTGCCCGGCTCATTCCAAATCCCAAACGGTAGACCGTGTTGTCCAAACGGCTCTCCAGAATGGACAGGAGGTTTTCGCCGGTCTGGCCTTTTTTCTTTGCGGCCATCTCGAAATAACCTCTAAACTGGCTCTCTAGGATGCCGTAGTAGCGTTTTGCTTTCTGCTTCTCACGGAGTTGCAGGCCGTATTCAGAGGCCTTAGAGCGGCCCTGGCCGTGTTGGCCGGGTGGATAGGCTCGTTTATCAATTGCACATTTTTGACTATAGCATCTGTCGCCCTTGAGAAAGAGTTTTTGGCCCTCTCTCCGACACAGACGGCAGACTGCTCCTGTATATCTAGCCATGTCGGGTCTCCTCCTTTCCTATACGCGGCGTCTTTTCGGCGGACGGCAGCCGTTGTGGGGGATCGGGGTCACATCTTTGATCATGGTGACCTCAAGCCCTGCGCTCTGCAGCGCACGAATGGCGGCCTCTCTGCCGGATCCGGGGCCTTTTACAAAGACCTCGACGGACTTTAAGCCATGTTCCATAGCGGCTTTGGCCGCAGTCTCTGCCGCAGTTTGGGCGGCGAAAGGCGTACTTTTCTTGCTGCCCCGGAAGCCCATGCCGCCGGAGGTTGCCCAACTAATGGTGTTTCCGTGGGTATCGGTAACGGTCACCATGGTGTTATTAAAAGAGGACCGGATATGGACGGCGCCTCTCTCAATATTCTTACGCTCTCTGCGCCTGGTTCTTGTCTTTTTGCCTTTTGGTGCTGCCATTATTCGCTTCCCCCCTTACTTCTTCTTCCCAGCAATTGTCCGCTTCGGACCTTTGCGGGTACGGGCATTGGTCTTAGACCGCTGGCCCCGGACGGGAAGACCTCTTCTGTGGCGCAGGCCGCGATAGCAACCGATCTCCGTCAGGCGCTTGATATCAAGTGCCACTGTCCGGCGGCGGTCGCCTTCTACCGTGTACTCTTTGTCAATTTGCTCACGGAGTTTTGCCTCTTCCTCGTCTGTGAGATCCTTCACCCGGGTGGTGGGATCTATGCCTGTGGCCGCCAGAATATCTTTTGCGCTCTTTCTGCCAATCCCGAAGATATAGGTGAGGCCGATCTCAACCCGTTTATCACGGGGCAGGTCAACGCCGGCAATACGTGCCATACTATTTGGTCCCCTTTCTCGAATTTAACCCTGTCTCTGCTTGTGACGCGGGTTTTCACAAATTACCATTACAGTGCCCTTACGCTTGATGACTTTGCATTTTTCGCACATGGGCTTCACACTCGGTCTGACTTTCATGTGTGGTTCTCCTTTCGCTGTTCCCCACAAAGCAAGCTTTGCGGGGGCCCCTTCATTTGATCTCTTCGACAAGGCAAAACCCCGTCGGTATCGAGATTTTCGCTCTGCGAAAATGCTCGGACGCCGGATCTCCGGCGAAAGGGCGTTTTCGTGCTATTGTCTATCTGGTATCTTGCGGCAAGTCGCCGCAAGATTTAGAAAAGTCTGATACTCATTTGGGCCGACACGAGGTGCCGCGGAAGAGACAAGAGGTACGCCTCATCCCCTGGAATCAGCCCGCCAGAGCGCAAACTTTTACTTGCTGCGCCAAGTGATTCTGCCGCGGGTCAGGTCATAGGGTGACATTTGAACCGTCACCTTGTCGCCGGGCAGGATGCGGATAAAGTTCATCCGGAGCTTGCCCGATATATGGGCAAGTATTACGTGTCCATTTCCAATGTCCACATGGAACATGGTATTTGGGAGCGACTCAATTACAGTCCCTTCCAGCTCAATTACATCGTCTTTGGCCAAGTGTTACAAACCTCCCCCTGTCGTCTCACCTGCCCCGGCGGCGAATGCCGCAAGAGCTCTTCTGATTTCGCTATTTGCTACCCGTTCTTCGCTTTTTATCTTCTGCGCCGCCCGGCAGGTGCCGACGGCGAGAAAAACACAGTGTTTTGTCTTCTTTCGTTTCGGGTGCTCCACCCGCCTGCTTTTTCCGTCTACTAAGACTAGGTATTGATCCTCTACATCCAGCACAAATAGGGCTCGGCCCTTATCTCTGCCATTTGCCGACTGCACGATATCCCCTTTTTCTACACCCATGTTACACTTCCTCACTGTCTGATCGGGTGAGAAGTTCCGGTTCGCCTTTTGTAATCAGCACCGTGTTCTCGTAGTGGGCGGACAGGTTCCCGTCTCTGGTACACACCGTCCAGCCGTCGTCTAATACGATGATATCTCCGCTGCCCAGGTTAATCATGGGCTCAATGGCCAGGGTCATCCCGGCCTGGAGCCGAACGCCTCTGCCGGGTTGGCCGAAGTTCGGCACTTCCGGCGGCTCGTGAAGATGTCTGCCGATGCCGTGACCTACAAAGTCCCGTACCACGGAGAATCCATGTGCCTCTGCGTGTACCTGTACAGCGTGTGAAATATCTGATAATCGACAGCCCTCTCGGCAATAGGTCAGGGCTTCAAAGAAACATTGCCGGGTCACATCTATGAGCAATCTCGCCTGGGGCGAGAGTTCTCCTGCGCCGTAGGTGGCGGCACAGTCGCCGTGGAACCCGTAGGCAAACGCCCCCACATCCACACTGACAATGTCACCGGGCAGAATCTTCCGGCTACCGGGGATCCCGTGGATTACCTCGTTATTGATAGAGATGCAACTACTGCCCGGAAAGCCGTTGTAGCCGAGAAAGGAGGGGATTCCTCCGTCCAGTTCGATCAATCGCCGTACTTCCCGGTCGATGGCGGCGGTGGTGATCCCCGGTGCCACCATCTCTCCGGCGATGCGCCTGGCCCGGTCAGCCATGTGACCGGCCCGGCGCATATCAATTAGTTCTCGTTCCGATTTTAATTGGATCACAGCGCTTCTTCTCCCCATCCGGTTCACTGGGCACCGATGGCTTTCAGCACGAGGGCTGTGGTCTCTTCTACCGTTCCGCAAGAGGGGATTCCCTTCAGGCAGCCTCGCTTATCATAATACTGCTCCAGCGGAGCCGTGCGGCTGTGGTAGACCTCCAGACGCCGGGCGATAGTCTCCGGCTTGTCATCGGCCCGGATATAAAGGGGCGTACTGCAGAGATTGCAGGTACCCTCCATACGGGGCGGATTGTTGACCAAGTGGTACGTGTCGCCGCAGGCGGGACATACCCGCCGCTGGGACAGCCGGTGGATAATGATCTTGTCCGGCACATCGAAGCGAACACAGAAGTCAACATGGAATCCCATTTCTTCCAGACCATCTGCCTGGACTACGGTTCTGGGTACGCCGTCTAAAATACAACCGTCGTGACAGTCGTTTTGACTCAAGCGCTCCCGTACCAATTCCAGGGCGATCTGATCGCAGACGTATTCTCCGTGCTCAATGAGGTCTTTGACCTCCAAGCCGAGGGGTGAACCCGCCTCGACAGCGGCCCGGAGCATGTTCCCGGTGGAGACGATAGGCAAATTTAAGCGTTTGCTCAGAATTTCCGCCTGTGTGCCTTTCCCCGCACCGGGTACGCCCAATAGCGTGATTCTCATTTGATGTTACATCCTTCCTAGTTCCTAGGTTTCCAGGAAGCCCTTGTAGTGGCGCATGAGCATTTGGCTCTCGAGATTCTTCACCGTCTCTAGGGCGACGCCCACGACGATGATGATACTGGTTCCGCCCAGGGCGATCCCTGTCATTGCAGCCGTCTCACTGATCATGCTGATTACAAGAGGCGCACCGGCCACAAAGGCCAGATAAATTGCACCGAAGAGTGTGATCTTGCTAAGCATCTTCTGAAGATAGTCGCTGGTTGGTTTGCCGGGCCGGAAGCCCGGGATATAGCCGCCGTTTTTCCGCAGATTGTTAGATACTTCCACCGGGTTAAATTGGACTTGGGTGTAGAAGTAGCTGAAGAATACGATGAGTATCGTATACGTGATGAAAAACGGGAGACGTGCCGGGCCAAAGAGTTCGCTTACACGGAACAGGAATCCCTCTGTCGCCCCGGTGAATGCCGCAATCGTCCCTGGTAAGCTGGCAATTGCCTGTGCAAAGATGATAGGCAAAACGCCGGCCATGTTCAGTTTCATGGGCAAGTGGGTGCTCTGACCGCCGTACATCTTCCGACCCACCACACGCTTGGCGTACTGGACGGGAATTTTCCGCTCGGAGTTTGTGATAATGACGATGAGCACAATCAGCGCCAATGCCCCTAAGAGGGAGATCACAATCAGCCACCAGGGGAATGTGCCGTCTTGCAGACCCATAATCATGTTATTGATGGCACGGGGGAATGTGGAAATAATCCCGGCGAACAGGATGATGGAGATACCGTTTCCGATGCCGAACTCGGTAATCTGCTCACCCAGCCACATAACCAGGGCGCTGCCCGCCGCAAAGGTCAGGACGATAACCAGCCCCGGGACGAAGCCCGTGGCCTCCGGTGACAAGGCATTAAAGTTGCCCAACATCAGGAAGTATGCAAATCCCATGACGAGACCGAGTCCTACGGTGCCGAGACGGGTGATCTTGTTGATCTTCTTCTTGCCCTCTTCGCCGCCCTCTTTCTGCAACCGCTCCAACGCCGGAATGGCGATACAGAGGAGCTGCATGACAATGGATGACGTAATGTAGGGCTGGATACTCAGGGCAAAAATGGTGGCCATTTCAAAGGCCCCGCCGCTGATGGTGTTGAAAAGACCCAGGACAGTGTGTTCCAACTGTTGGAATTCTGCCGCCAATGCGTCCGTATTCACGTAGGGAACAGGTACTGCGTTCCCCAGCCGGAAAAGCACTATAATGAGCACGGTGAAGATCATCTTCCCCCGGAGCTCTTCAATTTTCCAGGCGTTTCTAATTGTCTGTAACAATTTAGACCACCTCCGCCTTCCCGCCGGCTGCCTCTATTTTGGCTTTTGCAGATTCGGAAAATGCGGACGCTTGAACGGTCAAGCGCTTGGTAAGTTCGCCGTTGGCCAGGATCTTGACGCCGTACTTCGGCTTAGAGATGAGGCCAACGTCAATTAAGCTCTGGATGGTCACGGTGCTGCCGCTCTTAAATTGCTCAAGGGCAGATAAATTGACGCTGACCATGGGCTTTGCAAAAATGTTGTTGAAGCCCCGCTTGGGTACCCGGCGCACTAGGGGCATCTGGCCGCCCTCAAATCCGACCCGGACGCCGCCGCCGCTTCTGGAATTCTGTCCGCCGTGTCCCCGGCCGGCGGTCTTACCGTTACCGGTGCCGTGTCCCCGGCCTTTCCGCTTGGCCACATGGGTGGATCCTGCGGCGGGTTTTAACTCGTGTAACTTCATAGCTCCCTTTCCCTCCCTATTCGTCTTCCGTGACCTGGAGGAGGTAGCCGATTTTGGCTATCTTACCCCGGGTCTGGGGGTTATCGGGCTGTACCGTCTCGCTGCCGATCCGGCGGAGCCCCAAGGAGTTTGCTGTGGCGATGTGCTTATCCAATCTGCCATTGAGGCTCTTGACGAGCTTAATCTTTAGCTTAGCCATCTACACCGCCTCCTAACCTGTAATTTCTTCGGGCGTCTTGCCCCGGATTTTTGCCACTTGCGCTGCATCACGCAGACTCCGCAGTCCCTCCATGGTGGCGTGGACAACGTTTTGTGGGTTGTTGGAACGCAGGCACTTCGTACGGATGTCTTTGATACCGGCTGCCTCTACCACTGCACGGACTGCCCCGCCGGCGATTACGCCGGTACCGGGTGCCGCAGGCTTTAAGAGCACTCTCCCTGCGCCGAATGCGCCGATCACCTCATGGGGGATCGTGGTGCCGGACAGGGTGACGGACTCAACGTTCTTCTTTGCGTCTTCAATACCCTTGCGGATTGCCTCGGATATCTCTCCCGCTTTGCCCTGGCCGAATCCGACCCGGCCTTTGCCGTCTCCTACGACACACAGTGCGGAGAACTTGAAGATCCGACCGCCCTTGACGGTCTTAGAGACCCGGTTGATGGAGACGACCTTCTCGCTGAATTCGCTGGGCTGTTCCTCGCCCCGGCGACCGCCCCGATCTCTCCGGTTTCTGTCATTTGGTTGCGCCATCTTATCTTCCTCCTCCCGCTAAAACTGGAGTCCGCCCTCACGGGCGCCCTCTGCCAGTGCTTTGATACGGCCGTGATAGAGGTATCCGCCACGGTCGAAGACCACGGTCTCAACGCCCTTTTCACGGGCCCTGTCGGCGATTGCTTCTCCGACCTTCTTGGCGGCATCCGCATTGCCGCTAGGGCCGTCAAAGCCCTTTTCTGCGGAGGAGGCGGCACACAGGGTTACACCGTTTACATCATCGATGATCTGGGCGTAAATGTGGGCGCGGCTCCGGAATACGTTGAGCCGGGGACGCTCTGGCGTGCCCGCAACTTTGCCTCGAACACGCTTGTGGCGCTTTTGGCGCTGTTTGTTCGTATCAATCTTTTTAATCATTTACGGCACACCTCCTTTTATTTTGCTCCGGTCTTTCCTTCTTTGCGGCGAATGACTTCGCCGGCGTATTTGATCCCTTTGCCTTTATAGGGCTCCGGCGGACGCTTCTTTCTCACGTCGGCGGCGAACTGACCAACTTTCTGTCTGTCGATGCCGCTGATGGTGATCCGGTTGGGGGCCGGCGCTTCGATCTCAATCCCGTCGATCTCCTCTACGATGACCTGATGGCTGTAGCCTAAGTTCATAACCAGCTTTTTGCCCTCTTTGGCCACACGATACCCCACGCCGTTGACTTCCAGTTCTTTTTTGAAACCCTGGGTCACGCCCTCGACCATGTTGTTGATTAAAGTCCGGGTCAGGCCGTGGAGGCTCTTGCTCTGCTTTAACTCGTTGGGCCGCTTGATGATAACTTGCCCCGCTTCGATCTCCACCCCCATCTCCGGACGGATTTCCTGGGTCAGTGTCCCTTTGGGCCCTTTGACCGTCAGGGTGGTGCCGTCTAGCTTCACCTCTACACCGGCGGGGATGATGACGGGAGCTCTTCCAATTCTTGACATGTTTTAACTCCCCCCTACCACACAAAGGCTAGGACTTCACCACCGACATTTTGGCCCCTTGCGGCCTTGTCGGTCATAACGCCCTTGCTCGTGGAAATAATGGCGATCCCGAGGCCTCGGAGCACCTTGGGCAGTTCATCGGCACCGGCGTATACCCGGAGGCCGGGTTTGGATACACGGCGTAAGCCCGTGATGACCTTTTCCCTGCTGGGGCCATACTTTAAGGTCACACGAATCACGCCCTGGGCGCCGTCGTCAATGAGCTGATAGCTCTTAATATACCCTTCGTCCTGCAGGATTTGGGCAATGGATTTTTTCATCTTCGATGCGGGGATGTCCACGGTGTCGTGCTTCGCCGCAGTGGCGTTGCGAATCCGGGTCAACATATCCGCAATGGGGTCCGTAATTTGCATAAGTCTCCTCCTTAAAGAAGTTACAGGCAGATACCTGTTGTAGTGACAAGGTTCCGAACCAAAAGCCCGGCCTTTTGCCATCTAAATCCGTCCGCCTTCGGCGGACACAGCTAACTGAATTACCAGCTCGCTTTTCTCACGCCGGGGATTTGACCCTTGTAGGCCAGTTCCCGGAAACAGATCCGGCAGACACCGTAGTCACGCAGGTAGGCGTGGGGGCGGCCGCAGATCTTACAGCGGTTATAGCGGCGTGTGGAATGCTTGGGTTCCCTCTGCTGTTTGAGGACAAGTGCTTTCTTCGCCATAACTCTATGCCTCCGTAAACGGCGCGCCCATGAGACTTAAGAGCGCTCTGCCTTCTTCGTCTGTCCCGGCAGTGGTGCAGATTACTACATCCATGCCACGGATTTTTTCGATCTTGTCGTAGTCGATCTCTGGGAAGATCAACTGCTCTTTGATGCCTAAGGCGTAGTTGCCACGGCCGTCAAATGCGTTGGGGCTAATGCCGCGAAAGTCCCGGACACGGGGCAGAGCCACGTTGAAGAGCCTGTCGAGAAACTCCCACATCTTATCGGCCCGGAGAGTCACTTTCACACCAACGGGCATCCCCTCACGGAGTTTAAAGTTGGCAACACTTTTTTTGGCCTTGGTCACGACGGCCTTTTGGCCGGTGATCTCGTTGATGTCTTTTACTACGGCGTCTAACGCTTTCACGTTGTCACGGGCGTCACCGCAGCCAACGTTGACCACGATTTTCTCCAGGCGTGGAATCTCCATGACGCTCTTGTAGCCGAATTGCTTCATCAGGGCGGGAGCCACTTCGTCCTGATATTTTTTCTTCATTCTAGTCAATTGAACTGCTCCTCCCTGTTTAGATATCTGCGCCGCATTTTTTGCAGACCCGGACTTTGCCCGTATCTGTCACTTTGACGGCGTGGCGTGTGGGCTTTTTGCACTTGGGGCAGACCCGCATCACTTTAGAGGCGTAAATGGGGGTCTCCATCTTAATGATGCCGCCTGGCTGGCCCTGTTTTCTGGGCTTCTTGTGGCGCTTGGCCATAGAGACGCCCTCGACAATGACTTTCCCATTTTTGGGATCAACGGAGAGAACCTTGCCCTGTTTGGGCTCATCCCCTGCATCTCTGCCGGAGATGACAACAACAATATCATCTTTTTTTACATGCATCGCCTGGTCCTCCTATATCACTTCGGGGGCAAGGGACAGGATTTTCATGTAATCCTTATCCCGGAGCTCCCGGGCCACAGGGCCAAAGATGCGGGTACCGCGCGGATTTTTATCTTCCTTGATCAGTACCGCCGCATTCTCGTCGAATCGGACATAGGTGCCGTCTGCACGGCGTACACCTTTGGCCGTACGCACGATGACAGCCCGCACAACTTCACCCTTTTTCACAGTGCCGCCAGGGGCGGCCTTGCGCACGGAGGCGACGATCACATCGCCGATGTTGGCGTATCTGCGCCGTGTGCCGCCCAGCACACGGATGGTTTTGATCTCTTTGGCGCCGGTGTTGTCGGCAACCTTTAAATAGGACTCTTGTTGTATCATACTACCAGCACCTCCTTACTTGGCTTTTTCAATGATCTCAACCAGACGCCAGCGCTTGTCACGGGAGAGGGGACGGGTCTCCATGATCCGTACTCTGTCGCCGGTGCCGCACTGGTTTTCTTCGTCATGGGCTTTGAGTTTAATAGAACGCTTAATAATTTTCTTGTACAAGGGGTGAGGGGCTCTGTCTTCTACCAGCACTACGACAGTCTTATCCATTTTATCGCTGACCACGGTGCCGACCCTTGTCTTTCTGGATGTTGTTCTCTTCTCCGCCATCTCAGCTTACCTCCCCGTTCTTTTCACGCAATACAGTTTTGACTCGGGCAATATCACGCTTAATATCCCGGATCCGGATGGGGTTATCTAGCTGATTGGTGGCGTGTGCCATCCGCAGATGGAACAAATCCTTTTTCAGTTCACCCAACCGCTCTTCCAGCTCGGCGGGCTTCAGCTCGCGTACATCACTTGCCTTCATCTGATTCACCACCTGTCTCGATCTCACGCACGACGAATTTCGTCTTGCAGGGCAGCTTGTGGCTGGCGAGGCGCATGGCCTCCCGGGCCGCCTCCTCGGTGACGCCTGCGATCTCAAATAAGATCCGGCCGGGCTTCACCACTGCTACCCAGTATTCCGGGGACCCCTTACCGGAACCCATGCGGGTCTCGGCGGGTTTTTCCGTAACGGGCTTGTCGGGAAAAATTTTGATCCAAACCTTACCACCCCTCTTGGTGGAACGGGTCATGGCGATACGGGCTGCCTCAATCTGGTTGGAGGTAATCCAACTGGGCTCTACGGCCTGGAGGCCGAACTCACCGTAGGTGATGGTGTTGCCGCGTGTGGCTTTGCCTTTCATACGGCCCCTGTGGACCCTACGGTATTTCACTCTTTTGGGGAGCAACATTTATTGGTTTCCTCCTTCCTTGGGCGGGCCACCGCTGGGGCGATTCCCCTGGTAGCCGCCACCGGGACGTCCGCCGCCCTGATAGCCGCCACCCGGGCGTCCGCCGCCCTGGTAGCCACCACCGGGTCTTCCGCCCCGGCGATCTCCGTCACGTCCGCCCCGGCGGTCGCCGTCACGGCGCTCTCTGGGGGGGCGGCTGGTGTCCATTGTGCGCGGAGTTGTGCGTAAGGTCTGGGAGAGAATCTCGCCTTTATAGATCCAGACTTTGACGCCGATCCGGCCATAGGTGGTCGCCGCTTCGGCGAAGCCGTATTCGATATCTGCACGGATGGTCTGAAGGGGAATCGTCCCCTCGTGGTAGGTCTCGCTTCTGGCGATTTCAGCGCCGCCTAAACGGCCGCCCACTGTGACTTTGATGCCACGCACACCCATGCGCATAGCACGGCCCATGGCGTTCTTCATGGCCCGGCGGAAACTAATCCGCCGTTCCAGTTGGCCTGCAATATTCTCTGCCACTAATTGGGCATTTGTGTCGGGGCTCTTGACCTCGACGATACTCAGGGAGACGGGTTTGCCCAGCATTCCCTCTAAGTGCAGACGCAGACGCTCAATCTCCGTGCCGCCCTTGCCGATGACCACACCGGGTCTGGAGCAGTGGAGATATATTTTAACCTTTACGCTGTCCCGCTCAATTTCGATGCGGGGTACGCCGGCGGCATGGAGGGTCTTTTTGAGATATTTGCGGATTTTATAGTCCTCTACGATGAGGTCGCCCACTTTATCGTTTCTGGCATACCATCTGGAGTCCCAGTCTTTGATGACGCCGACCCGCAGACCGTGGGGATTAACTTTCTGTCCCATATTATGCTTCCTCCCCTGTTGTTCTCTCTTTTACCACAAGCGTGATGTGACTGGTTCTTTTGTTGATCCGGAACATCCTGCCGTGGGCACGGGGTCTGCCCCGCTTGAGAATGGGGCCGCCGCTGGCGTGTATTTCAGCGACATAGAGGCCGTCGGGATCCATTTCGTGGTTGTTCTCCGCATTGGCGCTGGCGCTCTTTAAGAGTTTTAATAACACTTCGCTTGCGGCCTTAGGGGTCTGCAATAAGATGCCCTGGGCCACGCCGACGTCTTTGCCCCGGATCAGATCACAGACGATCTTGACCTTTCTGGGCGAAATACGGATGAATTTCGCTTCTGCTCTTGCTTCCATTGATTCCATATCCCCCTTATCTGCCGGTTTTGCTGCCGGCGTGTCCACGGTAGGTGCGGGTTGGGGCGAACTCGCCCAGTTTGTGCCCGACCATGTCTTCCGTGATATACACCGGTACGTGTCTGCGGCCGTCGTGGACTGCGATGGTGTGTCCAACGAAAGAGGGGAAGATGGTGCTGGCTCTCGACCAGGTCTTTAACACCTTCTTCTCGCCGCTCTGGTTCATTTCATCCACCCGCTTTAGCAGCTTCGGTGCCGCAAAGGGGCCTTTCTTCACACTTCTACCCATGAATCATCTGCCTCCTTTACTTCACGTTACGCCGCTTGACGATATATTTGTCGGTGGGGTTTTTCTTCTTTCTGGTCTTGTAGCCCAGGGTGGGTTTACCCCAGGGCGTCACAGGGCCGGGTCTGCCGATGGGGCTCTTGCCCTCACCGCCGCCGTGGGGGTGATCGACTGGGTTCATAACGGAGCCGCGAACCGTGGGCCGCCATCCCATGTGGCGCTTTCTGCCGGCTTTCCCGATGGAAATGTTGCCGTGGTCTACGTTGCCCACCTGGCCGATGGTGGCCTTACACTCCACCCGCACCAGGCGATACTCACCGGAGGGCATACGGAGCTGGGCCATGCCCGCCTCCTTGGCCATGAGCTGGGCGCTGGTTCCGGCGGAGCGAACCATCTGGCCGCCGCGACCGGGGGAGAGTTCAATATTGTGGATCACCGTACCCACCGGGATATTTTGGATGGGGAGTGCGTTCCCCGGCTTAATATCCGCCCCAGTGGAGGAGATTACGGTGTCACCTGCGTTTAATCCGGCCGGAGCCAGGATATACCGGCGCTCGCCGTCGGTATATTCCAAAAGCGCAATGTTGGCGCTCCGGTTGGGATCATACTCTAGGCGCAGAACTTTGGCTTCCATGTCTATCTTGTTACGCTTAAAGTCGATGATCCGGTACTTCCTCTTGGCACCGCCGCCTCTGTGGCGGACAGTGATCCGGCCGTAGCTGTTGCGGCCCGCATGTTTCTTAAGGGGCTCCACCAGACTTTTTTCCGGTTTTGCCTTTTTGTCCACGCCATCGAATCCGGAAACGGTCATGTGTCGCCTCGACGGAGTGGTGGGTTTGAATGTTTTAATTGACATGTGCTTTTTTCCTCCCTTACACCATTCCCTCGAAGAATTCGATGCTCTTAGAGTCGTCTGTCAGACGGACGACGGCTTTTTTCCAGGCGGCTGTCTTGCCCGCCGGATGGCGGCCTTGCCGCTTCTCTTTGCCCTTCACATGGAGGGTATTGACTTTGGCAACTTTCACGCCGAAGACTTCTTCTACGGCACGTTTGATCTCAATTTTCCCCGCATCCCGGGCGACCTCAAAGGCGTATTTTTTCAAGTCAGTCTGTTCCATGGACTGCTCGGTGATAATGGGGCGGATGATGATATCGTAGGCGCTTTTCATCAGGCGAACACCTCCTCAATCTGTTTCAGTGCAGCCTGGTCGATAACCAGGGCACGGGTGTTTAATACATCGTAGGCGGTGAGAATCGTCCCGAACGTGACAGAGACACCGGGGAGGTTCCGGGCGCTCTTATAGATATTCTCGTTGCGCTCCGGGGTGATGACCATGGCTTTTTTTCCGCCCAGTTCCAAGTTATCCAACAGGGTTTTCATGGCTTTCGTCTTGATCTCGTCCAGTTTTAGGTCGTCAATGACGTAGACGGCTGTCTCGTTTGCTTTGACGGACAGGGCGCTTTTCAGCGCCAGACGTTTGACTTTTTTGTTTAAGCTGTAGCTGTAATCCCTCGGCTTCGGAGCAAAGGCCACGCCGCCGTGGGTCCAGTGTGGGGCTCTGGTGGAACCGGCCCGGGCTCTGCCTGTGCCTTTTTGCCGCCAGGGCTTTCTGCCGCCGCCGGATACCTCGGCCCGGGTCAGCGTACTCTGGGTGCCCTGCCGCCGGTTGGCCAAGTGATTCTTTACGGCCTCGTGCAGAACCGCCGGATTTGGCTCAATGCCGAAGATGGCCTCGGAGAGTTCGATCTGACCGACTTTCTCGCCCGCCATGTTGTATAGGTTTGCTGTAGGCATTCTCTTTTACTCTCCTTTCCTAGCCGTTATTCTTCACGGTGCTCTTGAGATAGACGATGCCGCCTTTCGGGCCGGGGACGGCCCCTCTCACCGCAATGAGGTTTAATGCCGGGTCTACTTTTACCACATCTAAGTTCTGAATGGTGACCTGCTCGACGCCCATGTGACCTGCGCCGATCTTGCCTTTGAAAATCTTGGCGGGGGTACTGCCTGCGCCCATGGAGCCAGCGTGCCGGTGAACCGGCCCGCCGCCGTGGCTCATTCTGCCCCGGGAGGCGTTGTGGCGTTTGATAACACCGGCGAAGCCCTTACCTCGGGAGATGCCGGTCACGTCGATCTTGTCGCCCTCTTCAAACGTATCGGCTTTGATCTCGTCGCCGACGTTGAGGTTCTCTGTGTCTTCTAAACGGAACTCTTTCAGATGCTTCTTCATGGAGACGCTCGCCTTCTCCAGGTGGCCTTTCTCGGGCCTTGTGAGCTTTCTCTCTTTCACGTCTTCGAATCCCAGTTGGACTGACGTGTAGCCCTCTTTTTCCTCTGTCTTCTTCTGGACGATGACGCAGGGTCCCGCCTCAATGACGGTCACGGGAACGACTTTCCCCACTTCATCGAAGATCTGCGTCATGCCGACCTTTTTGCCGATGATGGCTTTCTTCATGGTGCTCATTTCCTCCTTATTCGGCCCGGTGTCAGGCCCGGTTATTGGTTGATAGCGAGGCGGCATTGCTTAAAGCGGCACCCCAGACCACCAACATGACCTTCTTCAATACGCAGGCTGCGTATTAATTTACAATTTAATCTCAATCTCCACGCCCGCCGGAATCTCTAAGCTCATCAGGGACTCAACGGTCTTCTGGGTGGGGCTCAAGATGTCGATGAGCCGTTTGTGGGTGCGGCGTTCAAACTGCTCTCTGCTGTCTTTGTACTTGTGGACAGCCCGCAGGATAGTGATGATCTCTTTCTTGGTGGGCAGTGGGATGGGGCCGGATACTTTTGCGTTGGTACGCTTGGCCGTCTCCACAATCCGCTCCGCCGCCTGGTCGATGAGCTGGTGATCGTAAGCTTTTAATCTGATACGAATCATTTTCTTTGTCGCTGCCATTTGGTTGTGCCTCCTTCATAAACGCACGTAAAATTTGGGGATCGCCCCCGCGCTTTCCGTGCGGCCTGAGAATTTCTGTCCACCATTCCGTGCGTATCATTCTCGGTGCAAAAATCAAACCGGCAATTTGGAGCCGGTTCCAATCTGACCGGGCGATATACCCCGGCGAACAGTCACTCAGCCGCCCGATTCTCGGACATACTCCACGGAAGTGACCCCGGCGCTATGCC
>Ga0123355_10006929_pt1 | contig 16875 bp, 12 predicted proteins | sample TergutEmb28metaG_3_FD_89872 | JGI IMG/M metagenome (GOLD analysis project Ga0123355, IMG submission 89872) | Embiratermes neotenicus P1 segment gut microbial communities from Petit-Saut dam, French Guiana - Emb289 P1 | ecosystem: Host-associated > Arthropoda: Insects > Digestive system > Gut ...
CCTTGGTGTCCTTCGCCTCCTTGGGTTCCTTGGTCTCCTTCGCCTCCTTGGTCTCCTTGCCCTCGGGCTTCACCTCTTTGGTCTCGGCTTTGCTTTCGGGCTTGGCTTCCTCCTTGTCGGCACCATGCAGGTTGCGTTTGTTTTCCTTGTCCGACTTGAAGTCCGTCTCATACCAGCCCGCGCCTTTGAGGCGGAACACCGGTGCGGAGACCAGCTTCTTCATGCCGGGCTTGCCGCACGAGGGACACTTGTTGAGCGGGGCGTCGCTGATCTTCTGCATGACTTCGGCGTAGTACTTGCACGCCGGACACTCGTATTCGTAGAAGGGCATGGTTTGTCCTAACCGTTCAAGCGCGGGCCGCCCGGCGCTCGTCCGCCTTCGCAAAGGTCAGCTGCCCGTCGCGCGTCCCGACGCGGATGCGGTCGCCGGGCAGGAACTCACCCTGCAGGATCTTCTGCGCCAGCGGATTCTCGATCTGCTGCTGGATGGCGCGCTTGAGCGGCCGTGCACCGTACACCGGGTCGAAGCCTGCCTCGCCCAGAGCATCGCGCGCAGCATCGTCGAGTGTCAGGTCCATGTTGCGCTCAGCCAAGCGCTTGCGCAGGTAGGTGAGCTGGATGTCGACGATGGCGCGGATCTGCCTGGTGCCGAGCGGATGGAACACCACGATGTCGTCGATGCGGTTGATGAACTCCGGCCGGAAGCTCTGCTGCACGACCTCCATGACCGCGCTCTTCATCTTGGCGTAGTTCTTCTCGCCGGCGTACTCCTGAATCACCTGCGAGCCGAGGTTCGAGGTCATGATGATGACGGTATTGCGGAAATCCACAGTGCGTCCCTGACCGTCGGTGAGGCGGCCGTCGTCGAGCACCTGCAGCAGCACGTTGAACACGTCCTGGTGCGCCTTCTCAACCTCATCGAGGAGGATGACGGAATACGGGCGGCGCCGCACCGCCTCGGTAAGGTAGCCGCCCTCCTCGTAGCCCACATAACCCGGAGGCGCCCCGATCAGGCGCGCCACCGAGTGCCGCTCCATGAACTCTGACATGTCGATGCGGATCAGTGCATCTTCCGTGTCGAACAGGAACTCGGCAAGCGCTTTGCAGAGCTCGGTCTTGCCGACGCCGGTGGGACCCAGAAACAGGAACGAACCGTTCGGGCGGCGCGCATCGGACAATCCGGCACGCGAGCGGCGGATGGCATTCGACACGATGCGCACGGCCTCATCCTGCCCGACCACGCGCTTCTCGAGCGCTTCCTCCATGTGCAGCAGCTTCTCCTTCTCGCCCTGCAACATCTTGGCTACCGGGATCCCGGTCCACTTGGAAACGACTTCTGCGACCTCTTCCTCGGTCACCTTGTTGCGCACCAGGGTCGGCGCCTTGTCCTCGGCCTTCTCGGCCTGGGTCAGGCGCTTCTCGAGGTCGGGGATCCTGCCGTACTGCAGCTCCGCCATGCGTGCCAGGTCGCCCGCGCGGCGCGCGGTCTCCAACTCCAGGCGTGCACGGTCGAGCTCCTCGCGGACCTGGGCCGAGCCCTGCACGGCAGCCTTTTCGGCCTTCCAGACCTCTTCGAGATCTGCATATTCCTTCTCCAGGCCGTGCAGAGTCTCCTCGAGCGTCGCGAGGCGCCGGCGCGAGGCCTCGTCCTTCTCCTTCTTCAGGGCCTCCTGCTCGATCTTCAGCTGGATGATGCGCCGGTCGAGCCGGTCGAGCGCCTCGGGCTTGGAGTCGATCTCCATGCGAATGCGTGAGGCTGCCTCGTCGATGAGGTCGATCGCCTTGTCGGGCAGCTGGCGGTCCGTGATGTAGCGGTGGGACAGGGTCGCCGCCGCCACGATCGCGGGATCGGTGATCTCGACCTTGTGGTGCACCTCGTAGCGCTCCTTCAGGCCGCGCAGGATGGCGATCGTGTCCTCGACCGAGGGCTCATTCACGAACACCGTCTGGAAGCGCCGCTCGAGCGCCGCATCCTTCTCGATGTACTTGCGATACTCATCGAGGGTCGTGGCGCCGACGCAATGCAGCTCCCCCCGCGCGAGGGCGGGTTTCAGCATATTGCCGGCGTCCATGGCGCCTTCCGCCTTGCCGGCGCCGACGAGCGTGTGTAGCTCGTCGATGAAGAGGATGATCTGCCCCTCCTGCTTGGCCAGATCGTTCAGCACGCCCTTGAGTCGCTCCTCGAACTCCCCGCGGAACTTGGCGCCGGCGATGAGCGAGCCCAGGTCAAGCGCCAGAATGCGTTTGTTTTTCAGTCCCTCCGGTATCTCGCCGTTGACGATGCGCTGGGCGAGACCCTCGACGATGGCGGTCTTGCCGACACCGGGCTCACCGATCAGCACCGGGTTGTTCTTGGTCCGGCGCTGCAGCACCTGGATGGTGCGGCGGATCTCGTCGTCGCGGCCGATCACCGGATCGAGCTTGCCGGAGGAGGCACGCGCGGTAAGGTCGATGGTGTACTTCTCCAGCGCCTGGCGGCTCTCCTCGGCGTTGGGGTCCGACACCTTCTCTCCACCCCGCACCTCGTCGATCGCTTTCTCGATGGCACCGCGTACCATGCCCGCTTCTTTGAAGATGCGCGCCAGCGCGCGGTCCTCGAACGCAGCAAGTACGAACAGCTCGCTGGAGATGTACTGATCCCCGCGCTGCTGCGCCAGTTTGTCGGTGACGTTGAGCACGCGATTCAAGTCGTTGGAGACGTGGATCTGCCCAGGGGTGCCTTCGACCTTCGGCAAGCCGTCAAGCCATGTCATGAGGCCCAGGCGCAGCTTGTTGACGTCGGCACCCGCCTTCATGAGCAGCGGACGCACCGAGCCTCCGGAAGTGTCGAGCATTGCCAGCAGGACGTGCGCGGGCTCCATGAACTGGTGATCGCGCCCAAGGGCGAGTGACTGGGCGTCGGCCAGCGCCTGCTGAAACCGGCTAGTGAGCTTGTCCATGCGCATGGGAGGAACCTTAGACCTGAGTGGTCAGTTTCTGGGGACAAAACGCAGTCCGTTCAAGAGGCTGCGGTTGATTCGCTCGCCACTACCAAGATAGCGCATCTGCGCGAGATTGGCGTCTATTGGCCCGTCAGAGTCTGGGCGCCGGCGATGACGGCGATACCGGCGGCAATGAGGATCACCTGCATGGCGCTGGTGCGCGGGTCGGCGCGTCGATGCAGGCCCGGGATGAGGCCCGCGACCGCTATGTACAGGAAGCCCGCGGCCGCGAACGCCAGTGCAAAGGGAAGCGCACTCATCGCCCGGCGCAGCGCGAAATAAGCCACGACCGCGCCGATTACCGAGGCGATACCGGTCGCGAGGTTCAGCAGCAGAGCCCGCGGTCGCGACAGCCCGGCCTGCACCAGGATGGCAAAGTCGCCCACGCGGTGCGGAATCTCGTGCGCAGCCACGGCAAAGGTAGTCACGAGTCCGAGTGACATGTTGGTGAGAAAGGCGGCCGCGATCAGCACGCCGTCGAGTGCGTTGTGGAGACTGTCGCCCACCAGCACGAGGACTCCCGAGGCATGCTCGCGGGCGTGATCGTGGCCGTCGTCGTGTGAGTGGGTGTGCCACCAGAGCACCAGCTTCTCGATGACGAAGAACACGCCGAGTCCCGTGACCAGGGCCAGCCCGACGCGGTGTGCGCCACTGGGTCCGGCGCCTGCGATCGCCTCCGGCAGCAGTGCGAGCAGCGCCGCGCCGAGCAGAGCCCCGGTGGCGAAGCTGATGAAGTGCGGCAGGATGAGCACGCTGCGCTCCTCGCGCACCCACAGGAAGACCACCGCGAACGCCGCGCTGGCAATGCCACCGAACGCGGCGAACAACATGATCGTGAGGAGCAGCGACACGGGGGATTCTCGCGCGGCTACCGCTATCCTAACACGCACACCGCAACTAACGTTCCAGCCAGATGAGCGCCGCCATGCGCCCGCACCGTCCGTCGCGACGATAAGAGAAGAAGCGGCTGCGCGCGGCGTAGGTGCACCAGCTCCCGCCAAGCACGGCGGGCACGCCGAGGCCGGCGAGCCGCCGGCGGGCGAGAGCGGCGAGATCGCACTGCCAGCGACCGCGTGCGTTGCCAGCGAACGCCGCCGCAGCGCCACGCTCCTGCGCCACGAAGGCGGCGCGTACCTCATCCCCCACCTCGAAGTGCGCGGACCCGATCGCCGGTCCCAGCCACGCGATGAGCTCCCGGGGGTGGAGGGCGAGTCGTGCCACCGTCGCTTCCAACACGCCGGCTGCCAGGCCACGCCAGCCCGCATGCGTCGCGGCGACCGCGGACCCATCGCGCGCGGCGAACAGCACCGGCAGACAGTCGGCCACCTGCACGACACACACCTGCCCGGCACGCCGTGTGAACACGGCATCCGCCGTGGCGTGCGGTGTCTGTCCCGGGAGTTCCAGAACGCCGGTGCCATGTACCTGCTCGACCCACCACGGCTCCGCCGGCAAGCGCAGCTGCGCACGGATCCGCTGACGGTTCTCGGCGACCGCCTCCTGGCGGTCCCCGACGTGCGCCCCCACGTTGAGCGAGTCGAAGGGCGGCGCGCTGACGCCCCCGGTGCGCAAAGTGAACGCCGCGCGCACGTGGGCAGGCGCCGGCCAGTCGGGTGTGAGTACGGCGATCGTCGCGGACGCCGGCGTGAGGCTCACTGCCGGTCCGCCTCGAGCGCGGCCAGCAGCCGCTCCATGTCCTCGGGGAGCGCGGCTTCCCAAGTCCGCTCGCGGCCGGTGCGCGGATGCTTCAGGGTCAGGCGCGCCGCGTGCAGCGCCTGGCGCGGGAAGGTGCGCAGCTCCGCCGCCAGTGCCGGCGTGCAACCGGCGGGAATGCCGCGGCGCCCGCCATACACCGCATCCCCCACGACGGGGAATCCCAGGTGCGCGAGGTGGACACGGATCTGGTGCGTGCGGCCGGTCTCGAGCATCACGCGCACCAGCGTGTGGGCCCGGAAACGCCTCGCGACCCGGTAGTGCGTCACCGCCGGGCGTCCATCCGCGCGCACGGCCATGCGGGTGCGCTGGGTGCGGTGGCGGCCAATGGGCTCCTCGATCGTGCCGCCTGCCGTCATGACTCCGGTGCACACCGCCAGGTACTCGCGCCGGATCTCGCGTGCGGCCATGGCCGCGACCAGCGCGGTGTGTGCTTCCGGCGTACGCGCCACCAGCAGCAGGCCGCTCGTGTCCTTGTCGAGGCGATGCACGAGCCCGGCGCGCGGCACGAGCGCCAGCTTCGGGTCGAGCGCGAGGAGTGCATTCTGCAGCGTGTGGCGGGCGTTCCCGGCCCCCGGATGCACCACCAGGCCGGCGGGCTTATCGATGACCAGGAGGGAGCGATCCTCGAACACCACCGCAAGCGGGATGGATTCGGGGCTGATGCGCGTCTGCGCCGGGAGTTGCGCCTCGATGCGCACCTGTTCGCCCCCCAGCACCCGGTCCTTGCCGCGCAGGGGCCGGCCCTCCACCCGGACCGCCCCGGACTGGATCCAGGCCGACAGAAGGGAGCGCGAATACTGCGGCAGGGCCCGGGCAAGTGCCTGATCGAAACGGAGCCCTGCAGCCTCCGCCGGCAGCTTGAGGGCGTGTGAGCGGAACTCGACCAGGGTTTCCGGTGTCGCAAGTCCACCCGATGGATTCGCTATACTCGGCGCACTCAGACGGCGCGAAGCCACAGAAAGGTCCTTTCCCGATGTTCCTCTCCGGTCCGGTGCGCGGCAGCCTGGTCGCGTTGTGTATCGCCCTGCTCGCGGTCTCCGGGTGTCACACGACCCGGGTGAAGAGACAGGAGAAGCAGGTAACCCCGGAGGCGCTCTACAAGAAAGCTCACAAGAGTCTCGAGGCCTACGACTTCAACAGCGCCATCAAGGTCTACGAGCAACTGACCGCGCGCTTCCCCTTCACCGACGAGGCGCGCCAGGCGCGGCTCGACCTGATCTACGCATACTACCGCGCCGGGGAAAAGGAGTCCGCGACCGATGCGGCCGAGACTTTCCTGCGCGAGAATCCGACCCATCCGCGCGTCGATTACGCCTGGTACATGAAAGGGCTGGTCGACTTCGAGCGCACGCCCAACGCCATCGAGCGCGTGTTCCACGCCGATCTCACCAAGCGCCCCCCGAGTGACGCGAGAAAGTCGTTCGCGGCCTTCAAGACCGTGGTCCAGCAGTATCCGAAGAGCGAATACGCGCCCGACGCACTGCAGCGCATGACGTATCTGCGCGACCGGCTGGCGAGCTACGAGGTGCACGTGGCGCGCTACTACTTCAAGCGCGGCGCCTATGTTGCCGCCGCCCAGCGCGCCAGGGGCTGCATCGAGCAGTATGACGGCTCCCCCGCGGTGCGGGAGGCGCTCGACATCCTCATCCAGAGCTATGACCGGCTGGGTCTGCAGCCGCTCGCCGAGCAGACCCGCGTGGTGTACGCCGCCAACTACTCTGGCAAGGTGGCCGTCTCCCAGGCGGACGTGAAAAAGTCCTGGTGGCAGTTCTGGTAGCAGCCTGTCGGGCTTGCGTTGCGCAAGCCAAAACAGGGCGCAGCCGGCAAAAAGCGCGTCAGCGCCTCCGGTAGCCACTCGTGATCGGATAGCGCCAGTCGCGCCCGAACGCGCGGCGGCTGACCCGCACCCCGGGGGGCGCCTGCCGCCGCTTGTATTCGTTGCGCTTCACCAGATCGAGCACTCGAGCCGTCGTGGCGCGGTCGAAGCCGCGCGCTTCGATCTCATCCACGGACAGATCCTCCTCGATGAAGGCCTCGAGGATCGGATCGAGCACCTCGTAGGGCGGCAGCGAGTCGGAGTCCTTCTGGTCCTGGCGCAGCTCCGCGGACGGGGCGCGCTCGATCACCCGCTGCGGAATGACGCGCGAGAGTGAATTGCGATAGGTCGCCAGGCGGTACACCAGCCCTTTGCTGCAGTCCTTGATGGGCGCAAACCCGCCCGCCATGTCGCCATACAGCGTGGCGTAGCCCACCGCCATCTCGCTCTTGTTCCCCGTGGTGAGGAGCATCCGCCCGGTCTTGTTCGACAAGCCCATGAGCAGCAGCATGCGGCAGCGCGACTGGATGTTCTCCTCGGTGGCATCGAGGGGACGGCCGGCGAACTCATCCTTCAGTGCCGCGAGCGTCGCTTCGAAAATGCCTTCGATGGACAGCACGCTGTACTTCACGCCGAGCGTCTGCGCCTGCTCGCTGGCATCCGCGAGGCTCATGGGTGAGGTGTAGCGCGAGGGCATCATCACCGCGTGCACGCGATCCTTGCCGAGGGCGTCCACCGCGATGGCGAGCGTGAGCGCCGAATCGATGCCGCCGGAGAGACCCATCACTACGCCGGGGAAGCCGTGCTTGTGCACGTAGTCGCGGACTCCGAGCACCAGGGCGCAATACACACTGGCCTCGTCCGACAGCTCAGGGGTCACGGCGCCCGCACGTGGCGCTACCTTGCCGCGCGCGTCGCGCGCGAACTCGATCGTCCAGATGCCTGCCTCGAACGGCGGGGCGCGCATCACCACCTCGCCCTGGGCGTTCATGACGAACGAGTTGCCGTCGAAGACGAGCTCGTCCTGGCCGCCGACGAGATTCACGTAGGCGAGCGGCAGACCCACGTCGCGGACACGGGCGCGCGCAATGTCCTCGCGCTCGCGCTGCTTGTGGATTTCGTAGGGCGAGGCGTTGCTGACGACCAGCAGCCGCGCGCCGTCGGCGCGCGCCAGCTGCGCCGCTTGCGGCTCCCAGATGTCCTCACAGACGAGAAGCCCCACCCTGAAGCCGCGGCAGTCGGCGACCGTCGGCTGAGTGCCGGCCCGAAAATAACGCTTCTCGTCGAAGACCTTGTAATTGGGAAGCTCGGCCTTGCGGTGAATGGCGGCGATCTCGCCGCCGGCGATGAGCGCGGCGGAATTGAAAATGCCCGCGCGGGTGTATTCCGGGAAGCCGACCAGGACTGCGGTGTCGGTCACCTCGCTCCGCACCTTCGCCAGGCCCTCCTCGATCTCCCGGCGGAACCCGCGATGAAACAGCAGGTCCTCGGGCGGATATCCCGAAAGCGTGAGCTCCGGATACAGCACCAGATCTGCGCCAAACTCGGCGCGTGCGCGCTGCGCACTGCTGATGACCTGCGCGGCGTTGCCGCGCACGTCCCCGACCAGTAGATTGAGTTGTGCCAGCGCGATTTTGAGAGAGTCACTCATGGCGCGGCTCACGCCAGAAGCGGCGGCCGGGTCCCGCCCGTCGGCGGTTTTGTTTCCCGCCTCAGCGCCGCCTGCCCCGCGGCGTACGCCGCGCCGGGCGGGCAGTCCTGCGGCGCGCAGCGCCGTGACCTGCGCCCCTCGAGGCACCGGACCTCGGCGTGGGCGCCCCCTTCTTCGCTGCTTTGCTCTTGGCGGCTGCGGCGGTGCCTCGCCGCCGCTGCGGGCCGGCGGCCGTCGCCTTCCGCCGGACCGCGGAACGCGGTGTCGCTGCCGCGGGTATCCGTCCCCGCAGGCGCCGCAGCAGCCCCTCCATCGCGGAGCCGAGCTCGGCGGGGGATTTCACCGTACGCACGCCCGCGGCTTCGAACGCCGCGTACTTGTCCGCCGCGGTGCCCTTGCCGCCTGCGACAATGGCGCCCGCGTGGCCCATGCGCTTGCCGGGGGGCGCCGTAACACCCGCGATATAGGCGACTACGGGCTTGGTCACGAAGTTGCGGATGTAGTGTGCGGCGGCTTCCTCGTCGCTGCCCCCGATCTCTCCCACCAGGATGATGCCTTCCGTGCGCGGGTCGCGCTCGAAGAGCTCGAGCACGTCGATGAAGTTCATCCCGCGCACCGGATCGCCGCCGATTCCCACGCAGGTACTCTGGCCGAGCCCGTTGCGCGTAGTCTGAAACACCGCTTCATAGGTGAGGGTGCCCGAGCGTGACACAATGCCCACGGTGCCTTGCTGGTGAATGAAGCCCGGCATGATGCCGATCTTGCATTCTGCCGGTGTAATGACGCCCGGGCAGTTCGGCCCCACCAGCCGCGTGGCCGAGCCGGCGAGCACCGCCTTCGCGCGTACCATGTCGTTCACCGGCACGCCCTCGGTAATGCACACCACCAGCTCGATGCCCGCATCCGCCGCCTCGAGAATCGAGTCCGCTGCACCGGCTGCCGGCACGTAGATCATGCTGGCCGTGGCGCCGGTGTCGCGGACCGCGTCCTTCACCGTATCGAAGACCGGCAGCCCCAGGTGCTGACTCCCGCCGCGCCCGGGAGTCACGCCCCCAACGAGCTTGGTGCCGTAGGCGAGCGCCGCCTCCGAGTGAAAGGTGCCCTGCTTGCCGGTGAAGCCCTGGCAAATCACCTTGGTGTTCCTGTTGACCAGAATGCTCATGCCTTGCCCTTTGCTGCCGCGACGACCTTGCGCGCGGCATCCGTGAGATCGACAGCCGGAGTGATCTTGAGTCCGCTGTGCGCCAGCATCTCCCTTGCCTTGTCCGCGTTGGTGCCCTCGAGCCGCACTACCACCGGCACCTTCACACCGACCTTCTTGACCGCGTTCACGATGCCTTCGGCGATGACGTCGCAGCGCACGATGCCGCCGAAGATATTCACCAGCACCGCGCGCACCCGGGAGTTGGACAGGATGAGCTCGAACGCCGCGGTCACCCGCTCGCTGGTCGCCCCGCCACCTACGTCGAGAAAATTCGCCGGCCGCCCGCCGTGCAGCTTGATCAGATCCATGGTCGCCATCGCGAGCCCCGCACCGTTCACCATGCAGGCGATGTTGCCGTCGAGGGACACGTAGTTGAGGTCATGCTCCGCGGCGCGCCGTTCCATCGGGTCTTCCTGGCTCGGATCGCGGAGCTCGGCGAGCCCGGGATGACGGAACAGCGCATTGGCGTCCACATTGATCTTGGCGTCGAGCGCCATCAGCGTGCCGCTGCGGGTGACGATCAGCGGGTTCACCTCGACCAGGCTCAGATCCTTCTCGATGTAGAGCCGGTAGAGCGCCGCCGCCAGTTTCTGGAATTCGCCGATCTGCGAGCCGCTCAATCCCAGGCCGAAGGCGATCTCGCGCGCCTGGTAGGCCTGCAGGCCGGCCGCCGGATGAATCGCGACCGTGAGGATTTTCTCCGGCCTCTGGTGCGCCACCTCCTCGATGTCCATGCCGCCGGAGGCCGAGGCGACCAGCGCAATGCGGCCGCGCTCGCGGTTGAGCGTGAGCGACAGGTAGATCTCGCGCGCAATGTCGGACCCGGACTCGACGTAGACGCGTCCGACGGGCAACCCCTCCGGTCCGGTCTGCTGGGTGACGAGCGGCTTGTGAAGCATGTCGGCGGCCGCCGCCCGCACCGCTTCGGCGTCGCGGACCAGCTTCACCCCGCCCGCCTTGCCGCGGCCGCCGGCATGTACCTGGGCCTTCACCACCCACGCTGTCCCGCCGAGCACCCGGGCAGCCTCTTGCGCCTCTTCCGGGCTCGCTGCCACTTTGCCCGCCGGGACGAGGATGCCGTAGCTGCGAAAGAGGTCCTTCGCCTGGTACTCGTGCAGGTTCATCGTGGAGGCCTTGCGGGTAAAGGCGGCATTGTCCTCGAAAACGCCCGCTGCTGACCAGCAACGACTGCCCTCCGAGGCGGCCGTGGCCATCGCATGCGCGGCGTGCGATGTGCGTCGCTTTTCCGCCGACGCGAGGATGCTAGAGTCGCCGCCACAAGGGTCCAACGTCCCAATAAAAAGCTTTGTCCGCAACACCCGCCAGCCTCACGGTTCCATTTGGGACACCGAGCGATGTCGCGTGGCGCGTGATCGGGCTCCTGAACCTCTATCGGCTCCTGGTGCCCCTGGTGCTGTTTTCGATGCAGCCGTTCACCGGCCCCGGATGGGGGCTGCCCACGGCGCAACCGGAGCTGTTCGTCTCGGCCTGCATGACCTACTTCACGGCAGCGGTGCTCCTGGTGATCGCAGCGCGGCTGCAGTGGTCGAGCCTGCAGATCCTCGCCCTGGTCAACGCCAGCGTGGATGCGCTCGCCATCGGGCTCCTGCTCTACGCCAGCGGCGGAGTGGCCAGCGGCCTCGCGATTCTTCTGGTCCTCCCGGTGCTGGCCCTGACGGTGCTCGCCGGGAAGCGCGATGCGCTGCTCATTGCGGCCGTGGCCGCTCTCGCCGTCCTGCTGCAGCAGCTGTTCATCGGTGCCGCGCGGGCGGCCCCCGCAACCGACTATGTGACCGCCGGTGTGTTCGGTGTGGTGCTCTTTCTGGTGGCGCTCGCCATGTGGCCGGTCGCCAACCGCCTGCGCGAGAGCGAGGCCCTCGTGCGCCGCCACGAAGTGGATCTCGCGAACCTGGCGCAGCTTTCGCAATACATCGTGCAGCACCTGCGGGAGAGCATCCTGGTCGTCGATGCACGGGACCGCATCCGCCTCATCAACGAGTCCGCCGCGCAGATCCTGGGAGATGAGATCGCCTGCCCGGATGCCCTGATCGGCGAGGCCTGCCCGCGACTGCTCTACCTGCTCGAATCCTGGCGCAAACGCTCGAGCGCCACCGGAGCTCTACCGTCCCCGGACCAGACATTCGTGGCCGCTGACGGCGCACGCATCATCGGCGCCCACTTCGCTCCGCTTGACGGCACGCACCCTGCGCCCGTGCTGATCTTCCTCGAGGACACCAGCCTCATCGAGGAGAAGGTTCAGCAGTCGAAGCTCGCCGCACTCGGACGCCTGAGCGCGAGCATCGCCCACGAGATCCGCAACCCCGTCGGCGCCATGAGTCACGCCGGTCAGCTGCTCGCCGAGTCACCCCACCTGGCGAGCGAGGACCGGCGACTCACGCAGATCATCCGCTCCAACGCTGAGCGTGTCAGCGGCATCATCGACAACGTGCAGCGCCTGTCCCGCCGGGAGGAGGCGCGCCTCGAGCGCCTGCCCCTGCCGTTGTGGATGCAGGAGTTCCACCAGGAATTCTGCCAGACCATGCAGTGGCCGCGGGCGCGCCTCGCCGTGAGCGGCGGGAGCCCCAACGTGGAAGTGCGCATCGACCCGGAGCAGCTGCGGCAGATCGTGTGGAATCTCTGTGAGAACGCCATCAGGCATGCGATCCGCGAGGACCCCGATCAGACCATCGACATCCGCTATGGCCGGATGAGCGGCAGCGCACGCCCCTTTCTGGAGGTGTCCGATCGCGGCTCGGGCGTCAAGCCCGAGCACATCGAGCGGATCTTCGAGCCGTTCTACAGCGGTGGCCGGGGCACGGGCCTCGGTCTCTTTCTGGCCCGGGAGCTGGCGCAGGCGAACGGCGCGACGCTGCTCTACGAGTCGCGCCCGGGGGGAGGAAGCATTTTCAGGCTGGTGTTCGCCGACCCACGCCGCTGGGAGGTCCAGTGAACGAGCGGCTCGCCGCCACGCGCCATGCGGCCGTGACGCCCATGGTGCTGGTGGTGGACGACGAGCCCGATCTGCTCGAGCTCGTCAGCCTCACGCTCGGAAGGATGAGCCTTAAGACCCGCACCGCGTCCGATCTCACCGGGGCGCGGAAACTGTTGAAAACCGAGCGCTTCGATCTGTGCCTGACGGACATGCGCCTGCCCGACGGCGACGGGCTGGATCTGGTCGCGTGGATCCAGGAGCACCGCGCGGCGGTGCCGGTAGCGGTCATCACGGCGCATGGCAACGTGGAGTCCGCCGTGCGGGCACTCAAGCTCGGCGCGTTCGACTTCGTGTCCAAGCCGCTCGACCTGGGTGTGCTGCGCAAGCTCGTCGGCAGCGCCATCAGGCTCGGCGCGGCCCTCGACGGCGAGACGGTCGCCACATTGCAGGGTCCGCGCCTGCTGGGCAGCTCTGCCGTCCTGGAGCAGCTGCGCGAGATGGTCGCCCGGGTCGCCCGCAGCCAGGCGCCGGTGCATATCTGCGGGGAGTCCGGCACCGGCAAGGAGCTGGTCGCGCGGCTGATCCACGCGAGCGGGGCGCGCCGGGGCGGGCCGTTCGTGGCGGTGAACTGCGGGGCCATCCCGACGGAGCTCATGGAGAGCGAGCTGTTCGGCCACAAGCGCGGCAGCTTCACAGGCGCCGTGGGCGACAAGAAGGGTCTCGTCCAGAGCGCAGAGGGCGGAACCCTGTTTCTGGACGAGGTGGCCGACCTGCCGCTGCATATGCAGGTCAAGCTCCTGCGGGTCGTGCAGGAGAAGACCGTGCGCCCCGTCGGTGCGGCACGCGAAGAGACGATCGACGTGCGCATCCTGTCCGCCACGCACAAGAGTCTCGGTGACCTCGTGGCATCCGGGCTCTTCCGGGAAGACCTCTTTTACCGCATCAACGTCATCGAGCTTCGCGTGCCAACGCTGCGCGAGCGCAGCGGCGATATCGGCGAAATCGCGGGCGCGATCCTGGAGCGTCTGGGGCGGCGCGCGAACGGTCCGGCTGCGGAGATCTCCGCGGACGCCTTGAGAACGCTCGAGGCGTACCCTTTCCCGGGCAACGTGCGCGAGCTCGAGAATGTGCTGGAGCGGGCGCTGACGCTCAGCACCGCGGGCCTCATTACCCCGGAGCATATCCGCGTGCGTGTGGCGGCGCGGGCCGCCGCCGCCAGCGAAACGCCGGCCGCCACTGCTGTGAGCCCGGCGGGCACTATCGCGCTCGGAAGCCGGCTCGAGAGCATCGAGCGCGAGGCCATCGTCAAGGCGCTGGAGAAGAGCCGTTACAACAAGACTGCCGCCGCGAAGCTCCTGGGGATGAGCTTTCGCGCGCTACGCTACCGGATCAAGAAGCTCGCGATCGAATAGCCCCTCACGGCACCGGTCGGGTGGCTCTGCGCGCTGCGAGAGCCACCGTCACTTCTGGTCACTTTCTGACGCGGACTTCGGCAGGTCGCGTCAGTCTGCGACAGAACTCAAGTCAACTGCACGCGCGCAACCTCTCGAGATTTCCTGTGATTGATCATGGTCTTACATCCGAAGAGCGGGCGTGGCACGGCCCTTGCTTGGAGCTACCCAGGGCGCCGTCTTGCGCCGCTGACAATCGTCCCAACATTTCAGGAGTTCTTATCCATGAAGGCTGTGCAAAAGGGCTTCACCCTTATCGAGTTGATGATCGTGGTCGCGATCGTCGGCATTCTTGCCGCGATCGCGATTCCGAACTACCTGGACTACGTCGTCCGGTCGAAGGTAACGGAAGGTCTCAACCTGGCCTCTTCGGCAAAGACCGCGGTCTCAGAGGGTTTCCAGTCCAACGGTTCCGACGGCATTACCGCCGCGGCGGCTGCCTGGGGAACTGCCGCGGGCGGCACAGGCTTTGCTCCGACCAAGTATGTCGCGTGCATCGCCGTTGCCAATGGCGACGCCGGTGGTACGCAAGCCGGGCAGTGCGGAGGCGCCGGTGGCAAATCCGGGTTGATTACGATTGTTTATAACACCCTGGCGACGAGTGGCGGCATCACGCAGCTCGCGGTGGGCGCCGACTCGATCACCCTGGAACCCTTCGTCAAGCTTCCTGGTGGCGGTTATGTGACGCTCGACGCGGTGCCCGCAGGCACCACCGGCAACATCGACTGGGGCTGCGCGTCCGCCGCCCAGACGACGGCCACCGGCGCGGGCATGCCTGCCATTCCCGGAGGTACCCTCCCGGCGAAGTACTCGCCCACGCAGTGCAGATGACCAACTGCCGAATTCAGCCGCAGGAGCCTTCGAGCCCCGGCCGCGCGCCGGGGCTCTCTTCATCCGATAAACTGAGCCTCTGGCTTAGGTCTCTTGCCATAAGTCCATGAATGACAACGCTTCTCTAGCGCTCGGCGCGACTCGCTCCCGCTTCGGGGGTCTGCCGCAGAGGCTGGTTCAGGACGGGGTCGTCGACGAGGCGACCATGCTCGAGGCCGTCAACGCCGCGCGCGAGCGCAAGACCAGCGTTGTCACGCAGCTCGTCACCAGCGGTGCGGCCAACGCGCGGGACATTGCGGTCGCAGCGTCCAACGAGTACGGGGTGCCGCTCCTGGACCTGGAGGCGGTGACGCTCGATCTCGAGGCCGTTCGGCTGGTCGCCGACAAGCTGATCGCCAGGCATCGGGTGCTGCCCTTGTTCCGTCGCGGCAAGCGCCTGTTCCTCGCGGTCGCCGATCCGACCAACCTCCACGGAATCGACGAGGTCAGGTTCGCAACGGGCCTCGGCATCGAAGCCATCGTCGTCGAAGACGACAAGCTGCAGCGAACGATCGAGAAGGCACTCGAGCAGGTCGACAACCACATAGCGGCGCTCGCCGGCGAGGACGATATCGACCTCGAGTCGCTCGAAGTCACCGCGGGCGAGGATGAGCGGGACGATAAAGACGGTCGCGACGAGGTCGAAGACGCGCCGATCGTGCGCTTCGTCAACAAGATCATGCTGGACGCCGTCCGACGGGGCGCATCGGACATTCACTTCGAGCCGTTCGAGAAGATCTATCGCGTGCGGCTGCGCATGGACGGCGTGTTGAAGGAGATCGCCCAACCGCCGGTACAGTTGGCCCCGAAGCTGTCGGCACGACTGAAGGTCATGTCGCGGCTCGATATCGCCGAGCGACGCGTGCCGCAGGACGGCCGCATCAAGCTGAAGCTGTCCAGGAACCGCGCCATCGACTTTCGCGTCAGCACCTGCCCGACGTTGTTCGGCGAGAAGATCGTGCTGCGCATTCTCGATCCGGCACAGACCATGCTCGGCATCGACTCACTCGGCTACGAGCCCTTTCAGAAGGAACTGTACACCAGGTACCTCGCGCAACCTCAGGGCATGATCCTGGTGACCGGCCCTACGGGAAGCGGCAAGACCGTTTCGCTCTACGCCGGACTGAGCATCCTCAACCGGGAAGACACCAACATCTCGACGGCCGAGGATCCGGCGGAAATCAATCTGCCCGGCGTCAACCAGGTGAATGTCAATCCGAAGGTGGGACTCACCTTCGCATCCGCCATGCGCGCATTTCTGCGCCAGGACCCCGACGTCATCATGGTGGGCGAGATTCGTGACCTGGAGACCGCGGAGATCGCCATCAAGGCGGCGCAGACGGGACATCTGGTGTTGTCCACCCTGCACACCAACGATGCGCCGCAAACGCTCACCCGCATGGTGGACATGGGCGTAAAACCCTACGCCATTGCGACCTCGGTGAGTCTCATCATTGCGCAGCGCCTGGCGCGGCGCCTCTGCAACAACTGCAAGCAGCCGAAAGACGTCCCGAAGGAAGCTCTGCTCAGAGAGGGTTTTACGGAGATTGACCTCGGGCATGGGCTCCGGATCTTCGGCCCGAGCCCCAAAGGCTGTGCAAGCTGCAGCGACGGCTACAAGGGACGTACCGGCATCTACCAGGTGCTGCCGGTGACGGAAGCAGTAGCGCGGATCATCTTAAGCGGCGGCAGCGCCGTGGAGATCGGCGCTCAAGCCGTGAGGGAGGGCGTGTGGGATCTCAGGCGCGCGGGGCTGGAGAAGGTGAGGAACGGGGTGACGAGTCTCGAGGAAGTCAACAATGTCACGGTTGAGTGAGGCAGCAGGGATTTGACCCATGGCTCCGGCTGCAACCGCCACCGTCAAGGCACTCAGGCGCGACGTCCCCTTTGCCTGGGAAGGTCGGGACAGGCGTGGCGCGCGCATCAAGGGCAAAAGCCTCGCCCCTGACGAACAGACGCTGCGCGCCGAGCTCCGCCGCCAGGGTGTGGCGCCGTCGCGCATCAGCAGGCAGCGTCAGGGTCTCAGGGGTGGCAAAGTCAATGCCGCTGACATCGCGGTCTTCAGCCGCCAGCTGGCCACCATGCTGGCCGCGGGCATTCCGCTGGTCCAGGCGTTCGAAATCGTGCGCAATGGCAATGACAAGCCCGCGATGCAGAAGCTCGTCCTCGACGTCAAGCAGGACATCGAGGGCGGCACGTCGCTGCACGAGGCGCTCGGGAAGCATCCGCTCTGCTTCGATGACCTGTACGTGAA
>Ga0123355_10006930_pt1 | contig 16873 bp, 10 predicted proteins | sample TergutEmb28metaG_3_FD_89872 | JGI IMG/M metagenome (GOLD analysis project Ga0123355, IMG submission 89872) | Embiratermes neotenicus P1 segment gut microbial communities from Petit-Saut dam, French Guiana - Emb289 P1 | ecosystem: Host-associated > Arthropoda: Insects > Digestive system > Gut ...
CTATTTATTGAATATATCCATATCTGGTACCAAAACCCTAAACATTTTGTGACTTTGACTGCGGATAATATGGATAATGCGATCCTGGATGGTAATAGAATAGGAAGAAATAAACCTACCTGCAGTAGAAAAACGTAATTGATAAATCGGATGCCTCCGGTGAGTGTAGTGCCTTAGGGCGCTATAACAAACACTAGGACTCAGGAACGAATACCGACGTAGACGTAAATATGTGGGGGCCGGAGATTCCTAAGGTCGTGCATTGGTATTATCATTTATGTACGCAGTTATGTGTGATTCAACGGCGATCCAGGAAACATCTCTAATAGACAAAACCCTAGAACGAGAGACTATTTCATTATAATCCGACAACATAAACTTGGTAGTTTCATATTTGACAAAGTTACGGCCACTCTAGTGTTTCCACATAAGTACGCGAAACTGAAAAACATTACTTCAATATATCAACCAACGAATGCACGTATAATTTCACATAAAACACTTTTAAAACACTTTAAAACACATTAAAACACTCCGACAAGTTTCGATCTTGTCAGGTCATCATCAGGGAGCTTTGTTGCTTGCTACAATTTTATTACAGTATACACAATTCAATTCGTATTTGCAAACGAGGTGTTGAGGCAGCATATCATGTTGTGTGGGAATGTGTTGTGGAGCAGTGGCTAGGTGTGCGTCGTGCGACGCACACAACATGATATGCTGCCATAACACCTCGTTTGCAAACACGAATTGAATTGTGTATACTGTAATAAAACTTTAGCAAGGAACAAAGCTCCCTGATGATGATCTGAGAAGATCGAAGCATATCGGAGTGTTTTAAAGTGTTTTATGTGAAATTATATGTGCATTCGTTGGTTGATATATTGAAGTGATACTACGAAAATACACGGTGCTACAATAAGATTTATGAAAAGCATTACTAACAGGCACCCATATTCAGGAACTTGGTGTGATGAATTCGAACGGCTGGGAGACAGACTAACATTTCTTTGTCTCGTCAACAAAGGTTAAAATACGATTTATAGTTTAGCCATGGGGAATAACAAATACATGGCTAGCAATTACAGAAACCCCGGCATCTCAACAGATCAATGTCGTCTAGCATCTTCGCGTTGTTTGGTAGTCGTCGCTGGTAGTGTGTCATGTTTGACAGACCGCGGTAACGGATACGAAAGGTGAAAACATTTCCTTAATTTGTGTTGCTTTTCGTCAGTCCAGGTAGAAGGTAACTGACCCAGAATTTGAGGCACGGATCACACAACCATGAAACAGGAATACTTCAAGAATGATCAAACTCATATCCATGTTGCCATGTTGTTTCCTCATCATCGCCCTTGGAAAAATCTCAACCTACTGAAATCCTTTGACGGCTGAGTAATATTTACGTCAAAACATCATATTTACAGGATGCCATATGGTTTACTTATACGGGCGTCTTCTCGTAATGCTGAGGAATTTATTTCGCAACATTGTAAATCATATGTAGGTATTGGTATTGGACCTGTTTTCATGAGTGTATCTACTCCTATTGTAACATCACTGCCAGTAGGTCAGACTGTGTAATGCCTCACAGTTGTATGGCTAGTGAATAATCAGCTGCAACGTATGTCAGTGAAGGGCCTGTGGCTAGTGCGTTGTTGTTTCCCATAATATGAATTCAGGTACAGAGGAAAAATGGGACAGTTCACAGTTGTAGGCATCTCGGCTCCGGTTCGAACCGAACACAAGTAATAAATGTCACCCTTTGAACCAGTTTTCTAGGTGAATCGACATAATGGGTTAATAAGCAAGTATATTTGTATATACCAACCAACCTTTACTAAAATTACACTTTTTATTTGCTAAAATACATTCAATCTGATCTGGGTGTGATGTAAATTGAAGAGTGCATTATACCGACGAATACTACATTTAGGCCTAAACTCACTTGACAGTGTTGATGTATTTTTGTAAGTGAAAGCATGAAGAGTGGGCCTGTAAACGACGTGTAAAGCCCTATTTGCATTTACTTCGCCAATAATCACATATTCCATTAGCCACGCACGTGAGAGATTCATCCATTGCTGTACGTGCTCTCTACATTACGTAACGTTTATTGAGCCTTTGTAAAAACATAGGAAACCTCTGCAATGTAGAAGTGTGTGAATATTACATGCATGAAGTGATAAGTGTGACGTCATCGTCTTTCAAGCCCTTTTACTATATCTGAAACCACTGTCCTTGGGGGAACATACGATAACAGCTAGATCTAGGGATGTTCGAAGGGAAAGGTTTGGTTAGAGAGATGGAGGCTGAAAAGATTCGGCAGGACTTTTCTATCAGATCCAATAAAGCAGCCAGCCAGATCACTTTGGAGGGGCGATCTTGGCATTAGCCAAGTGTGAGAGGGTACGGCTGTCTTCCTTCTGTTCAACCAAGTATTGCCGGTCGCAATACTCTAACTCATCCGACCGTATCCATATTACATTATCTTTCCAACAAAACTAACCTTTTCATTGATTATTCGTCATTATTAAAAAATATACCTTTCGAACAGCGAAAATAAAAGGCACTGAATCTCAGGTGTTTCTCTCTTCCATTCATCCTTGTGTGTAATTTCCATTCATTCATTCAGTCAGTCTTTCATTCATTAATTCTTTCTTCTTTTAGATCTTTATTGCTTTTTTATTCCTTGTTACGTCCAACGGACTGGGTTTGTACCTCCTCATAAACGGCCTGAATTAGTATCTGTATTTCAGAAATCTGTTCTTTGTCCTGTAATGTTGTACAACCAAGAACCACACTGCAACTACTCAAGAAGCTTTTCTAAATCGTATTCTTTTTCTTTTAGGTCTCCTGCATTTGGTCTGGATGCTTCGAAATGGTAAGTTCTTTCTTGTTTGTTATGTTTAAAGACCGTCACTCGGAGACTGAAGCGTCAGTGGCCGTCTGACCTGCACTACAAGGACAGTGACTAACTCCTGCCCCATGCCCTAGCGGGCCCTTCGGAGTGTCGTCGATGGACGACTCCGCCCTCCCGTCGTACCCCCCCTCCCATTTACTTATTGCTCCCTTGGGAGTAGATTGTAAATTTGCAGTGGTTACAATAAAAAAAAATGTTTAAAGTTTCAGTAAAGTTAAAAATATCTGTTCTTCCTCAAATTATATGGAATACAATCTGTAATTACATTAAGGTAAAGTACACACATTGGGTGTCGGTATTTCTGTTTCGTAATCTGATTCCTTGTTGTAGGATTACAATCTATAAGCCTAATATTACATTTAATGGTCAAGAAATCTTCGAAGTAATTACTAGTGTTACAACAACTAAGCCTACAGTTCGAGCCATCAAAGGCTTTGTCGAAGATCCTGTGATCGATCTGCCATCTAGCTGATATGCACTCACGCATTCCGTACGCCTAGAGATCAGACAGCGATTAGGCGTCAACGAAAGCCATCTCTACTACTGTCCCAAGCGTATATTTGTCAGTTCTTGTTGATAGTGTCACAGCTGACAAAGTAAAATGCTCATACATGTGAGCAGATACATCTGTCAAAAGAGCTTATACATATGTTAATGTGGAGTTTCGTTTGAAAAAAGTTGCTGCTGGCTGTGAATTGTGTGTGTCTATATAACACAACGTATGGAACACGAGAGCGTGAAGTACCGACTGCTGTGAGCGCCGTCTACAGCTATAGCAATTATGTTCTTTGTTCCACGTCATCTATATATATAAAACCTGTCACAGCGAACATCAAACTTCTGCACAGAAGCAAAATCCCACATTCTATTTAGTGTTTTTATTACAGCGGTTCCACTTATGATACATTTGTCTCACAAGTTCTGAGAAGAATTGAAAATAACAACTTCCATATAAACAATTACTTACATAAAGGGACTTAGGGAATTTAAAGACAAATTACAATTTTTTTTCGATAAGATGGCACAAAACTTTATACTTTTTCCAAATAAGGAAGTTGTAGGAGACCGGAAGAAATTCAAATTTGATACCGTCATAATTTATACTCTTCAATAAATATCAACGAGGTAAACAAACCAAGGAGAGTGCGAATGGCAGGATATGTAGCAAGCATTGCTTAGATAAAAATGCGTACATAAGTTTGGCAGAAATAGCTGAAATTAAGAGACTAGTTTAAAGTTATGGGGAAGACTAATATTACGTGTATATATAGCATGAATTTTATGTTTTGCTGACCGTACTTCCTGGTACAACTCTGGGTAAATGACGAACTTGTTGCACAATTACGTTATATAATATGTTTATTATTATAATCCTCTACATGTTTCGAGCAACTCTGTGATCATCATCAGGAGGTCAAATTGTATTAATACAACATCTGTTATAGTATTCTCTGTAAATGTATTAATTGTATTAATACAATTTGACCTCCTGATGATGAGCACAGAGTTGCTCGAAACATGTAGAGGATTATAATAATAAACGTTTTAGATAACGTAATTGTGCATCATTTTGGTCATTTACCCAGTGTTTTATATATAATATATTGAAGGAGCAGGTTGCGAGGGTGTGGATTTGTTGCACCTGACAGAATATATGCCAATGTTTGTGTCTATAGAATATGAGAATGAACCCTCGAGTTACGTCAAATTGTCTGATTAGCTGAGTGGATACTTGATTACACAGCAGAAATTCTAAACTGAACCCCTAATGACGTTTTCGTTATTATACTTAAAGATTCCGACGGTTGAAGTTAAAACATGCTTATATTAGTTGGCACGTATTTATTTCAATTATCGCATAACTGAACTGTGTCAGTTTAGATTATATTTTATAAGTTTAGACTTTGTAACTAATGTGATCTTGAATTGTAATTTTGATTTATACTGATTCGATAATTTATAAATATTTATCTGAGATGCAGCACAAATCTAACATTATTTTCACATATACATCTTGTTGTACAAACACTGATAGGTCCAAGTGATAAGAAATATGGATCTCGTCAAAATCTTCGACTTCGGTATTGTCACGTTACTACACCAAAGTGGTAGCCGTAGTGATATTTGTTGAAGTTTAGCCAACTTTTCTGAAAGAGACAGAAAGCAAATTCATGAGATCGTCTCAGTGGCGTTTGTGTCTTTTGAATCAAATGCCTAATTCTCACAAAGACTGGTGTGCATGTTATTCCATTAGATCTCACATCGTCTCCACAATTTTTCGCTTGCCGCAGTCAGTAGTAACAGCATGCCGTACGCGTAAACTTGAGGTGTAATTTCCGCTCTGAGGAAGCTCAAACACACTCCTATGCCACGATACGGAGAGAACCCATAGAGAGGTTTTCATTCCTTTTGTGAGTAGACCTGAAGTTCTATTCTGGCTTTATTTTTGAGGCAATAAAACACAAAATATTAAGTACAGACATTCTGTATCAGTAATTTAGTCACTAATTGACTTCAAGTATGTTTTTATTTTTGTGTGATTACGAGATTTAATGTAATCACAGTATTAACAGCAAACTCCGCGTTGTGAATCATACCCTTAACTCCTGCTTTTCAGTTACTGAGCAATGTTCTGGATTTACTTTTGCGACTTCCGATAAGTAGTTACGTAATCATTACCTTTGTTACGTCTCCTTCGTTTTCTTAGCCTACTGTACGGTATAAGAAAAACTCCTTTCTACACACTGAAAATGATTAAGTCTGTCTTATTTGCATAAACCTAACCCTTATAACCCTTTCCAGACCGGCCCTGGGGCCCACCCAGCCTCCTGTACAATGGGTACCGGGTCTTTCCCGGGAGTAAAGAGAGGCCGGAGCGTGAGGCTGACCCCTCACCCCCTTCTAGTGTCGCGGTCAAGAAAGAGTAGAGTTAAACCTCTACTCCTCCTTTGGGCAGTATGGCCTGTACAGAACCTCAGTGCCTGTACAAGGGTGCACTTTACCTTTAGCCCTTATAACGTTACTCTATGTTCAATTGAACTTTAACGTTTTGAAATCTCGAAGTTTTCTAAAGAATATTTTACGCTTAGTTCTTACCTCACATAAAGTCTTGCTATACGAAAATTAACCTCTTGTTAAATGGAGAATATTTCTGAGGGCCACGTAAGTACGAATCTAACGGAAAGCTATTTCTTTACAGATAAAGCAAATTCTAGGTGCACAATCACAACCATCGATTGCCAAAAATAAGAATGTGTGTGACTTTATGTTCGTGCTCTCACAGTACCTTCATGACGTCATGGGTAGGCACTTTAACTTCGTCTGTCCAAGCTTCAACTGCAAATGCGAAAAGCTAGCTATGCTGTCGTTTCTTATATTAGTAACTTATTTGTTTTTGGCACGACAGCCCCCAGTGGGACGGAGCCCCCTCATTCACGAGGTTTCCAGATCACACGCAACGACGTACCACAGTCGGTAAGCCTCCTCTGGATGAGTGATCAGCTCGTTGCAGAGACCTCTAGCTGAAAACACACAACACTCAGGACAAACGTCCATGCCCCCCGCTGGGATCTGAAACCACATTCTCAGCAGGCGAGCGGCCGCAAATCTACCCCTTAGACCGCGCGGCCACTGAGAAAGGCATATTAGCAACTAAGGACAACAGAATGACAGCAGTTAATAATCGTAAGGGGTGTGTTTGAATGGGTACTGCCGTATCCACCTTTACCGTAATGTCCACAGCAGCTCTCTTTAAGTTACGCCAAAGTTTAGTGCTTATCACTTCTATGTATGCTGGGTATTCATTATATGACGCAGCATCACGCCAGCGAAGTATTCTAGGCAGGCTTTTACATACATGTTCGCAGCGTTTTAATTTGAAACTCCGGTATAAGTACTAGTATAAAGGCAATGTATGCAAGGGCTATCAGTTTAGTCTATCACAGTGCATCCAAACTGAAAAATGTGCAGTGTTACCAGCTACTTGAACTTGAGAAGGGATGTATGCTAGTTAAATATACTAAACAGAGGAGCCGAAACGAGCGAGGAAAAGAATCGTCTAAATGCAGTAAGTTTATTGCGCCCAAGCGTGCAGCTGTCTCTCGCTATTTCCATTCCATATTTTCTTTGTTTTATCAGACATCGACTTGGTCTAATGTAGTGCTCATAAATCGCGCATCGTATAGATAGACTCTAGAGGATTCAGACAACGCACTGGTCCTTCTTTACTTTTTCTGTAGAATAAATTCCTAAGTCTTTCATAAATTTATCAAGGACCGCAGGACCTTAGATCTCGTGGGAAATGGTTGTTCCTACAGCCACTACTACATTTCCTTCTAGAAAGAAGCGGTGCTGTGCTGTAAGCTCTGGTGTCACTTGTGGCGTCACGTGTCTGCCTTATGTAACTGGAGCCCATACTGTACGAGGAATAGTAGTTCAGTCACAAACAGGGCAATATATAGGGGGTATATAAGGGTTGAGTCCCAGCCCATCGCGCAGAATAAGACATATTCTTTGAAGTATTCCATTCCCGGCATTCTCATATTACCATACACATATTTAATAACACCAAACAAATGCACGATTACATATATACATACATTTACTGTGTTTCTCCTACACGTTTCGGTGTTACTTACAACATCTTCAGGGAGAACTTTGCTTCCTTTACTTCAAATCACATACTGTTACCCACCTGTATACGTAGTGTAAATATAGGGGAATTTTATTTATAGATTTTTAATGCTTTTAACATGTAGCACAGCAGTGCAACACCAGTGATCAACCGATGTATAAATTATTGTAACTTCAGTAAATGCAAGCTGTACCTTTTATATTTACGACGTAACTAGCGCAGTAACCTAGACAATAGCTGCACAACAGCAGGCGTTTGTAAGTAAAGGGCACAAAGTTCTACTGATGATGGTGAAACACCGACACATGTAGGAGAAGCACAGTAAATATATGTAATGAATAAATATTGTGCATTTGGTTGGTGTAATTAAAGAGGTGCTTGACAGGAAATATACTTAAAATGATTATTTAGCGCTGAGATAACATGTTAATATCAGTAGCAAATCACTTTTGTGAATCTGTGTCGTATATTGTAGTAAACTACTTATACGATATTCATAAGTTGATTTTAAAACATGTAATTATAGACAGTTCTGCTAAATATTTTACTTTCTTGGCCAACATTTTTTACATTCATTTCAAAACTTTGGATATATAATTTTGCATGTTGATTTACGTGGGTCTTTAAACATGATTTAAATACATACACTGATCATCTCTGAGAAAGCAGTGCTGTACAGAATAAGTCTATGTGGATCTGAGGCAGTGTTAGAAGTTGTCTGGAGAAGAAATCATGTGAAGAGAAGCTTCCTGCCTCTTAATCTTCATGTAATGTACTGGGGTAATTAAAGTGCGACAGAAGAGGTGGATGAAACACGTATTTCACATAATTGAAGTTAAGAATAAATGAAATTTTTAGTTAGTATACCTCGAAGAAATGGTTTACTTAGGAGACTCAGAAGCAGATGGGTGAAGAACATGAACATGACGTATGATGTTATCCTAGTGTCACAGAATGGAATCCAGTTTCGTGCGTTTGCGAACATCGTGATAAATCTTACAGTTTAATGAGTATGGAGTTTATGGTCGTAGCTCAGAAATTCTCAGAGAAATGTTTTGCCTCAATATTAGTTACATTATTAGACAAGGTAACAAGTAGGTCGCAGTGTTTTTTCCTGTTCATTTTTCACTGCCGTTATTTACACTCATATCAATATAAATATTACTCATTTCCACTTGTACCATAGTGTAAATATTTATTGAAATTGGTTTCAGGAACAATTTGTAATTTATCTTGGTACATTTGTATACACCGAAGTCGCAATAAAACTTTATAAAAAAAATATAAAAAAAAACAAGTAGGTAGGTCTAAAATGTGGAGATTCTGATCCTGAGTATGGCAGGGACCGTCTTCACAACCAAATAGACTAAGGTACTAAGGGGTCATCCAATGACAGCGTGCAGTTTACCGCTCAGAATGGGAGACGCCTTTCCTCCATTACACCTATACGCCTTAAAAATGTGATGCTTAGGTATAGAATTAAATTACGTTAAGAAGCGTAAAGCCCGCACTTATATTATAAGCTGCAGTGCATTGTAACTAACAGAATTCATACAGTACAATGGTAAAATATTGAAAATGTTGTAAGAAGTTCCTTCTTCAGGACGAGATATATAAAGTTAAGAAACAATGGATAATTCGCATGTTAAAACTTTAGTCTCTGATAGACTAAAAGAAGTTAAAATAACTTACAGTCGTCTGTTATCATTGCAGTTCGGACCAAATTCACACGGAGCTGTAAATTACCGCGAAGACGTCACAAACAAAAAAATATTGTTTTATACATGAACTCAGTATGGCGCACGTAAAGTGACTAACAAAACTACGAAATATTTAGCTCAATATGTCAAAACCATATTCAAAATATACTGTTGTCCACGTGACGGCGACAGCAAATGGAACCGAATCAACAGCCACAGTTACTCTCCTCTTATCCATGAATATTAGCAAGGCGGAATTTCTATCACGGAAAGTACCCTGTGCTGCTGTGCACAAATACCGTAAATACCATAATACCATTTAAATCGTCTGCAATTCAACACCTAATGACATAGCTCTGATCTCGGCTGCACACATTTCACACATAAAGCACTTGATGTCAGCACAACTCTGTTTGGGAAACAGCCCATTCCCTATACATTTCTCCGGCCTGTCATTTCGTCAGTAGAAGTCATTACGGTAAGTGGAATTGTAGTGTTAGCTACGGCATAGCTGTGCCTATACGTTGATGTCGTGACGTAATTTGGAAACTCGGCGTCTGAACAGGTCACGAACACACAATGGATGTTTGAAATTTGGGTTACAGCTTTAGATAGGTCGTCAGTGTATGTAGGGAAAGTGGTAAGAACAGTACGTCCAATATTCAAATTTACATCCAACAATCAACTGTCCTGATTTTAATCATTTTGTGTCTTTTTAATATTCTAATTACGGAATGCGAGCGTTTCTTTCTACTTTTTATCAGTTTCTCACTAAAAGTAACCATAAAATTAGACCACATTTGAAATAGGGAGGTAGAAAAAGTAGATACGTAGAGCGTAAAATAGTCGGTCATTGAACTACTTAAACTGCTGACATCCTCATGGGGAAAACACAAAACACTCTGTCTTTTAAAGCGTGAACTCTACGAAGACAAACGTTTTCGCTGCCTCAGGCGGTAACGTTTCTGACTTGCAGGCAGAAGGCGATTTGGTCGAGTTTGGACCGTGACACGACTCTTCTGTTCCATGATTTTTGTGTCCTCCGTTAAGATCGTCAAGCAAATTCCAAGACAGTGGCCTCACGCGAAATATTCCACGACCAATCATTTCATTTGTTTTCCAAATAACTATTCGTCAATTACATCACTCGACGCTATACACTATATACTCATATACTGACAGCTCATTTAATAAATCGTTAAATGAATTACTAACACAAGATACTGAAAAGGAATTTTGAAATTATCTTTAGATTATATTATTGTCAATCGCCTACAGGTCTATATACAAGGTTTATCGGTTAAAACAATTCTATTTGAAAACTATAGTAATTCTTAAAAAATTAAACAACAAATATGCATCCTACAGGTTGTATATTTTTCTTCATTACAGGCAAGTATAAGAACAATATTAAAGTATGTTTAATTATCACTTTGGGTTACACTCATTTGTAGCAGGTTCGAAGTAATTGCCTTTGTTAAAGCAAGAGTGATAAAATCGCTTCCATAACTTACATTCATTTAACTCTTTGAAACCTCGCGTTGTTCGAAGTAATATAAAAAATTTAAATCCTGCAACACGGAAATACCCTTATTGTCCCAGTGACCGATCATTTGTTAATGTTTAGGGAAGTAACGCCTGTAGATTCTAAGTACAACATATTGCAAATAAATGTACCGTGCGGCAACCTGCATCGTTTTTAATGTTACGGCACTAGTATATGCAGAAGACACTCTCTCAGTTGTTAATACAGTTTTACGATATTAATAGTGTACGTCAGCAAAACTGCTTTTTATTACGCAAGTAATTATTTAGACTACATGTTTCGACTCTCAGCCACTAACAGAAATGAGTACCAGGAGTATTTCCTGGGGGTAAAGGCGGCCGGTGCGTAAGGTTGACAACCTACCACCATCCTGTGTCGTTGTCACGAAATCTGGGAACCTTCACTTCCTGGAACCCTCTGGGCCTTTCCAGGCCTGTAACGGGACTGCTTTACTTTTACATGTTTCGACTATTGAATAATCATCTTCAGGCCTATTCTTTACAGGTTAAGTCACAGGTTGCTGTGCACACATTGGGATTCTAGTGTGTTTACATCAGTGAAATACTTAAGCCAAATCATTTATCTAGGAAAACAAATGTGCGAAATGTGCAACTAAGTGTTTAAAATACATTTTAAATTCTTTTAAAAGTAGTATATTGGCGTTTACCAGTTACAAAATAGGTCACGTTACCTTATAATTCTTCCTAGCAAATATAACCTCACAGCCCAAGGAAGAATTAGATGGTAACGCGACCTATTTTTTAACTGGTAAACGCCAATTTACTACTTTTAAACGAATTTTAAATGTATTTTAACCACTTAGTTGCGCATTTCACACATTTACTTTCCTAGAAAAATTATCTGGCTTAAGTATTTCACTGATGTAAACACACTGGAATCCCAATGTGTGCACAGCAACCTGTGACTTAACCTGTAAAGAGTAGGCCTGAAGATGGTTATTCAATAGTCGAAACATATAGCCTACACAATTAATTGTGTAACGAAAAACAGTTGTGTTGACATACACTATTAATATCTTAATACGTATCTAAGCACATCGTGATGTCTCCATTCAAATGTTAATTTAGTTCCTGATCGGCCACGATAGCTAGGCTATTTCGCAGTTTAGTTTCTCAACAGTATTAGCCCTGATACCACAAAGTTATAGGAAAGGTACAACCCTTGTGACAACGAAGAGTTAAAAACATAAGAAGTTTCGAAATTGAATATGTACTGCATTCATGCACATTCTACTGTATATTCGGAGCGCAACGCCCCTGTATTACGTAATATATTCCCTTCGCATCCGACTTCCAATTGTCCGAGATGAAACTCAACAACAAACCCACGCACTCACCCAGTACGTCAGGTATATATGGTGTTTTTATGGGGTGTGTAGCAGAACGATGACTGTGTTAGCGTGGGCAGCTAGGGGACTGAGCAGCCTAAGAAAAATGCGATATTAAGGGGCGTCGAGTGTGGCTGAAGGGAAGACTGAACACATACTCTGTCAACATCGGTATGTGCTATACACAGGCGGAACACTATTATGCTTATTCGAGAGATTATTACAAGGACATGGAGAGAAATAAAACTGACTGTTCGAATTTCATATTTAGAAATATCGGCCCAGTCATTTACAGATTTAATTAAATTTTTTAATGAAGGTCTTGTAGTAAAATCCTTTAAATTTTAAATTTTATTGCTCTAATTCTTAGCGTAAGCAAGTCAAGCACATGACTCTCCTACGACCGAAGGTAGTCGTTTAGTAAATTCGTATTCCGGGTCCGCCACATCGAAATTAGGATTTATATCCTGAGATGTAATGGTCCCATTGCTTGTTTCCTTACAGTTGACCAAGAGGTTGCACTACCAGGGGCTTTCAAAATAAATCGTACTCTTTTTCCGTAACGGATTGTTCTAAGTGCTATATTTGAAAAACTAAAACCCTGTCTAACGGAAGAAGAGACCGAACGTTTACCTCACAACGTGTGTGCAGTTTCGTTTGTTTTGAAACACCCGTTGCCATTTCTGCCTTCCACCACGCGGGATGATATATGAGTTGATATGAATTCACATCGACCGCGACTTGTCAAGTATTACTTTTGTGAGTTGAACTGAAGGACGGTAACTCGCACCATACTCTACCTCACGTATATTTTCTTCTGTAAATCCACAACCCTCTTTCCTCAGGTGCATCGAATCGACTTTGAACCAATCGGCCTTTAAACGAGCGGGTTTTTTTTTTATGTTGCTCATACTTTGCGCATCTTACAATAAGAATACCAACTAACAAATACGCTTAATAAAATATGATTATAAAAATCGTTTATCAAGATTAAAGTGTTTTGTGTTTGCTTTATTGTGAATTTTTAAGTGATTTTTTTGTTTCATGTATAAATTGAAAGAGCTGGTCTTTAAATTTGAGCGTGCGGCTTAAGATGAGTATGATTATTATTTTAAAAGCATAAGATAAATTATGGAATGAAAGATATTTTGTGGAAAATGGAGCGGATATTATGTAGCGTGTCTTAAATGCAGTAAATTTACTTGTCACCTAAACATATAAAGTGAATTTATACAGGCGTATTCCTTCTGTGTTCGCGTTTGGCAATACGGGTTTTTCAAAGGTTCTTAGTAGTTATAAATAACTCTACAGAAACAGAAGACGCAAAGTACTGCGATATATATTTTTAGCATTCAAGCTCGAAACTAAACGTGAAAAAACATGGAATCCCAAATTTTATACACATCCATAGGCAATACTGTTAGTTTACTATTCCCAGTAATTACTGATTTGCGCTTAAGATTGCTGTGAAATGATCCGAAATATGTAGTCTCCTCCTAGATATACAAGAAATCAGTAATACTCAGTGTCATACGCCTTTATTTGATTTATTGAATTTAAACAGAGTGGTAGGTCACAGATCAATATTTATAATACCTCGTATTAGAAATTCACATAATTATGAGGATTTTTGGTTAGAAAATTTTGAATCCTTCGCTAGTATGTCATATTTCATATATGATTTTCTTTTTGCTGAAAAAAAGTTAAATTCAAATCCCCCATGGGTATTTCTATTACGTTTCTCCGTAGAATTCTGCAGGGTTGACTATATTGAACGTATAAAACAGATTTATAATCGGGTGGTCGTCCATAGCACAGTAATATTATACGGCAGCATATGGTTCAGAGTCGTCTGCAGCGAGTTGAATATTTGATTGCAATCTATCTGCCCGAACTTTCATATTCTTCATGACGTGGGCAGCCGCAAAATGGGAATTCTCAGATAGAAATAAAAACCTGGTAAGTATAGACACTTTATAAAATCAAAGTGCACATCCAGCTCTGTTTTCCCATTCTCAATTCCTGTTTGTTATACAGAAGCTGTGCATCGTGTTCATACTGTCGATATTGAGCCAACTATACTGAGTTTTATTATCACTTAATATATGAAAAAAACATGAGGTATGAAATAGTTGAATAATAAAAGACCAACTTTATGTCACTTGCTACTTTATTTCAATTCTTATGTGCTCAACATGTTTCGGATATTAATATATCCATCATCAGGAGCTTGCGACTATTCTGTTGAATTACCACATTGGTAGTACTGTTCTTGGTTCGATGTATGCTGGAGTTTTGGTGTTACCACTCCAACCCAACCACACCAAAACTCCAGCTCACATCGAACCAAGAACAATCTGTAAACAGTAAGCAGATGTAGTTAAGGGCTCCGTTCACCTGCAATATAGAGCTGCGTCACGTTTTACACGGATCGCGACGTTTCGAAGGAAAGCAATGCCTTCAACTTGAAGGGTTAAATTTGGACTCGCTGGCCTTTCAAGAGGTCCTACTCTCCTTCGAAAAGAAAGGTTGAGAGAGGACTTCTCTCTCAACCTGTGCACGAGACGGCCACCTATATGTGTGATTATATAAGAGGCTGTATAATACAAAACCCCATGCGTAGTTACATTTACTGGGCTTTATCTGTCGGTGCGATTCACTGCTTCACCTAATGTCAGCTAGTATTAACCTACTTGCTTACTCCTCGGCTGTATGGTCCTCTGAGAGCCTTGGCCTCTTAATTGCGAACGTCCATTCTCCCCTATCCACTGTCTTCTTAGGCCATCCTTAAACCTTCATCTCCCGCAGATCCTTCTCCACGTCTTCCAGCCATCTCAATCTTCCCCTTCTCCTTCCTTCCGGTTTACTCTCAAATACTTTCTTGAATGTCCTTCCTTGATCCATTCTATACATGCCCATTCCATTCCAATTTTTCTTTACAATATCCGCTACTATGTCTAGATCTTTATACAGCTCCCTCAATTCCTGGCTGATTCTTATTCTCCACATTCCTTGCTCTACCATTGATCCAGATATCACTCCTAATATTTGCTTCTCCCATGTACCCAGTCTTTACACATCCATCATAGTCATAGCCCATGTTTCATTCCCATACGTATACATCACGACTGGTTACATCATCGTTTAATAGTCTTAATTTCAACTTCTCTACGCATGATTGTAGACCTAAATATTTGTCTTAGACTATTGAAACATCTATTACCTGTAGCAATCCTTGATTTTATTTCATCGAATAGTATTAACTGCTAATCTGTAATTAATTTGACGAACTAGACATAGGTACATCGATTGTATTCCACTACATCCACGACAGTCATGCTCTGCTGATTGGAGGGACCTACGGACAATTGTGCTTGCTCGTTAGTATGTAGCATTAAATGGCACACAACTGCAGTATGTTCGGTTTGTACTGCAATAATCTTAATAGGCGATTGTAGATGATGTAGCCCTTTAAACTTTACGCTATATGTCGTCCTAATTTGTGTTTGCAAAGAAACACCGCTAGGATGCAGCTACACACGATGCGTAGGCTGAAAACTTTTCAATCGTATGACCACGACGGAAATCGGACGTAGTCGCAAAACCAAACAATCAGATTGAAACCTAAGTGTATTGTTACAACACATACGACCTGGTTGTGCAAAGTCTAATGGTTCATCAGACTAGTCTGAGGAAATCAAATTTGTTTGGTTTTCAGCTGAATAGTCTTACAATCGACCATTCCTATTTTTACGACGGACGTGGAAAAACTTGAAAAATGTTGCAGGAAGGAATGCCGTTGTGGGCTATTAGTATTGAATTTCGCCAGAACAGGGATTTTAAAAAAAATTACGGAGTAAGTAGGAGAGGCGCCGAATGTGACAGTTACAATTTTAACATAAATCGTATTTACATTAACACTATTACTTTGGTTTACCCGGCATGCTTTGCCTAATAGCAAGACAGAGAACCCTCCAAACATTTATTTGCCCAAAAAATTGGTGTTGTCAGCTATCCCGACTGTACATTAAAGTCTGACATGGAATTCGCCGATATTTTAACTACATCCGTCGTTCGACTGGTATCGGAAAAGGCTGTCCTACCGTAAATTGGTCAGACTATTCATCTACAGTAACCGCAGCCTTATCATGTCATAACTGTTTTATTTGCATTTTACATACGTTGTCTGAATAAGCACAAAATGATATTTGTATGCAGACTTTCCCTGCATCACTAGTGATCTTGTGCACGTTATTTGTCTAGAAGTTAATCTACTGAAGCCACAAGCCAAAAAAAAAACTCATTCAGACAAAAAACTTCTGTAGTTGGCAAGGCATTTATTTAACCATTTAAACGCCGAGTTAAATACCATCTGCCATCTGCTGTCGTTATTAAGAGCTCACCATATTCTCCACGTTAGCAGGGTAAGAATTAAATTAGTTTGCAAGTCACGTATTTAAACAACGAACATGACAGACATTAATAATTGATTTCCTCACATGAGTTATAACATTTTACTGTAGACCCCACAGTTGCAACAACGGTACAAATTATATGGAACTTTGAAATATGCAATTACATTAACTTTAAGCTCGTGGTCCCGTGCATCATAATTCAATGTGAATAAAAAATCCAACAGATGCAACAGTATGCAGATATTTATTCACTGCAAAACTACTCTACATGTTTCGGGTGTCACAGCACCCATCATCAGGAGTATCAA
>Ga0123355_10006931_pt1 | contig 16872 bp, 6 predicted proteins | sample TergutEmb28metaG_3_FD_89872 | JGI IMG/M metagenome (GOLD analysis project Ga0123355, IMG submission 89872) | Embiratermes neotenicus P1 segment gut microbial communities from Petit-Saut dam, French Guiana - Emb289 P1 | ecosystem: Host-associated > Arthropoda: Insects > Digestive system > Gut ...
AAATACCCTGCATAAAGGAGATGATGATGATGATGATGATGATGATGATAATGATAATAATAATAATAAATACGAAAGTTTCCTTCAATGTATTACCAACAACAGATACACACAGGAGTGCCGATTTCTAACGAGATATTAGCACATGCAAACGTTTAATCGAACACACTGGAAAGCCCATTATTGCTAAAATGGAATTTCATAAAAATTCATTCATAAACGTAGGACTCGATAAAAAAAAAACAAAAGTTCTAATATGCCAACCAAAAAGAAAAGAAATTTAGGAAAACGTCTGAAACTCTGGAACGAATTTTTATAATACCCGCAACAGGTTTCAATAATCTCAATCCTGAAGACGGTGATGAAGATGACCCTGTTCACGAACACGATTGTTCTGCGTCGATAATTTCTTATTCGGCCGAAAATCAAACTGTCTTTAACTTCGAAGTTGTTCACCACGCGGTGTATATTATGACAATAAAATACTAACATACTTCAAACACAACTTTGTATTATTCACAATAATTAGCTTCATGTTTCGGCTTGTAACAAAGCCATCATTAGGCTGCACATAAGAATCACGAAGATAAAATCACAACTGTAGTATATGGAAGTCAGGATCTTAACGTGTTACATTTTAATTTATGAACGAATTAAAATTCACGTAACAATTTTAACTATTGTAACTAGTTAAGATCTTGACTTGCATGCACTACAATAGTTGACATTAACTTTGTGATTCTTATATGCAGCCAGATTATGGCTTTATTACAAGCCGAAACATGTAGCTGATTGCTGTGAATAATATAGAATTGTGTTTGACGGCAGAATAATGGACTTTTATTCTTAAATTGTCTTTAACTCTTAATTAAACAAAATCAATTCTATCGTACTGACTGTTGCCTTCTTGCCTTCCCAACTTTCTGAAATGTGCAAGTCTGCATACGACCTTTCCTGTACACGATATTCCGCCTGCCGCTCAGTTAAATAAGCGCCGAATTAGTTGATAAAAGAACATGACTGCAAAATGGGCATACTGCTTTTTCCAAGTAACCGATTCAGAAAGCAAACTACGAGGCTAACAGATCTTTTCGCTATTGCAAATGTCAAGTCACTCCATAACAGAGAAAAAAGTGCGATAATATACTGATCTGCAGTCACTGCCTATGTATACAATCAGAGAACAGAGTGACTTTTCAAAACTTCTCCCTGACCATAAGCACACAATCGACATCTACATAAAACCTTCATTTTCATAGGGGAAAGTCGCCTATTATGGGGAGGTTTTTTAAAAAACTGCTATTAAACTCAGGAAAAAGTCGTAAAACTTTCAAAACACAAGCATAACTTTATATGTTTAATGAAGAGACAGTTGTTACACAAACATCGTAAATTAGGAAAAGAAAAAAGTGTGTAAAATTTGTTTCCTTAAAACTTCATAACCCTTAATTAGGCGCACACGTGTTCCTAATTTGGGGAGGTGAATAATTTACACAGAAATCACAAAGAATAGTTGCAGAACTTAAAAAACTACAAATACAAAGGATACAAACCAAGAACAAAACAATGTTTATCCCGGAAAAGGATCACAAACAAAACCTTCCTTCATACCTGCACACAGTGTGTGCGCCCATCTGAAATATTTCGCACATCGTATCTACTCTTCTCCGGTGTGGTATTAAGAGAAACGACCAGTGCAGTACACACAGTCTTCGGTCGAATCGTCAGCGAAAGGAACAGCTAGGTCAGTGTTCGAATCTTATGCAGTGTCAGACGGAAGAAGGGCATTCGACGCAAGCCAACTGGTTTTGGATTTAGTGACCTGTTTGATTTTATTTTCCTGAGTTGCCCCGACGAATTTTCTGTAAGGTGAAATCGATATTTTCTTTCCTGTTCCACCACGAATATTTGGCTGTAGGTTCAGGCTGGCACAGGCCTGATATATGATGCTCGGAGAGCCTCAGCAGAAGTTAACGGCGGAAAATAAACAGAACTGAATGACGGCATTCACCAAACCAGGATGGTTCACAGGAGCAGCACCTATGTGTCTTCTGTGGCTAGAGGGAAATCGTGTGGTTTGAAGATGTTCTAGTCATAAGGAAAAAGGCCTGTCGCCCCGAAACCATTAGCCGCTATCTCGCCTGTTGCAGCTCGCTTTTACGCTCGTATGTATTGCCGAATTGTTCGCCAATTTGGTAGACGGTGACGACTCGCCCTAGGTTTTAACGGAGCTATTTTTCAATTTCTTGGCAGCAGAATGTGTTAAGGGGCCCCATGAAAGATTTATCCAAGCGTAGCATTTTGTGACTGTTGTGAGGTGGGAGGCAAATGATGCCAACATGCGTGTGCATAATGCCTGTCCGGTACTAAGATAACAGGATCTTATTTTGTTGGCTTTGTATGTTTGATGGAATGAAGAAACCAATGGGTGAAAATCTCGCTCTGTATCCACCCTGAGAAATGGCACGCGTGGATTGATCCATGCGGTATGCCATTCATCAGTTCATGTTGCACACATTTTCTTGGAAATACAAGTAACGGAGGAATGAAGTGTCCAGTTGGACTCAAACAGGTGGCGAATGGCACAAAAGATCCCCGATCTGCGGATTGAACAAAAGATATCTGACGCTTGCCTTCCAATCCTAATATTTTCGTGTGTTTGTGCTGTACAATAGTGATGCCAGTTTCGTCGCAACGGTAAAGTTTTGCAGGATTATACTGAATGGTGTACAAGGCGGATTCATAGATTAAAAAAAAAAACTGAGCTACTGATGCAGGAGTGAAACCCCCCCGCTCTTGAGAGTGAAGACTTTCAGTGGTTGTGACTGAAATTTCTTGACGACGAAGTAGGAAATTTTTCAACCACTTACTTCCAATCTTTTAATTTCTCTTGCAAAATTGGTTTTTAATTCCGTTTCTTACAGCAAGTTGGTAAGCGAGATGCATGACGTCTGCCATTGTCAAGCCCAAAAACTTTCTTTGCATCACAAGAATGTGCTCAGACAGATCATTTTCTACTTCACAAGGAAGAACTTGCTTCCTACTCAGTTTTGTTGTATTGCTTCACTTGAGCTTTTCTGCCGGTATTTAACATAACGCTGTAGTGTTGTTTGTGGCACGTAGAAAACTCTGGACGCCTTGTACCTGCCCATATCCCTGTTCCTCATAGTCTCAATAGCTGCCTTCAACCTTTCAGGGTCCCATTTGTTCCTTTGAGCCATCTGTAATTTTATATAACCCGGAATGAATAATTCACAAGGTACTGATTTCCTAATATGGGGAGCCCCATATTAGGCTCTTCAGACATCCCCATAATGGGCGAAATCGGGTGCTTGAGAAAACGGGTGAATGAAACAGAAGGACCTAAAACTGTACTTACAAAACACAACAAGGGTTTAAGGTTACACTTAACAGAGTACTGAACACAAAACTAATTTAGAAAAATAGCTTACCTTCAATGGCTTATGGGTCACAGACTAGGGATAAGCAAAACTTTCACAACGCACCAAAACAAAAACACCCAGTCAGAACCGAAGTCTTGAGCAACTGACCGTTTATAATATGATTACAATTAATAACCTCCGCTGCTTAATGATTGTCATTCTTAAGCTCAGCGCGCAGAACCTCCTGGTATGAAATAATGCACTTCCCCATATTAGGAAACCTCCCCATAATAGGCGAATTTCCCCTACAGAACCGACGAAACAATACTAACACAGGGCATCCGATTACTAAGCGCGTGTGACATATCAGACACTAAACCGTTTGTTACAATTCCGTATATACACAAGTCCATAAAACGATTCACTTGCAGCAAACGGGTGAATCCTGTACTGATCAGTCCAGCCTCTGGCGCGTAAATACACACACAATCACACACAGACACATTCACTCTGATACATGCTAAGTTAATCAGTAACTGGTACTTACTGCTGAACAGTTCACCACAAAGATATGTCACATCCCAGTCCGGTTCCAGGAAACGAGCGAGCGGTGGCACCGGAAATTAGATAGAAAAATACCACCATGTTAGAAAAGGATTACATACACACACTGCTTACTGGTCGGACAAAAACTGGCACTTCTGCCAGGATGTGCTAAAACTGTATTAGTCTCATGGCAGACCATAGTCAACTGTGTACTACATGATAAAAAAGTAGTTTAAGTGCAAGCGCACCCACTTGCAATAGGGGTTGCAAACGATAAATGGTGACGACAATCCTCGATTAATTTAATTATCAACTACGTTTCACAAAACCTCGGATCTTCTTGCTGTCCATTACTTTTTCTGGTGACTTAACAACTGGAGGTAATAATGGGCTATTAAAAAGGAAGAGCTGCTTGTAACCCACTGATGATAATAGGCACAACCTGTATAGTTATATGTCACAAAACAATGACAAATATTTTCTAGATAATCAGAAAAGTTATCTTAGTTATTGGCAGAAATTAATATTATGAGTCATCGTATTATGTATTTATTTTTGTTACTCCTCTGTGACCAATAAACTAAAAGACTTTCCGCAGTCAGTTTACCGTTCGAAGTCCGCAATAAGCACAGCGAACCACAAATAGTCACATGTTTATTTGTAATTCGTTGTGCAAATAAGACACGGCGTATATTCAGTTTCTTATATGTGCATTTACAACGTCCTCTGTAATAGTATTTGCTCAATAAAAACATATTTATAACAGGTTAGGAAAGCCAAGCGTTGCGTTACAATTCGGGCGCTCTCATTTTCTTGGGTCTACATTTTAAAACTAAATAATGCCTTGGAGAGGGAAAGCGTTGTCGCTATAGCGATTCGCTACGGGACTGACGGTCCGGGGATCGAATGCCGGCGAGGACGAGATTTTCCGCGCCTGCCAAGACCGGACCTGGGGCCCAACTAAGCCCCTGTACAAGGGGTACTGGGTCTCTTTACCGGGTGTAAAGCGGCCGGCGCGTGGCGTTGACCACCCACCCCGATCTAGCGCCGAGTTTAAAGGAAGAGTAAAGCTATAAAACTACTCCCCCTCTGGGCCTTCGTGGACCGTTCTACGGCAAACTTTACCTTTCAAACGATGCCTATTAAAACTCCTGTAACTGGCGTAAAATAGGCTTCAAGCAAAATGGCCGACAAAGGTATTTAAAATGTGACTTTCCACGGGTTACTCAACAAACATATCAATTCTGGCACTATGCGAACTATAAAGGACACGAATGTGATTTGTTACTTTTAATTACAACTATGGCACTGTCCGCGTTAAATCGCTTAGGACTATCGAGAGTAAGTAGCATGATCAATTATATTTTAATTAAATGTATGTTAGTATGCGTGCAGTCTTGTAAATTTAGGCAGGAAGAAGCTTCATGTAATTGTTTTCAATAGTACGAGCGTTCGGTAATGTTCGCGTGTGTTCCAAAAGCCTTTTTTGATTGCTCAGCAATCTTCGCGTGTGTTCAAAAGACCAGGGGTGCACAAATTTTCCAGAAATCTAGGAACCACCTCTAAATTCTAGGCACTAGATAGGCTACACGAACACGTTCTATACTTAAGGACCATGAACACTAGGCGCCATGGTAAAAAAAAATTTAGTCGCCACGGTGATCTGGCGCAGGACACTTGTGCACCCCTGCACAAGACCATAATTGTGTGGTTAACACCTTTTTTTGGGCCACAATCTATATTTAGCGAGTTACGCTCTAGATACGAGTAGGAAGGCACGCAACATGTTAAGCACTGTTAATTTGTCTAATTATAATCAACGGCGAAATACGTCGACAAGACTTTCCAATATCCAATCCGTTCAGTATTTCTCAAGTAGTTCATGCGACAGACTGGCGGAACTAATTTGACAAGCATTCTGATAGGTTACAAACGCGCCTGAAAGCGTGCATAAATACACAGTATTTTTCTTATCGGAAGCACAATACTTAAATTATTAATATCTTGCAGTACCTTAACTCTTATGTAAGTTGACAACAGCCCACGAATTTTCGTAGTGTGCAGTGTGTGATACAAGAAATAAGCCGTTCTTGTTTCAATAGGTACTGTCTCTTTCAAAGAAACAGGTATAAAATAGATTTAATGAAGTTTAGTCTATGATATACATATAACGTGGCAGAAATCCATTCCAAAATTCTAATAGTTATCTATTTTAAACATAATGTATCTGCACACTCGTATCCTATTGCCTGTTATGGAATTTAAATATTATTATGAACTAAGAATGTGAGCTCTGAATAAAGTGTTCCGTGCGTACGTTACAGAATTGTAACACACCTGGAGATAGACTGAAACATAAGGTCTCCATTACGAACAGATTTCTCTGCTGTTGTTTAAACTGTCAGCTCAGAACGTGAGAAATTATAAAGCAGAAATATAAGAGTAGGATAAGATCAGTTGCGATCACTTGTCACTACAAGTCTAGGAAATACAATATATCAAACCACATAGCATGCAGCAACAGAATTTGGCATACACAGTTATTTGACTCCATATACAGAATGGCATGTTAGTGAAACAAACCACACTACAAAAAAAAACGCCGAATTCTGTACGAGTTTCATGTTCACTGACAGGCACGATAATAACAAGACAGTCCTCATGACGACTATCATCGAGATGAAAAACCAGTATTCTATTTCAGTTAGCGATAATCACACATCATTGTGTAAGAATCGTAAGAGAATGTTAAATCGACTTATAACCACGATCGGTAACTTTTAGAAAAATCAGCATGCCGTACCACCAGTCCTGGGCCCAATACTTACAGAAACAACAAACTGCATTACTCATAATTCCAAAAGAGGGCCAACAACACAGTCAAGGAACCCCCATCACATCACAAGACACTAATCAGCAGTAATAACAACATAGCCTCACATGTGTCAAGAGTAATGGGAGTCGTTTGTGCCTGTCTCACTCGTCACAACACAGGGAAGAATGGTCCATGCTTCATCACGGCGCGATGATGACAAGTTGAGGCTACACATCTAACAATCGATAACAGTATTCCGAGAACGCAGGCGAACAAGCCTGGGGAAGGACAAAAGATGGGGGACACCAGCGACCGCAAAGTGAAAACAGATAAAACCAAACGCACTGCCCAAACCATAAGCACCAGCCCTTGCAGCACAATACTTAATCCTGTTCCTCGTAAACTAGTATGGGATAAACTTCTGCATAAGAAAACGCCGCGTTTCCAGCAGGATATTAAAAAAAATACATGAGGGCTTCCACGCTATTTCGATAAACATTTACAAAGTGCCAAAACAAAACTTTCTCGATGGGTATGGAACGGTTTAAGGATTTTTACAAAGTACTGACACTTCCGGTACGAAACGTCTGACGCATGTGACCACCGTGTCATATATTCGCTAAGCAACTGTAAGTTTATATGATAGAGAATCTGAATTTCTACCACGTAAGTTAATTATTTTGTCATACACAGGTCTATACGCGGATATATTTATAAAAACTTCGAACGAAAAGCACATTAAAGTGTTTAAATTACAGATACTGCATTGTGAAACAGACATGGCTTTTGCGTACAAATAAAATAAGCGTACATGAAATGTTACTGGTAGATGAATGGGCATAAGCAAACTCAACTAATTAAAACTTTTATGAAATTATAAAGCCTGTCGTTTAGCCAGAAGAGAATCAGCCCAGCCTCCCTGCTCCTAATTACGTGCAGCACAAGCCGATTACATTAGTTTTATGTTCCACAATACGTAATGTCTTCAACCGTCGAACACTGGGATCGATTGTTTGAAACGACAAGGAGGTATGGGCGTATGTCCATTTCACACGCGCTGGTGATGTCTTGTGTATGTAGACGTTTCGAAGGGGGCAGATCCACAGACGGAGAATAAAAGGTTTAAGATTTATAAGTTAATTCAGGATAAGAAATGCCGAAGGGCCAGACCAGTCATACTGAAGAAGTACTGTAGAACTCTAGACATGTCATGGAAACAATGGTCATGAGCAAACATTCAAAATGTACACAGCCAACTACATAAACATTACACTTCAGTGCTGTCACCAATTCTGTAAAAACACAGGCGATTGCAAAGTGTATGACAAAACACACGATCCTTGCAATCGTACGGCTAACCTTTGTTGCAGTCAATGCCGTTCCCCATGTTCTGGCCAGCAACGTTTCCTACATCACTGTAGTGCCTGTAGTCTAAACAGTATGAGGTCGCGGATCGGTTACCGTTGTTTAATGTTCTCTTCCTTGTTCTCCAAGTTAAATGATTCTATGTAAAATCCGGACACTGACAGACAAGATACCGCACTCGCTAGCAAAAGGTGGACTGTATGAACACACCTCGCTTGTTTAAATAGAAGTACTTATTTGATCGGGTCTTTGCATTTCGTGGGTAAATTACATACCATATGTAAGAAGAGACAAGTTTATAGGTAAAGAGTTATAATTTAAAAGTACTGCAAACACACAGCCTTGCCTGAAATAGCTTTAAGGAAATATAATCTTTTCCGCTTTGCTATTTGTGTTTCGTAATTAGGTTTAAAGTTTCATTGTGCTGTACAGCAGCATTCCACGTAACTAGCAACGCTATATCATAGCCATCGCTTCCAAACATTAAGAGGCTTCAATCACGGTGCAGAATGATACAGTAACTACGAGGGGGTGCTGATCAGTCCTTAGCCCGACTTACTTACCTATGTCGTTGGACGGAATCGATAGTGTCGTTGGAAAGAGGGGTCTGTTCATGTGCCGAATTGCAAGTCTTTTCTTGTTACAGAGTCTGAAAGGAAGCATGTCAGGCGACGCGTGCGATTTCAACAACATGGGGATGCGAGCTGTCATCAAGTCCCCCCCTGCACGGCAACGCGACGAAGGAAATTCACGCCATTCTGATAGAAATATTAGGGGAATATGCACCATCGTATACCACCGTCAAAAACTAGGTGGCTCAGTTTAAACGTTGTAATTTTTCCACCTGTGGTGCACCTCGTCCTGGACAACACAAAACAGTGACCACTCCGGAGATTATTGATCAAATTCACGAGCTAATCTCGGAAGACCGCCGAATTTCGGCTAAATCAAAAGCTGAGCAACTGGGCATCTCATGTGAGCCGGTTGGGTCCATCACTTATGAAGATTCGGACATGCGGAAGCTCCCCGCGAACTGGGCATCTTATGTGAGCGAGTTGGGTCCATCATTCATGAAGATTCGGACATTCGGAAGCTCTCCGCGAACTGGGTCCCGAAATGCCTGAACGCGGATCAAAAACGTCAACGGCGCCAGTCGTCTGAGCACCTTTAGGAATTTTTTCGGCGTAATCCAAATGATTTTCTGTCGCAATTGGTGACCATGGACGAAACCTGGTTATATCACTATGACCCGGAGACAAAGCAACAACCAATGGAGTGACAGCATAGCGGCTCACCCCGCCCCATAAAATTTCGAGTGCAAAAATCCGCTGGAAAATTTCTCGCCTCGATTTTTTGGGGTCAAGAAGGCATCATCCTCATTGACTATCTTCAAAAGGGCCGAACTATCAATGCAGAGTATTAGTCATCTCTGCTGGTGAAACGGAAGGACATTTTGAAGGAAAAACGATGCGGGAAGATCACCAAGGGGGTCTCGTTCTTGCACGACAATGCCCCGGCTCACCGGGCACTTGCAAAGCAGAAGAAATATGCCTACCTGGGCTTCCAGTGTCTTGATCACCCATCCTATTCCCCGGATGTGGCCCCGTCGGACTACCACCTATTCCCTGGACCGAAAGAAACAATTGAAAGGTCGCAATTTTTCGTCCGACGCAGAGGTCATTGCTGCTGTGGAGACCCAGTTGGACGGACAAATTTTGAATTTTTTTGAGTGGCTTGCAAAATTTAGAGCAAGGGCTAAGAAGTGTATTGAGCTTCGTGGGGAGTATGTTGAATAAATCCCGAGTTTGGTCGCTGTAGCTTGTTTCATTCCTGGTCGGACTATAAAGACTTATCAGCACCCCCTCGTCTGTTAAAAAGTTTTACGTGAATGCTGGGAGAAGTCAGGTCTGCGTTCCAACCGCACTCCCAGCCGTTGGGTCTTCCTTAAAAGGCAAAAATATCCCTATTTATGCCATTCACACTCCGAGATATAGCTCGTCATTCCTGGCCTCGGCACTAGTGGAGGACAGTGATCAACTTCACGCCCCAACCGCTCTTTTCCGGGGTAAGAATACGTTCCCATCCGTACACTTCTTCTGCAGTCTACTACTTCATTACCTCCGCTAGTCCAGCGATCCATCTTCCTACTTTAATCAATCAAAATGCAATTGACAATGGAAATTGCAGGGCTGTGCAACGAATACGTGCATCACAGAACACTGATTTGTCGCCAGGAGGGTCACAAATATCAATAAATGGTGTTTAGCATGTGAAACAATAACTATAGTAAAAAAAACAATATCTACACACTTCTATATCTACAACTGTTCAGCTGAGTTTCCATTCAATACAGACCACAATAATCACTACTATCTACTGAAGTCGAAACAAACTACACAGCTTCTAAAAACCTGCCGTTCATACCAATACGAAACTCTGATAATATAGATAGCTAACAAAGCCTTCGAAATCCTGGTGAAGTACAAATCAATACCAGCTAACAAACTCTTCGAAATTCTGGCAAAGTACAAATCTGTGTAAACGATAGTTAACAAGGTCTCCGAAATCCAAGCAGAGTACAAATCTTTGGGAACGACAGATAATAAACTCTCCGCTATCAAGCTAAAGTATAAAATTTTGAGACTCTGCCAGGAAAACGAGGGAACTCGTACAAAATAACTAAGGAAAATTAAAATACAAACATATGTGTGGAACTGGGCGGGATCTGTATTACTGCTGAAGTACAGAAACGCCGGAATCGGTAAAAGTTCGCCAAAGAAAAAAAAGAAAACTTCCCATTAAAAAAAAAGATCACTTATAACGAACAATGCAATAATCAGCATTTCTATAGCACTACAGATGATAGAAGGAAAGCAAAGTCACAAACATTGTTCATACCTCACAGATAACATACTGCGTTTCCATTACAAATAGTAACTGGTTAATGCCATTTACACAAATAGCTGCTTATTCTGAGAATTATATAACTCATAAATACACTCTGTGGACAAAATTCAAAGCTACTAAACGCTTAAGCAGGCGGTATAGACATTTAGAAACGTCCCAGTGCTACTCCCCAGTTCGTGTGCAACCTACCTCTCATGCAAAACCTACATGCAACGTTCCTACGGCTGAGATCATCAGCAGAAAATTAGAAACAGAAATTCATAACAGGGCCCTAAATACTGCAGTATTATTTACCGCTGAAACATGATACGTTGGTCAAGTCTGTTCTAATCTGGACTGATGAGTTTAATTAGCTGATGACGTCCCACAGCATAGTTCAAGCGACGAAAAACAATTGCGAGCAGATCCGCGCAACTGATGCGACGCGTTATTTTGAACAGGCATACTACTGCGTTTCTACACACGTAAAATAACCCATACAGTAAGCAGTTCTGTCTTACCCCAACAGCCTGTGATGCCACAAGCTGCATGCAAAACAAAAGATCATTCTTGGTGTTTCGTTCCAAATAAAGTGACAGAACAGAAACCCCGTGGTATACGAGCTTTATTAGTTCATTAAAAACTACTCTCGAAATTCACGATAATACGCTCTACGAATTTATATAAATAATAGCGGTTCATAAAATTAAGCTGCTGACACATGAACACCTAATTCGTTAATATTTATATCTTTCCTCAAGAACGTTTTCACATCTAGTGCTCGTTTAATGGGAAAATTAAAAAGCCACAGATCAATGGAGTGTCTATCCTAAATTCACTGCCAAATTTAAATATCGAATGAATATCAGCACCAGGGTCCCAGATACCACTTTCGATTTGTATCTGGCAACCTGTCAAAGAGAAATAACAACGGTTACGCCCGGACGCGCGTCGAACAGACCGTGGAGAGTTAAGACACATTATAGCCCAAAGGCTCTCTTCCTTTTATGTATAATTGATAGGATGCTAAAAAAAATTAAAATTCAGTGCCCTACCTCAGGCAAAACCTAAAATTAATGAATTACTTCAAAGTACACAAAAAGATGTATTACCAGTAACGACTAAAATGTCATTTTTAAAACAGATAATAAACAAACTGATTTTTCATCAGGTTTTTCTTGTTTCCATCTGGGCTTCATTGCTTCGAAAGCTTCCTGAACTTGTTCTTCTGATCGCGCCTCGGTAAAAACAACTAAAGCAAACACGTGTGCAATCATCAAGAACGTTCTTTCAGTAAAGATGGCATATTTTGCCACGACACGCCTGGCAAGGACAAAGCCTGTATCTGTCTCCACAGCCTACAGATTCGCCGTAAGACCTGCACAGCCTCCTAACAAATGATTACCGGGAGTAAAGTGGCCGGGGCGTGAAGGTGACCATCACTTCCACGTAGTGTTGAAATGAAGGATGCATTGAGTTATACCTCCATCCCCAACGCGTTTTCATGGCGTCGAGTTTAACCATGCAGAAGGACAACTTTACCTTTACTTTAAAATAAAAATATGACAGGGAAAATACAGAATGTTGCGATGTTCGGGTTGAATAAGGAACTAGGGAAGTTCGAGAAACAAAAACAATGTTAATACTAGTCTTGGGCTTGGAAAAAAAAATCGGCTGTTTTGAAAGGGCTTTGGCGTTCTGTTGAAATGAACCTTCGCGTTCTGTTACTCCTACTACCTGAAATTTGAGATGTGTACCGCGAGCGCACTATTTAAATCTGTTACTATTTGTTGGTCAGCTGAGTCAACTTCATAAAATGTTACGTTGTATCTTTGTATACTGTATTCATTGTTTGAGTTTCCTATTCTGGGCACACACTAATTCCCACGCCATGCACATTCCACATGCAACAATTTTATCATGGGTTCACAAATAAAGTGGCAGGGAATGAGCGGTTGGAAAGGCACCAGACATGTTTAAGTCCATGAAGAAAATCTGTTCTTTTATCAGTTATAGGGTGGTTACAAGTGGGTGGGAACTCCAAACACAAATGCTACTTTCAAGGTTCCTCTCCGGAAAAATTTCACCGTCTGGTTATTCCAGTCGCACATAGCATTCCTGACTTCTGCTCGCGCAGTACGTCTGTCCGGCACAAAGGTTTGCCTGCTGCATCTGTCTTCTGTCAGTCCCTACCAGCGGTCAGCTCGCAGTAAGTAGTCCTTTTGTTTGAAACAATGGAAGTGAACCACTACAAAATACAAGTTACCAAGCCTACTTCAAAACTACAGCCGAACGGTATGCACAGATACTCACGCCATTCACGTCACCAAGTACTTTCTGAATCGGTCTGCCTTGAAATGAAGTAACAGGTATGAGGGTTACGAAAAGGATCAGAAAAGCACCTTAGAAAAAATTTAACTGAACGATAAGTAAGCTGGTTAACACGAAAAATATCGTGTTTTTTGTTTATCTCATACTACTTATGTACATCGAATTTTCGTTCCGATGTTTTAATATTTCTACATTTTACCCATAATTATATCACTCAGAAAATGAATGCAAAAGATAATGTTTCGGCTGCAGCACGCTGTCCAACAATGAATGCAAGCATACACGGCAGATTCGTCTCATCTTTCCCAGGAAGTAACCATCGCGGTGCATAAAATCTTAATTCGAGCGCGCTGGTTTGCAATATGGCCGATCGTTGCAATCGCGATAAAACGAAATGGGGTTCGTCGGGAACCACCTTATATTCATGTCTTGTTATCAGCATGCAGGACAATATCACAGCACAATGGCCGTTAATAAAGTAACCGAAAATGTGACAAAGTTCAGATATTTGGGAACAGCATTAACAACTTGACGCATTCACAAATAAATTAAGGCTGGATTAAATCCGGGAAATCGTTTTTTTTTACGTACAACCTGAAAATGTAGAAGTTAGGACATAACTTTGTCTCTTGTTTTCAAATGGGTGTGAAATTCCGACTGATGGTGCTGAGAAGAGCACTTGTACCTACGGTTCAAGTAACGGGAAGATGGAGAAAACTGCGTGAGAAGAAACTTAATATTTAGGCCGCAACAAGTACTATTTGGACAATCAACTCAAAGGGGAAAAAAGATGGGTGGGACATGCGGCATGCACGCCAAAGATAAGAAAAGCACGCAGTCTTTGTAGGAAAACCATGAAAGACAAAATCATTTTAAGACAGCCATAGATGGGAGTATAATATTAAAATGAATCTTGTATGATATTTGATGACAGGGAGTGGACTGGATTAATCTGGGTCATGAATAAGATCAATGGCTGGCTCATGCGAACACAACGATTCTTCATGTTCCAGCTAATGCAGAACACTTCTAGACTATGTTAGGAATTACCAATGTCTGATGCACAAAGCTGGAGAATTCTACAAAAAAACCTCCTAGGTAGCAAAAATACTGTACTTAAGTATGATTTAGTATGCATTATGGCCTTCTGCAGAAAGAGGTATGAACAAATAATAATGGTGAGGGGCACAAAAGCAGCTTTGGTATACATAGTGAAGCTGTGAATATACCTGTTGAAAACCAAGCAAGGTGTAAAAGCCACATAATAAACATAGTTGATTCCAAGTGAAAAAGACAAGTTAATGAATGAAAATATTTTTGTTTATATTTCACCAGTTTTAATGACTTGGCAGCACTTTATTTTAGCCAGACCAAACATTCACCACTATGATACTCCAATTGGAAATGGGCATTTCTGTTCAAAGCTTGCTACATGGGGAGTCATGAAGTAGTATGTCACAAACCACATGACAGTGGCCCTCATAGCACGAACAAAAGTCTAGGTGACATTAAAAATGTCAAAACCTTGGTGCATCATTGTGCCTCTGAAGTTGTCATTTAGTGGTCGCACAACCTTTAAAGACCTTTCCATGACATTAAAAAAAAAGACATGTAACCGTGAATATGCATAAAAAAATGCACAGGAAAGACTCACTAATATAATGCCATACACCGCTGTTCAAAATACATAAAACATGAATTCCTTTTTTAGCCTACTACTTCAAACTATTCACAACACTCATTGACAACAACAACATGTGATTACTAGATATTTGAGTACTGACAAAATGTTTCTTAACACACATGTGGTACATTTTATACAATGTAGGTTCTATAACCACAAATAATACAACACATATCTCTAATGTCACCACACCAGATTTGGTACACAACTTACAGGTATGTACTATAATTACAATCAGTTAAGTTAATTAAAATATGTTTAATAAAACACGTACAACACAAAAAGATAGGCACGAGTCTGAAGAATTTCCTGTTTATACTTGTATAAAAGGAGACACTTTAGCACACTGCACTCAAACTTCACTGCAGAATATCCAGCGGGCAGGGAGGGGGCCATGAAAATCAAGGAGGGACTGCCACTGAATGGAACACATCAGCTTCTTGTCAATGTCAGTGACATCCACTTACTGAGTGACAACATAAATACATAACAGACCCTATTAGATGCTACCAGAAGTATTTACTTGCATAGGCAGACACAAAACTAACAAAAGCTTACGTGTACATCCCAGCATTAGAAAGGGCGAAATCATAAAGTTACAGTTGCTAATAAATTATCAAAAAATGTGGCAAATTCAAATATTTTGGACTGACAGTAACAAATCAATATTTGGTTCACCAACAAATTAAGAGGAGATTTCATTTGAGAAATGGCTGCCAAAATTCAGTTCACAATACTTTACCCTCTGATGTCCTACACAAAACCACAGAGATTAAAACAAACAAAACCAGTTTCCTTATTTAAGCCTCACTGCATGCCATGGTGCACCATAAGGAACTACAACCCTTCACATGCTGCTATGCTTAGTGCATTTAAGGGTACTAAAAATTTAAAGTATCTTCACCCTGGGCAGTAGATGGACATCACTGAAGGGTTAATGCATGTAAGAAAACTTGCACTTTCATCCTAACAGACCAAAAGTATTTGAGAATAGGGTATTAAGGACATCAAAAATGGAAGTAACAATCTAAACAATGTGGATACACTGAACCCTATGGACCAATAACACGAAACTGCTGGCACATTTTGCTATAATGATTCATAACTGTTTAATTTCTTTCAGCATTGATCAATATCTGTGACTACTTCTAGAACACAGTGGCTTACCTTTGCAAGTCTTGCAGGAATACCGTCTCATCAACATTAGGTGCAACAGCTTCAGCATTTGTACAACAAAAACCATCTGAAGAACGGATTACCATACAACTCATAAGTTGAAGTAAATGGTGTCTACATGATGATTTGGTGCATTACAACAAAACAGTAAAATGTTAAATTCCTATTTACCCTTCCTATGATAAGTGTGGCTGTGTTAGTGGGTCCCTGTCACCACGGCGTGGCGCGTCCTCAGGTTGCGGATAGAGGAACGTCCTCCGATAAGAAGGGTAGCTGCGAATAAATTGAATAAGCAGTCGCGGACAGCCGACAAGGGGTGGTCCTCCAGCTTGGGGGTTGGGCGAGGTGCAAACAACCCCTCCCTGTTAAAATTAATGTTCAGAAACACTCACAGGCGAGATGATTCCTCTGGAGACAAAACAATCCGGAGGTAAACTACTCCCCCACTCGGATCTCAGGGGGGGTGAATTTCTAAGGGAATCATCGTGCAACATACAAAGAGGTATGAAACTAGGTATGTGGAATGTTAGGAGCCTTTATAGGGCAGGATCCCTTAAGGCAGTGGCGAGGGAATTAGGGAGATATAAATTAGATGTAGTGGGTGTGCAGGAGGTCAGGTGGGACAAAGGGGGCACAATAAGAGAAGGGGATTATGATTTCTTCTATGGGAAAGGAAATGATAATCA
>Ga0123355_10006932_pt1 | contig 16870 bp, 17 predicted proteins | sample TergutEmb28metaG_3_FD_89872 | JGI IMG/M metagenome (GOLD analysis project Ga0123355, IMG submission 89872) | Embiratermes neotenicus P1 segment gut microbial communities from Petit-Saut dam, French Guiana - Emb289 P1 | ecosystem: Host-associated > Arthropoda: Insects > Digestive system > Gut ...
AGTTTCTCTTATGGTGTGTCCTTTGTCGATGTGGTTAAGGACAACTTCTCTAAATTTAGTGTCATATGCCATAGGAGTATTATAGCATGAATTGTGGTATTTTGCAAGTTAATTAACTATAATTGCGGGTCAAGCCCGTAATGACGATGCAATTCACATAACAAAAGGCCCATGCCCGCGCACAAAAACGCGCAAGCATGGGCCGATTAAGCTAAAGCGACGCGAGCCATTCGTCGAAGGGTTGGGGTAAATCAGCTTCATCATATGCGTATTTCATGTTTTTTAGGTTGGCAACCGTATCCGGGTGGTTGGCCCCAAGTTTTTTTATCAACACTAAATGACCTTTTTGATACCATTCCAGTGATTTATCATAATTGCCTTGGTAACGGAAAACCATGGCCATATTGTTGTAAGTGGTGGCCGTGTCAGGATGCCCTATCCCCAGCACTCTTTCCCTAACTACCAAAGCCTTTCTATACCACTCCAACGCCTTATCATAGTCACCTTGGGCACGGAAAACCGAAGCCATATTGTTGTAAGTAGTGGCCGTGTCAGGATGCTCTGCCCCCAACACTTTTTCACTGATAGTCAAATCTTTTCCATACCACTCCAACGCCTTATCATAGTCACCTTGGGCACGGAAAACCGAAGCCATATTGTTGTAAGTAGTGGCTGTGTCAGGATGATCTGTCCCTAACAATTTCTCATAAACAACCAAAGCCCTTCCATACCATCCCAACGCTTCATCATAGTCGCCTTGTCTAAAATATACATTTCCAATTAACGAAAGTATCTTAGCCCTATCCTCGGTTTCATCAACTTCATTATCCAGGGCCATCTCCCCATAATCCAATGCTTCCTTAAACAAAAACCTTTCAAATTTCCTAAGAGCAACGCGGTAAAAAGAGTTTGCTATTTCGTTTGATATGCTCTTTGGCAAGCTGCTTATGCTTTCACCGACGATTTCTTGCTTCGCCGGAATGATAGTGACATCGGCAATCTCTACTTTAGGCGGCTGCTTTATTTTTTCCAAGGCAATGTCCGAATCAAAATCTTCGATAAAGTTAATTATAAATATCTCGCAAAATATCTCATAAGTTCTTAATGCTTTATCGGTGAAGTCGTTTTTTGTTTTGCCCTTCATAAACCTTTCGGGGTCAATTTTAGGCTTGATGTCGCTATCTTGTGTGTCCTCGATGGTTTTAATTAAACGCTTCTTAAATTCCTGCCAAGTGAAGGTGTCAATGGATTTTTTAAACTTTCTCATGTTGAAGCCTATCAATTTGCGGTTGTTAAGGGATTTCATAGACTTCTTGATATTTTTTGTAATCAGTTTTTTAATTTTTTCCTCGGGGTTAGTTGTTTTGTTGTGATAAAACGCGACCAACATTGACGCGCCAACGCCCATAGAAAACGAGATGACGGCAGTTATAATAATATATGTAATGTCCATTTGCATCCCCCTGCAAAGTATAATGTATCAACATGTCGGAAACTGTAAGTTTAGATATTATATTACCATTATATATCATAACAGGACAAAGTCAAGCAAAAAGCATTTGCAACCGGCGCGAGCATATGATAGAATGTAGGTGATTCAAATTTTGCCAAAGGAGATGTTGACATGTTATTGACGGAATATTTGGGCGAGATAGAAAATACGGAGCAGGAGCAGCAGCTTTTGCAAGGCCTTGCGGATTTAAAAGACGAATTTGCGCCAGCTGCAAATATACCATTTGCGGGCAAGGTGATAAAGGCCTTGATGGCCCTTGGCGATGCTGAGAGCATAGAGGAATTTAGGCAAACAGGGCACTATGAAAATATCGAGGGCTTTAACATCCATGTGATCAACCTTAAAAAAGGGCAGTTTTCCATTTATCCGGGAAGCGAACACTTGAAGAAGATAGCCATGGTTGCGGCTATAATTGGCGGCGTGTTGCTATTGTTGTGTTTATGCAGAAAATATTGCCGCAGAAGATAAAAAATGCTTGACAGAATTTGTCGGTGGTGTTATAATTGCCGCAAGTAAAACTTGGGCTGTTACCACGAATACTATTGTATAAAGTGGGCAAAACCAAATTTGCGACTGTGCTTTGCGCGGTTGTGGATTTGGTTGTTTATTTTTCAGGACTGTTTCATCCTAAAAATAAGGACTTTTTAAAAAAGGGGTGCGCTGGCGTGAAGGTTTATAAATCTATCAACAACAACATCGTTAGCGCCATAGATGACGATGGGCGGGAAGTTGTTGTTATCGGCAAGGGCATAGGCTTTAAGGCGCGGGAAGGCATGGTTATACCCCGCGAGAAGATTTCTAAGGTCTTTGTAATGAGCAGTCAGGACAATTTGGACAGGTTGAAGGATTTGTTTGGGCAGCTTCAAAAAGAATATATCGAGATTACGGACGAGATTTTGACATATGCTAAGCAACAACTGAATAAGAAAATAAATGAGAACGCTTATTTTACCCTGGCGGACCATATTAGCTTTGCTGTTGCCAGGATGCGCGAGGGTATGCGCTTTCAAAATATTTTGACAGCCGAGGTGCGGCGTTTTTATCCCGAGGAATTTAAAGTGGGGATGTATGCCCGAGGGCTCATTTTGGAAAAGACGGGCGTTGATATGCCAGAGGATGAGGCGGCGTCTATTGCGCTGCATATCCTTAACGCGCAATACGATATCAGTTTTAGCGAAGGCTTTAAGGCCACACAGTTGCTGGGCTGGATTATATCCACCTTTGCAAAGCATACAGGCAAAGAAATAGACCCTGAAAATGATTATGGCGAGCGCTTCATCACCCATCTAAAATATCTGGTGCATCGTATTATCCGCAAAGATGTATCTACATGTGAGGATACCTGGCTTTATGACATGCTGCGGGTGCAATATCCCAAAGAGGTTGCTTGCTGCGAGGCCGTTGCGGCTGATATCTTAGAAGCGCATCAATATAAGCTTGGAACACATCAAATTGGCTATATGGCGATGCATATCAGACGTATCGGATTATAGTATTTGGAGATGATAATATGTTTGGTAAACTAAAAAGCGCATTAGGATCGGAAAAGAAGGATATAAAAATTGTAGCACCCCTTGATGGCGCAGTGGTTGCGCTGTCCGAAGTGGCAGACCCTGCCTTCGCCGAAGAGATGCTGGGCCGTGGCATCGCCATAAGGCCTATAGCAGGTCGCGTGACATCGCCCGTAAACGGTAAAGTTACCCAAATGTTTGACACAGGCCATGCCATCACCCTTACTTCCGACGAAGGCGTGGAAATTTTGATTCATATTGGTCTGGATACCGTAAACCTAAAAGGCGAGTATTTTACGCCTTTGGTAAAAACTGGTGATGCAGTGAAAGTGGGCGATGGGCTGATTAATTTTGACATTGAGGCCATCAAGGTGCTGGGATATGACACTATAACCCCTGTTGTCATCTGTAATTCAAGCGATTATACGCAATTTGAAACGCATATTAACTGTGTTGTGAAAATTGGCGACGAAATTATCACCCTGGGAGGGTAAATTTTATGAAAGCTTACCAAGGACGCGGAATTAATAACGGAATTGCCTTTGGTGCCGCCTTTATCCTAAAAAAGGCCCAGCACCACATTGACGATGCACCCGCCCAAAACCCAGATGGCGAATGGGCCCGTTTTCTTGCGGCCAAAAAAGAAGCGGATAACCAGCTTGAGGCCTTGATGGAAAAAACCCAGCGCGAGCTTGGCCAAGACGAGGCCATGATTATCGACGTACAGCGGATGATGTTGCTGGATGAGGATTTTGACGATGCCGTTCGGGGCATTATATATGATGGCGGCCACAGGGCACCTTATGCGACAAACCAGGCGGGCACCCATTTTGCGGCGATGTTTGCCGCTATGGATGACGACTATATGAAGGCAAGGGCGGTGGATGTTGCTGACCTTGCGGGACGGCTAACGCAAATCCTGCTGGGAGTCTCTACAAACTTGCATCTTACCGCCCCATCCATTATCATTGCCGAAGATTTAACCCCCAGCGAAACCTTACAAATGGATAAATCAAAAATCAGGGCTTTTGTGATACAGCAAGGCTCGGACACTTCACATACAGCTATTTTGGCACGAATTATGAACATTGCTTGCATTATACAATGCGACATACCCCTTGATGAGGCCTTTTCGGGCCAAGAAATGGCCGTGGACGGTGCGGCAGGTATATGCTATCTTGTGGCGGATGATGCAACCCGCGCCAATCTTTTGGAAAAGCAAAAGAATGACGAGGCCAACAAGCAGCAGCTTTTGGAAATGAAGGGTTTGCCAACCATTACGGCGGACGGCAGGACGGTGCGGCTATATTCCAACATAGGCAGTCCGGATGACATTCCATATGTCCTTGAAAATGACGCGGAAGGCATTGGCCTTTTCCGTAGCGAATTTCTATACCTTGGCCGCGATAGCTTTCCTTCCGAAGAAGAGCAGTTCGAGGCATATCAAAAAGTGGCCCAAGCCATGGGCGATAAACAAGTCATTATCCGAACCTTGGATATTGGCGCGGATAAACAGGCAGACTATTTTAAACTGGACGCGGAAGAAAACCCTGCGTTGGGCCTGCGCGGCATACGCATCTGCATAGAGCGTCCGGATATCTTCACAACACAGCTGCGCGCCATCTACCGCGCCTCGGCCTTTGGCAACATTGCCATGATGTTTCCCATGATAGCATCCGTGTGGGAAGTGCAGCATTGCAACCAAATTGCCGCTGACGTGCGCAGTCAGCTTGTTAATGAGGGGCACACCATAGGCAAGGTAGAAATTGGCATCATGATAGAAACCCCATCAGCCGTGATGATGGCCGACGAACTTGCCAAAGAAGTGGATTTTTTCAGCGTTGGCACAAATGACCTTACACAATATGCCCTGGCAATAGACCGCCAAAACAACAAACTGGATAGGTTTTACAACCCTCACCACCCAGCCGTAATGAGAATGCTGGGCGCTATCGCAACCGCCGCCCGCAACACAGGCATTTCCGCGGGCATATGCGGCGAAATGGCCGCCGATACCAAAGTAACCAAGACCCTGATAGACATGGGCTTTGATAAGCTATCTGTTTCTCCTGCATATACCTTGGCATTGCGCAAGGTTATACGAGAAATCGGTTAAAAATTGCTATTTTAAGGAAGGAGTGGAAAATATGAAAGAATTAAGGCACATCATCACGGACGAACTGGGCATCCATGCCCGCCCGGCTGCACATCTTGTAAAGCGATGCAGTGCCTACGAAAGCGAAATAATGATAGGCACGCCGGCAAAAATGGTGGATGCAAAACGCATCATGGGCGTTATGGGCCTTGGGCTAAAATGCGGCGAGGAAGTTACAATGACCTTTAACGGCCCTGACGCAGACCAAGCAATACTTGATTTACAGGCATTTTTGAAAGAAAACTTATAGAATTTTATTAAGGAGGAATTACTTATGGTAATGAAGTATCTATCACGCATCGGCAGGTCTTTGATGGTACCTGTTGCTGTGCTGCCCGCGGCGGCTATACTGCTGGGCATAGGTTATGCCATAGACCCTGTAGGCTGGGGCGAATACAATGTTATAGCACATTTCCTTGTGCAAGCGGGTGACGCCATCCTTGGTGCCATACCTCTGCTATTTGCTGTTGGCGTTGCCTATGGCATGAGCAAAGACAGAGATGGTGCTGCGGCCCTATCCGGCTTGGTAGGCTGGCTTATCATCACAACCCTGCTTTCGCCCGGTTCTGCCACAAACATTCTTGGCGTGCTGTCTCCGGAACATGCAAGAGCCTTTGGCGGCATACAAAACGTATTTGTAGGCATCATCACAGGTTGTATCACAGCGGCATTGTACAACCGTTTCTCTAAAACAGAGCTTCCTACATGGCTTGCCTTCTTTAGCGGCCGCAGAATGATTCCGATACTTACAGCGGCTGCTATGGTTGTGGTATCCGTATTGTTCCTGTTCATCTGGCCACCAATATTTGCAGGCTTGCTATCCTTTGGTGTATTTATTCAAGGTTTGGGAGCCTTTGGCGCAGGTTTATACGGCTTCTTCAACCGCCTGCTTATTCCTACAGGCTTGCATCACGCTCTTAATGCGGTATTCTGGTTTGACTTTATCGGCATCAACGACCTCACCGCTTTCTGGAGCGGCACCGGCGTGCAAGGCGAAACAGGCCGCTATATGGCCGGCTTCTTCCCGGTTATGATGTTTGGCTTACCGGGCGCATGTCTTGCGATGTATCGTCAAGCAAAGTCCGTACACAAAAAGCGCGTTTACGCTCTTTTGGCGGCGGCGGCCATTACATCTTTCGTGACAGGCGTAACAGAGCCTATCGAATTTGCATTTATGTTTGTAGCACCATTGCTATATCTTGTTCATGCGTTGCTAACAGGTATATCCATGTTTATCATCTACAATTTGGGATGGATAGCCGGCTTTAACTTTAGCGCGGGTGCAATTGATATGATATTCAGCATCAATGCGCCTCATCAGCAATATTGGTACCTGCTTCTCCTCTTTGGCGTAGGCTATTTCTTCGTATACTTCTTCGTTTTCACCTTCTTCATCAAGAAGTTTAACCTAAAAACACCGGGCCGCGAAGACGATGTTGACGTAGATGCCGAAATGGCAATAGAGCTTGCTGATAGCGACTGGACTGCCATGGCTACTGGCTTCCTGGGTGCCCTTGGCGGCAAAGATAATATCACCACCGTGGACAGCTGCGCCACCAGGCTGCGCCTTGAAGTAAAAGATTCTACCCTTGTTTCTGACAAAGACCTCAAGAAGTTTGGCGCTGCCGGCGTTATAAAGCCAAGCAAAACATCCGTGCATGTTATTGTAGGGCCTAAGGTTCAATTTGTGGCGGACGAATTAAGAAGAATGATTTAACTTCAATCTACTAACATCCCTCTTATAATTTTACTGCCGCTTCCCCGTTTCTTGTGAGACGGGGAAGTGTGCGTAAAGTGACAACTTTTTGCGGAAAGGGGGTCTTTATGACCACACCAAAGGCAATTTTTCTAGATGTTGACGGTACAATGCTAAGCTTTACCAGCGGCCAGGTACCCCAAAGTGCCGTGGATGCCTTGATGCGCGCCCGTGCAGCCGGCATCTTGCTTTTTGCGGCCACCGGGCGGCATAAAAACGAATTTGAAAGGGTGGCCTGTCTGGAAGACTTGACGCTGGATGGCTTTGTCACCCTAAACGGCGGCTATTGCTTTGCCGGCGACACGATAATTTATAAAAATCCGCTGCATCCGGATACTGTGGCGGCAGTGGTTGCGCATATGGCCCACAGCCCCTTCCCGTGCATGTTTTGCGAGGTGGATGACATTTATATCAACATGATAAACCAACATGTTGAGAATATGCAAAACACCTTTAACATAGCACTGCCACCTGTTTGCAACCCTGTGCGCGCCCTTTCGGCAGATATTTTACAACTGGCGGCCTTTGGCCACGAGGAAGAAGAGACTTTCTTGTCAAGCCTGCCCCATTCAAAGATAACCAGGTGGATGGAAGGCGGCTTTGATGTTGTTAACGAAACAACCAACAAATGGAGCGGCATTTTGCATATGCTGGCGCACTTTGGCCTGGCACCCAGCGAAGCGGCTGCTATCGGCGATGCGGAAAACGACTTGGAAATGCTGGAAAATGCAGGATATTCCATTGCCATGGGAAATGCTGACGATGATGTGAAAAGATGCGCCAATTTTGTGACAAGTCATGTTGATGAGGATGGCCTCGCAAAGGCCATCGAGCATTTGCTGGGAGGCAGCCTATGAAACTGACAAATACGAAGGCGGAAGTCTTTATTCCAAGTAAAATCGACCCCAACGCGGCCCTTGTCCAAACCACAGATCTCTGCATTGCCGCCCATCACGACGACATTGAAATTATGGCATACCACGCCATTGCCGAATGTTTTGGCAGCACCAACAGGCATTTTACGGGTGTGGTGGTGACAGATGGCGGTGGCTCGCTGCGAAGTGGCGTCTACGCTGATCATACCGACGAGGACATGAAGGCGATACGTGCCACAGAACAAAAGACCGCCGCGTGCATCGGGCGATATTCTGCACAGCTCTTGCTCGCGTATCCCAGCAGCGAGGTGAAAGACCCCAATAATCGCGCTGTGGTTGACGAGCTAAAGGACATCATCCTGGTGTGCTCCCCCGAAGTGCTTTATATGCACAATCTTGCGGACAAACATGACACCCATGTTGCTCTTGCACTACGCACAATTGAAGCCCTGCGCGAAATTGATATCAACGCGCGACCCAAGCGGGTTGTGGCCATGGAAGTATGGCGCGGCCTGGACTGGTTGCGCGACGAGGACAAGGCTGTGTTTGACACAAGCGCATATCCCAACCTCTCCGCTGCACTAATTAGTCTTTTTGACAGCCAAATTTCCAGCGGCAAGCGTTACGACCTTGCGATACAGGGCCGCAGGCTGGCCAATGCCACCTTTTTTGCCAGCCATGCAGAAGACCACCTTAACAGCGCAGCCTTTGGCCTGGATATTACGGATTTGGTAAACAGCAATGTCAACCCCGCAGACTTCATCGCCACCTACATCGACAAATTTAAAAACGAGGTTTCCGCGAGAATTGCAAAATTTTCTTGACAGCATATAGTTTTAGTGATATAATGCTTTGGTATGTTTTGGGCCAGCTTCGGCCCATTGCAAAAATTAGGGGAAGGAGGAAAATAATGCCTACATTTAACCAATTAGTAAAGAAGGGCAGAGGCAGCAAGGTTCGTAAATCTACGGCACCTGCATTGCAAAAAAGCCTTAACACGCTGAAAAAGCGCCGCTTTGATGCATCCAGCCCGTTTAAACGCGGTGTTTGCACCAATGTTAAGACGGATAAGCCTAAAAAGCCCAATTCTGCGTTGCGCAAAATGGCTAGGGTGCGCTTGTCCAACGGAATGGAAGTGACAGCTTACATCCCAGGCGAAGGCCACAATCTGCAAGAGCATAGCGTGGTTTTAATCCGCGGCGGTCGTGTGCGCGATTTACCTGGCGTGCGCTATCACATCCTGCGCGGCACCCTTGACACCGCCGGCGTTGCCAACCGCAAACAGGCCCGCAGTAAATATGGCGCGAAGCGTCCGAAGAAGTGAGGATAGCTTTGTTAGTGGCGATGTTGCTGCTGTTGTTTACATTTACAGTATCAGCCGCCAAAAACGATGATATCACCATCACGATTGATGGCATTGCGATGGAATTTCCGCGCGAACAGCCGGTAATCAGAGATGGACGCGTTTTTGTGCCCAACGATTTCACATTTTTTAGCAGTTTTGGCTTTGGCTTCAGACCCATTTCGTATTTTGCTTTGCGATATGAGCCGGAAGCCCATAAAGGCCTTGTGCAGTTTAACTGCCACATGCATTCATATTATTTTTTTCCGCGTGTGGGCGATTATGAAATGCTTATCCAGCCGATAGGCAGATGGGATGATTATTTCACAGTGCAGCTTGACGTGGCACCCTTTCGTTATAATGACGAAGAATTGAGGGTTCCTATGTTGCCGCTTCGCGCAATTGCCGAAGCCGCCGGTTTTACTGTTGAATGGGATGGAGAGACGCGAACAGTAATAATAACAAGCTAACAAGAAAGTTTGCCTTGGTACTAGAGAGTGGGGCAGGGCTTTGCCCTAGTCTCTAGTACCACGGCACCACAGGCTCACTTTCAGAGTGAGAATGAGTACCTGTAAAGGAGGGAAGAGACGTGCCTAGAAAAGGACATGTTCCGAAAAGAGAGGTTTTGGCCGACCCGCTGTATAGCAGCAAGGTCGTCACAAAGCTTATAAACACCATAATGCTGGATGGCAAAAGAGGTGTGGCGCAAGGCATTGTATACAGAGCCTTCGCTAAAGTTGAAGAGCGCAAAGGAACACCCGCGCTTCAGGCTTTTGAAGAAGCTTTGGCCAACATTATGCCTGCGCTGGAGGTAAAAGCCCGCCGTGTGGGCGGTGCCACATACCAAGTGCCAATTGAAATTCGCCCTGACAGACGCCAAGCTTTGGGCTTGCGCTGGCTTGTACAATACAGCCGCCGCCGTGGCGAAAAAACCATGGAAGAAAGGCTGGCAGGCGAAATAATGGATGCCACCAACAATTCCGGCGGTGCTGTGCGCCGTAAGGAAGAAATGCATAAGATGGCGGATGCAAACCGCGCATTCTCCCATTATAAATGGTAGTAAATTTGATTTTGAACGGAGTTGATTAGTTTTGACAAAGAGAGAATACCCGCTGGAAAAGACCAGGAATATAGGTATTATGGCTCATATCGATGCGGGTAAGACCACTCTTACGGAAAGAATACTTTATTACACCGGCAAGACATATAAAATGGGTGACACGCACGAAGGCACGGCGGTTATGGATTCTATGGACCAAGAGCAAGAGCGCGGCATCACCATAAATTCTGCTGCAACGACGACGTTTTGGCAGGATAACCGCATCAATATCATTGACACGCCCGGTCACGTGGACTTTACCGTAGAAGTAGAGCGCAGCTTGCGCGTGCTGGACGGCGCTGTCAGCGTATTTTGTGCCAAGGGCGGTGTAGAGCCCCAGTCCGAAACAGTTTGGCGTCAGGCCGACAAATATATGGTTCCGCGTATTGCTTATGTGAACAAAATGGACATTATGGGCGCGGATTTTCAAAATGTTGTCGGCATGATAAAGGAAAGGCTTGCGGCCAATCCCGTGCCGGTGCAATTGCCAATAGGCGCGGAAGACCAGTTTTCAGGCCTTGTGGACTTGATGACGCTAAAGTCCTACACCTATGGCGGCACCCTGGGCGAAGATGTTATCGAAGGCGATGTGCCCGCTGATATGCAGGACATGGTTGACGAAGCCAGAGCCGTGATGATTGAAGCCATAGCCGCTACAGATGACGACCTCATGGAGAAATTTCTCTCCGATGAAGAAATTTCTGTAACAGAGCTTAAAGCGGCTTTGCGCAAGGCTTGCATCTCTACAGAGGTTATACCCGTCTTCTGCGGCAGCGCATACAAGAAAAAAGGCGTGCAGAATTTATTGAACGGCGTTGTAGACTATATGCCCGCACCTACTGACATTGAAGCCATCAAGGGCGTTGTGCCCGATGAAGAAGATGTTGAAGTAGAGCGTAAAGCCTCTGATGACGAACCTTTTTCAGCTTTGGCCTTCAAAATTGTTAACGATGCATTTGTAGGCAAACTGGCATTCTTTAGGGTGTATTCCGGCACTTTTGAATCCGGAAATTACATCTACAATGCCACCAAAGATAAAAAAGAGCGTGTCAGCCGCATTTTCTTGATGCATTCTGACAAGCGCGAAGAAGTTGGAAAGGTATATGCAGGCGACATCGCCGCCGCCGTAGGCTTGAAGTTTACAACTACTGGTGATACGCTATGTATAGAAGGCAGTCCTGTTGTGTTAGAATCTATGAACTTCCCAGAGCCTGTTATCCACGTTGCCATAGAGCCCAAAACCAAGGCAGGGCGCGACAAAATGGGTATTGCATTGGGCAAGATGTCAGAAGAAGACCCAACCTTCAGGACATATACCGACCATGAAACAGGCCAAACCATCATCGCGGGTATGGGCGAGCTGCATCTGGAAGTTATTGTTGAAAGACTTCTGCGCGAATTTAAAGTTGAGGCTAATGTGGGCAATCCACAAGTGGCCTATCGCGAATCTTTCCGCAAAGCTGTGGATGTTGAGGGTAAATATGTCAAGCAGTCCGGTGGTAAAGGTCAATTTGGCCATTGTAAGATTAAATTCGAGCCGACAGACGCAAACGACCCTGAAAACGCCTTTATCTTCGAAAACAAGATAACCCAAGGCACCATCCCGCGGGAATATATCGCCCCTATCGAAGCTGGCATCAAAGAGGCCATGCAAAGCGGTGTTATTGGCGGCTATCCAGTGCTTGGCGTGAAAGCGACGCTCTATGACGGCAGTTATCATGAGGTGGATTCTTCTGAAATCGCCTTTAAAATTGCCGGCTCTATGGCCTTCAAAGAAGCCATGCGCAAAGGCGATGCCATCTTGCTAGAGCCTATAATGAAGGTTGACGTAACTGTGGCTGAGGAATATATGGGCGACGTTATCGGTGATGTAAATTCCCGCCGTGGCCGCATAGAATCCACAGAAACCCGTAGCGGTGCCATGGTTGTCCACGCATATGTGCCTCTGGCAGAGATGTTTGGATATTCTACCCGCCTTCGCTCTATGACGCAGGGACGCGGCGTTTACGCCATGGAAGTGCATCATTACGAGCAAGTGCCAAAAAGCGTGATGGAAAAAGCGACGCTGAAAGGCGGAAATTAGAAATTTGTACTTGCAAAATTATGGATAAGTAATTATAATGATTATATCGAAATGATAAGAGGTTAATTAAGGAGGAAAAACAAATGGCAAAAGCTAAGTTTGAAAGAAACAAACCCCACGTCAATATCGGCACCATTGGTCACGTTGACCATGGCAAAACCACCTTGACGGCCGCTATCACAAAAACCCTTCATCAAAGATACGGCCTGGGTGAAATTGTAGACTTTGACAAGATTGACAAAGCACCTGAAGAAAAAGCAAGAGGTATAACCATCAGCTCTACACACGTAGAGTATGAAACCCCTAACCGTCACTATGCTCACGTTGACTGCCCTGGCCACGCGGACTATGTTAAAAACATGATAACCGGTGCCGCACAAATGGACGGTGCTATCCTCGTTGTTGCTGCTACTGACGGCGTTATGGCCCAAACTAACGAGCATATTCTTCTTGCCCGTCAGGTTGGTGTTCCAAAAATCGTTGTTTTCATGAACAAGTGCGACGTTGCTGATGAAGATTTGATAGAACTTGTTGAAATGGAAATCCGTGAAGCTCTTGATAAGCAAGACTTCCCAGGGGACGACACACCTATCATCAAAGGCTCTGCTCTGCAAGCTCTTAACAACCCAGAAGGCGAATGGGGCGACAAAATTGTAGAAGCTTTTGAAATTATTGACGAATATATCACAGAGCCTCCTCGCGAAGATGATAAGCCTTTCATGATGGCTATCGAGGACGTATTTACCATTACAGGTCGTGGTACTGTTGCTACCGGCCGTGTAGAGCGTGGCGTTCTTAAAGTTGGCGAAACTGTTGAAATCGTTGGTCTTACGGAAGAAAAGCGTCAAGTTGTTGTTACGGGTGTTGAGATGTTTAGAAAACTTCTTGATAGCACACAATCCGGCGACAACGTTGGCCTGCTGCTTCGCGGCGTACAAAGAACAGACATCGAAAGAGGTCAGGTTCTTGCTAAGCCCGGCTCTATCTCATCTCACACTAAATTTAAGGGCCAAGTTTACGTACTAACCAAAGAAGACGGCGGCCGTCACAGCCCATTCTTCAACAACTATCGTCCGCAGTTCTACTTCAGAACCACCGACGTTACAGGCGTTATCACACTTCCTGATGGCGTTGAAATGTGTAAGCCAGGCGACAACGTAGAACTTACCGTTGAGCTTATAACACCTATCGCTATCGAGCAAGAGCTTCGCTTTGCTATCCGCGAAGGCGGCAGAACTGTTGGCTCCGGCGTTGTTACTGCTATCATCGAATAATTTTTTACGAATACTTTATACAACAAGCCGCCATACCATGTGTTTGGCGGCTTGTTATACTGTTTGGGGGATTTATGGTCGAAAAAGAAATTGCGCATTACAATTCTCTGCCTTATGAATTTGAAGATTTTATGGACGAACCAAAGCTGTCCGATGGCGTTATCTGCCTTAAACTTGAGACTAAGCATCCCGCAGACCCTGAAAAGGACTGGGTGCCCATGTATGAATTTGGCATATACGCCGGCGATGAGCGGGTAGGGGATTGCAGGCTACGCATCGGCTATTCTGAGGGGATGTATTACAGCGGGCAAATTGGATATGCTGTTGACGAAACCCATCGCGGTAAGGGCTATGCCCTGCGCGCGTGCCGCTTGCTTGCCAAGGTGGCAAAACATCACAAAATGGTGAAACTGCTAATAACCAACGATGATGGCAACATCGCCTCATATCGCGTTTGTGAGAAACTTGGTGCGAAGTTTATACGCAAGGCAGAATTGCCAACTTGGCATGATATGTATGAAGAGGGGCATCGCCACATGAATATTTTTGAATGGGATTTGAGACAACAATGAAGAAGTTTGAAAATTTACCACTACCATTGCTGCTGATTATGGCGGCCGCTGGAATAGCTATATTATTTTTTGCCCCGGAAATCCTCGAAAGGCTGCTTGTCCCGCTGGAAGAAAACGCCCCATGGTTTTTTGTCATGGCGGCAATGCTTATCGCGGCATTTTTAATGGCGTGGGAGCAATTTATCCCATGGAAATGGATGCCCGCGATAGTTTTGGTGATAGCGGGGGTAACTGTGGCAGGGCTGCATCTTGTGCCCGAAGAAATAGTACGAAATGTGCAAGACGACATCATGCTGCCAATTATACTTGTGGTAGGACTGTTTTTGATGTTTGTGGGCAGCAGATATCAGAAGAGGCGCAATAAGGCAAAGGCGTACAGATGGCAAATTTACGCCATTGAGGAAAGCGGCAAAGAAGTTGCGGACGAAATTGCCCGCTACAATGCCTTGTCCTATGTGTTTGAGGGCTTTATGGACGTTACGAAGCTGACTGATGGCGAACTGCGCCTTACCTGCACAAGAAGGCATCATGTTGACTTTTACGGAGTACAAGTGCCCATGTATGAATTTGACATCTATTGGAATAGCGAGCGTGTTGGCAATATCCGTCTGCGCATTGGCTATTCTGAGGGAATGTATTACAGCGGCCAGGTTGGTTTTGCCATAAGCGAAGTCCATCGTGGCAAAGGGCACGCCTTGAAGGCCTGCCGCTTGCTTGCGCCTGTCGCAAAACATCATAAAATGACCAAACTATTAATGACCAACACAGACGGCAACATCGCCTCATACCGCGTCTGTGAAAAGCTTGGGGCCAAATTTGTGCGCAAAGCAGAACTGCCGGATTGGCACGATATGCACGACGAAGGACATCGCTACATGAATATATTTGAATGGGATTTGTTGGATACATAATTTTTTTGACAAAATAGGTCTGTTTCTGGTAGACTTTAATATATAGACTTAACATGTACTCAGGAGGTTGAAATCAATGCACAACGAGAATATAACCGACGAAATACGTGAAGAATGCGGCCTTTTCGCTATCTATAAGCATGGGGCAGAGGGCAGCCATCTGGCCGCACAAACATATATAGGCCTTATGGCCCTGCAACACCGCGGCCAAGAGGCTTGCGGCATTGCTGTGGGCCACAACCGCGAAATTTCCTTCCATAAAGATACGGGGCTTATTGAAGAAGTCTTTAAGGATGAAAAGATAATCGCTGGCCTTGAAGGCAACAGGGCAGTTGGCCATGTGCGATATTCTTCCTCAAGCAGCAAAAAATCTAAAGAAAATGCCCAGCCGCTGGTGCTAAATTACGCCAAGGGCCAGCTTGCCATTTGCCATAACGGAAATATCGTAAACGCCGACGTGTTGCGCAAGGAATATGAGCAAGGCGGCGCGATTTACCAAACAACCACTGACACTGAAATTGTCGCCTACACCATCGCCCGCCATCGTATTGGGTCGGGCTCCATCGAAAATGCCGTTTTTAAGGCCATGAAGATATTAAAAGGCGCGTATTCCCTTATTATCATGTCGCCGCGCAAGCTGGTTGTTGCAAGAGACCCTCACGGTTTTCGTCCTCTGTGTTTTGGCATGAAGGCCGATGGAAGCTTTGTATTTGCGTCCGAAAGCTGCGCGCTGGATGCCGTGGACGCGGAATTTGTGCGCGAAGTGCGCCCCGGTGAAGTAATTGTTGTCGAAGAGGGCCAAATGCGTGAGCTGACAGACCTCTGCGGCACTGCTCCCTCTAAAATATGCGTCTTTGAATATATTTACTTTGCGAGGCCGGATTCTACCATACACGGCCAGCTGGTTAACGACTCGCGCCGTTTGGCGGGCAAGCTTTTGGCACAAAAATATCCTGTCGAAGCTGACATTGTGATACCTTTGCCGGATAGTGGCGTTCCGTCTGCCATGGGCTATGCGGAAGAATCCGGCATACCCTATGTGGAAGGTTTTGGCAAAAACCGCTATTGCGGGCGAACTTTCATCAGGCCCGACCAGCTTTCCCGCGAACAGGCCGTGCGCCTAAAGCTAAACCCGGTGAAGAAATACATCGAAGGCAAGCGCGTTGTTGTGGTGGATGATTCCATCGTGCGCGGCACAACCACAGGTATTAATGTAAAGCTTCTGCGGGAAGCAGGTGCTGCCGAAGTACATCTTCGCATTTCTTCGCCGCCCTTCCTATACCCCTGCTATTACGGCACCGACGTGCCTAATTTTGACCAGCTAATATCTCACAAACACTCTGTCGATGGCGTTTGCAAGATAATTGGTGCGGATTCTCTGGCTTATCTAGGCATAGACGATTTGCCTAAAATTGTACCGGATTTGTGTGACACGGGCTTTTGCAATGCCTGCTTCACAGGGAATTACCCCGTGCTGTAAATTTTGGAGGAAAGTATGTCAGAAACGAATCAACGTGAAATAGACCTTACGAATTATTATATAGAAAAAATGGCAGCCATCACGGCGGCGCGGCCAAAGCCGCCAAAGGCTTTGGTTATAACCCATGGCTGCCAGATGAACGGGCGAGATTCTGAAAAACTGGCTGGGATGCTGTCCCAAATGGGATATGAAATAACCGATGACGAAAATGCCGCCGATTTAGTGATTTTTAACACATGTTGCGTGCGCGAGAACGCTGAAAACAAGCTGTATGGCAATTTGGGCCGCCTTAAAGAACA
>Ga0123355_10006933_pt1 | contig 16870 bp, 12 predicted proteins | sample TergutEmb28metaG_3_FD_89872 | JGI IMG/M metagenome (GOLD analysis project Ga0123355, IMG submission 89872) | Embiratermes neotenicus P1 segment gut microbial communities from Petit-Saut dam, French Guiana - Emb289 P1 | ecosystem: Host-associated > Arthropoda: Insects > Digestive system > Gut ...
ACGAAACTCCCTGATGATGATCTGAAAAGATCGAAACGTGTCGGAGTGGTTTTAAGTGTTTTAAGTGAAAGTTATATAGGTGCATTTGTTGGTTAATAGTTGAAGTGATGCGTCTCTCCCTTTATATTTCTTTTTGTGTATCCGACATCTACCTGATGATGGCTGATCTGGACAGCCGAAACATGAAGTAATGTATAATAAAAGACTACTGTACGAGATCTATATGTTGTGTTTGGTCGGATAATTAACACTTTTTTTTCGTTTTAACTAACTCGACAACCGTAAGACATATGGAAAGTGCATGTGTTACACAGCGCGCGCCTTATTCTTCTCTAAAAAAAATTTTCGTGGGGGGGGGGGGACTTTTGCTGTGTTAATATTTAGTGAAAATCGCTAAAGATGCGCGCAAAAACTTCATATAAAGTGCCAGATAAAATCTTCCTACCACAATGACAAATTTAAGTGGCTCGAAATATTTTTAGTGAAACTCCTCAATGTCACATTTGGTTAAAATTCCTTCAGAAACTGTCGAGATTTTTCATGCGTACAGACAGTCGGACGGAGAGAGTTATTTTAGTAGGCGCACGGCAGCATTGTGGAGGGGCCCTAAAAGTACCCTCAGTCTCCTGATTCTGATTTGTTGCAGATGTACGAGCTATACTCCGAGATCTTGTATGAAATCGTCAATGCTGTTGGGCGTGATGCCTCACTAAAGGGAGGACGTGAAGCATTGGTGTCCTACCTGCAGGAAGCCTTCAATGTTGACAGCGATAAGCATGCTCTTCTTTTGGAAAAAATCAAAGAAAGAAAGGTAAAACAAAACACGCGTAAAATGTTTGAATTCTATACTAGAAATGATTCGGTAAATGAAGCTCTGTGGCACAAAAAATTATAGGTCAGAAATTCAGACTAAGAGGTCTAAATGAGGTTCTCGTCAATGCCGATGATGTTGATTTATTGGTAGAAAATTATACATAAGCTATTGCAATGAATAACACATAAATTCTATAAATGTGAAGAAATAAGTTTGCTTAGAAGCAACTCCAGAGAAAACTGATTAAAAGTACCTACCTCATCACAAGAAGCAGGACAAAACCATGTAATTTACATATAAAGTAAGGGTTGTACTAGAGAAGTACAGATAGATATTAAATTCTGCTGACAAATTTTAGTGAAAAAAATCCTTATCCCTAATTTGGCTGATATAAATTAAATAATTTTGAAGATGAAATGACTGAATCAGGGATCAGCAGCGCATGGCCGCATGCTACCCCTCTTCTATTTCATGCAGCCCATAGATACCTGACATCTGCTTCAAAATTTTGATTTGTGAAAAAAAAATAAAATTAACTAATTAATAAATAAAAATGCACAAATTAATAAGTATTTTACTTGTAGTTTCAAACGGTACACTGCCAACTGTAAAAGGATGGTCTATAACAGCCTCTGAAGTTGTGGGGTGCTGTTTGTTAGTTGTAACTAAAGAATGTGTCCACATATGAAAAAATTTGTCAACACATCTGACATAATATGTAATCTCAACTGCAAAAAGGTCCTATTTATCTCATTATCAAAATACCCTGTATAAATGGCCCCCATTGTAGGGTTTAAAGTTGACTGCAGCATGCATGTACAGTACCAAACAGCTTATGACCTCTAAACTAGAAGGGCTGGATAACGGTAGACATGAATTGCATTCCCATTATATTCTCATCCCAAGTATCATGATATACAAACAGGTCAAAACAATGATATTTGTTCTGGACTGTAAGTTTGTGTAGTGCTTAAGAATACTGTAGTTCACAATTTTGACAAGAAGATGCATTAAGACAATGCAATCAAAACAACAAACATCTTATAGCTGACTATATTGTGCCAGCTCACTCTATCTACACAGTAACTACAGTTTCCTCAAAACTTACAGTTTCTTGTTGCCCATGTGCATGCATATTTACAGTCTTACAGCCATCATGTTCTCAGAACATCTTATCTTGTTCCTTGTGTGAGTAGAATATAGACTGAATATGTAAAACATCTGTAAATTTAAGGCTTTGCACATGGCTGTGTGTGTGTGTGTGTCTGTATCACTACTGCCAAACCCAAGCAAGTTTTGATTCACAGTGTAACTCATATAACCTAAACTTGCACCCATAATACCCTTTCAATGTTGGGATCAGGTTGGTACAAGTAGGAACGTCCCAGAATTGCCCTAATAATATACAAGGTCCAAATCTGTGCAGGAGCAATGGTAATGCTGACAGATTTTCTGCATGTTTCTTCATATCAACCAGGCAAATGGTGAAATATTTTCATCGTTTATTCCTCTCCTACCACCTTTTTATCTTCCCTACTTTGTCACCTTTCTTTTCTTCTCCTGTTCTTTCTTTGTTTCTTTCTTATTTTTAATGGTACTCAATTAAACTGTGATGAATGTCTTATCTTCTTTCCAGGCACCACGTGCTTTCCTGAATGTTGAAATAATTGAAGCCAAGAACTTGACACCTTCAGATCCAAATGGTATGTTATGTATCTACATGAGAGTAAATTATTTCAAATGCAGCTGAAGACCTCAGTGACAGTAAAACATTATACATGTCAATCAAGCAGGCAGTGACAAAAACAATGAAAAAACATAAATTAGCACTTTTAAAACCGAAATTAATCTACATTAAACATAAATCAGTTTCTAGCTCATGGGGAAAAAATCTCTCAATTATAAACAAGAATCAATGAATGTACATTTTATGGGCAAAATACAGAGTTTCTTAATGCTACAGCATATGATGCAGACAGTTAGCACTCTGTTTTTAATGAAATATAAATAAATAAATGAGGAAGTAAATTTATCAGTCAGCCACTAAGTTTCTTTGGTGTGTCTGCAGGACTCAGTGATCCTTTTTGCATCTTGTACTTGACTTCTGCCATTACTGAGCGCCACACTACATCTATCAAACCAGAAACACTACATCCAGTTTGGGAAGAATGTTTCGTGCTGTGAGTTTATTACATGTAGCCATTCTACAATTTTCTAAGTCTACTACGTATAATATGGAAAATTAATGAGAAACCCCAAAACCTATTCAAAATAACTATTTCAGAGGATCCTACACAGACAAGTTCTGTACAGCTAGTGCCTTGTGAGATTCTACACTTTGGCATTTTTCATGAAAATTAAATATAAACAAGTAAATAAAGCAAGGAAAACTGTTCTTTATTACCATGAACCATCCCTGTACAGGCCATTCACATCAAGCTAATGATTTTTTTTTTTATTTCACTGAACAGATGCCATAAGCAAAACGGTGCACAGGTCCTGTCATATGGTTAGGTGCAATGGTTTCAGGAAGACTGTGAAAGCACAAGTCCAGACTTTAATTCATTTTGAGGAGAACCATACCATGATATGACTAATAAGTTTAAAGCTGTTAAAACATTATAAACCACAGGCCTGCTGAATCCCCTTGTCTATATACAAATCTCCATATGGGTAGTAGGAATGAGTTATTTTTTCCTTACGAAGTCCGACAATAAAGTAATGAGATTAATTTTCTCCTAGCTGTACTGGCAATACTGCAACCTGCTAACACAGACAAACTTTGACCTTGATCCTTCCTCCATCCCCACTTGCAGTGGCATGGCTTTGCAATGCCTCAGTGTGGAGTAGGTGCTTGACATGTAAGGACATGTTTGTGAACCCTATTGTGGAAATGGAAGCATGGAACATTGCTCAGCAGTATCCCTTTTTTGTGTTAAATTCGGTGCCAGTGCCACCACAACACATGGAAAACTTCAGCAGGCCTTTGGAGATGATGCAACGTCAAGAGCACAAGTCTTTCGCTGGCATAAAATGTTTTCTGAAGGCAGAAACCTTGCTGAAGATGGGCAATGAAGCAAACAACCATCAACAGCACAGACGGGTGACAACACAGCATGGGTGAGAGAACCTGTTGGATCTGATCGAAGATTAACAGTCCAAATGATTGCTGATAAAGTGAGCATGAACGTGGCAACCGTTTGTTTGATACTGACTGAAGAATTGGGGATGAGAAAGATCTGTGCCAAGATGGTGCCCAGGAATCTCACAGAGCAACAGCAGGATTCACAGTTGAATATTTGTGCTGATCTGCTGGAACAAGTGGAAGCTGACCCAGAGTTAATGGACCAAGTTATCATTGGTGATGAGAGTTGGTTTTTCCAATATGATGCAGAGACCAAATGTCAAAGTTTGGAGTGGCGTTCAAAGGGATACCAAGGCCAAAGTAAGCATGTATGTTCAACTCAAAAGTGAAATGCATGCTTGTGTGCTTCTTTGATTCCATGGGTATTGTTCCTGCTGGACAAACAGTCAATCAGTATTACTACACAGAAATTCTTGAAAGGCCAAGAAAGAGGGTCATGCGGGTTTGTCTCAAAATTGCAAAAAACCAGACCCTTCATCACAACAATGCGCCAGCCCATGCAGCACTTTCTGTAGCAAAGTTTTTGACATCCAAATGCATTACGGTGATGCTGCAGTCCCATTACTCACCTGATTTCACACCTTGTGACTTCTTTTTATTTCAAAAAGTAAAATTGGCAGTGAAAGAGCACAATTTTGAGTCAACAGAAGACATCCGGTGGGTTATAACACAGGCCTTTAACGACATCCTACAAGGTGCAGTCTAGGAATGCTACAAACAATTACAGCACCGCTGGAAAAGGTGTGTGCAGGTGCAAGGGATATACTTTGAAGGTGACCACAATGTAGATGATGAATAAATTAAATATTTTTTTTAACCAGTCTCATTACTTTATTGTCAGACCTCCTATTATCCTAATAATTATAAAGAGGTATGCAAATTAAATATTACCTATCACATCACATTAAACCATAGCATAAAACTTGCAACATATGAGATGACCTCTATTATTAGTGAATTGAACTGAACTTAATTTAATTGAATTGTATACTACATTGTTTTGTATCATGCAGCTAAATTGAGAGTCAGTCTGAATTTCACACACCCCCCTCATGTTGATACTTTCTGTTATGATACATCATATCAGTGTGGTATAATATAACACAGATCACAAGGATTATAAAAGCAAATATTTTAAAGTGATTCATTCTATACATCTTGAAAACATTTTACTGAGATGGTCTCCTTCCTCTAAACAGTAAAGATTTGTGATTATCAAATGCAAGCCATACTACGTGTCCGTGTCTTCACACACACACACATATATATATATATATATATATATGTGTGTGTGTGTGTGTGTATGTGTATGTGTGTGTGTGGGGGGGGGGGTTTGGCAGTGAAAGAGCACAATTTTGAGTCAACAGAAGGTGGGTTATAACACAGGCCTTTAACGACATCCTACAAGGTGCAGTCTAGGAATGCTACAAACAATTACATACATACATATGTATGTATGTATGTATGTATGTATGTATATATATATATATGCACATACACATAGAGATTTACACATATATAAATATATACTCACACATCAGCACTAATTATAACTTTTACATTCATTTTCAGACCAGTAAAAAATCCAGATAAAGATGTCCTTTGTCTTGAAGTTTGGTAAGTTGTCTCACATTTCATTGTAGTTGTAAGTTAACTGTACGTGCTAAGATTCATTTGATGTGTCCTTACCAAATTTCTTTGAAACAGAGAGCTTTAACTCTTTTGTGTTCAAATTTTTAACTTTCAAGTACAGGAATGGTTGTCTTTGAACACATCAGTAGTGGAAGTATTATTAACCTTGGAAGTAAATGGAGGTGAAGTGGTCACCCTCATACCCCACCCAATTTACCCCTGGGTTAAGGGCTCCCAGTACATATTGAATAGGTAGCTGGGTGGGCATCAGACCTGGCTTGGGCATTTTGAGGAAGACAAAATCTTTTTCCTTTGCCGGGATTTGAATCCCGGACCGTCAACCCCACAACCTAGCCAGTAAACCAATTTCCTAATCTACAAGCATAATTTAGTGTTAAAATGGCAGATATGCTTCCTACCAACATACACCAACAGGGATATGCTTTTGTTAACCACAAAAGGCCAATGAAGGCAGGAATGTGAGATACAACCGCTGAAAACAAAAGGTTGGGAAAGCATAAAATATACTAAATTACAATTAATCATGGGTGCAAAATTTGGTGTCCCACTCCAATGGGTGAAAATATATCAAGGCCAATTGAGAACAGGTTGCTGCAGAGAATATGTCAACCTAAGAAGGATATAACTTATAACATTTTTAGAAAGTCTAAAGGAAGAAAGAGGCCACTTGGAAGACCGAAGTGTAAATGAAAGGATTATATAACGATGGATCTTAAATAAATACAGTAAGATAAAGAAAGATCTGTCTGATTCTTGAAAAGGTTCATGTGAACATGAACATGAACTTCTGGTCTCCATAAAAGGCAAGGAATTCCTCAAATAGCTGAGAGACTACCTGGCTGTCCAGATGGAGTCTGCTCCATGGAGTTGGTTATACTATCAGCATAATTTAGAAGGTTAAGAGGTACATCCAAGCCTTTGACAACAATGGAATATATTCTGATGGTACTCATGATGCAACCGAAGAATAAACATTTAATTACTGCACTTCATACATAACTTTTGCAAAAATGAGTAATGCATTAGAGATTTAATTTATTCGTAAAAGAATAAGAAACTTTTCAAATTGGAAACATTTAAAAAGAATTATTTTCCTCTCCAGGGACTTTGACCCAGAAGAAACAGCTCGAGAAAAGCTGAAGAAAATAAAGGAAGTAAAGGGAATGAAAGGAATAAAAATACTTGTCAAGGAGGTTGCCTCTGGTGGCAGACATAACAACGACCTGATTGGACATGCACTCATTCCTTTAAAGGTAAGGGTACAGACTAATGGTGAGGTAAATTTCAGTCATGAAACACAACTATGGTGGTATGTTTTATGATGGTATTTAATAGCAAATGCCTCAAGAGAAAACTAATGATGATGAGATCTCAGCATCACCTTGCAATATAGGCATATATATGATACTCTTTAAGCATAATTGTAATTAACCTGAAGATGACCGCTATTCGCCGAAACATGTAGTTATTTCTTTGCTATTAAATACCACCATAAAACATACCACCATAGTTATGTTTCATGACTGAAATTTACCTCACCATTAGTCTTTCTACACACAATGGGGATGACACACCTCAGATGTAAGGGTACAGTATGTTGAACAAAGTAACTGATTTTATAACTCAGAAATTAATTTCAGTGGTGTCATAAAGCCAGTACAATTACACTGCTACCATCTCTTAGCTGAACGTGATTAAAAATGAGATAATCAAGTCACTATCCCATTGATTTCTAAGTGTGAATTGCCAGACAAAAACATGTTACCAGCTACAACCAAGCAACAAAGAACTTCACACTGAACGTACACCACTAAGAACCATAATTTTACATTAATGCTACCCCCTCCATCTTTACAGAACAAAATGACCAATGTGGTAATCAACATTATAGTCACGCGCTCCTGATGATGGGCATAGTAGTGCCTGAAACATGTTGAGCCTATAAGATGTAAAATAAAATAATAAGTGGCATCTAGTTGGTTTCTATCCATAAGTTGCCAGATAAAGGTTTGCTTTCAATTAGTTTAGTATAAACATGGAAGTTTTAAAATGTGCATGAAGAATTTATTTGAGTCAGAAACCAACACAGAGTTGATAATAGGTCTACCTTAAATTTCCTATCTTCCATGGATGTGACAACTAAAATATTTCAATTTTGCTATGTTCTTTCCATGTAGAATATACCAGCAGCTGGACAGACTGTTTGGTGCATCTTGGAAAGGTGTGGGAAAATGAGGAAACACGGCGAAGTCAAAATTCACCTCTCATTTGGTTTTGAGAAGAATTTAAAAGCTGCTCTTCAAGAGCATAGACACCTTCTGTATGTCATACTCTCGCATGAACTTCTAATATCAAAGGTAAAACAAAATGTCTGTACAACAGTAATTTTGCATCATAAATGTGAGGGGACAAGGTCAACAGTTAGCAGTCTTTTGACTTGTGACCCCATGTAATATTGAAAGACACTCCAGATGCAGTGTTTTGGCTTGTGACCCCATGTAATGTTGAAAGAAACACCAAATGCTTTCAAGGAACAGAATTCCTCTAACCTTAGTGTGGAAAATAAGTGAAAACATTACAATACCATATGAAGTAATGAGAAATTAAAACTGAGTTCAAAAACACCTTAAGCATGTGGATTCACATCAGTTTCCTACCAAAACATGCAATGTTGTTTTTGAACATCATTCTATACTTGACACTACATGCACACCAAACCCTTCAACTGTCCATAGAACATATAAAGGTAAAGATAAAGTTCACTCTAGTACAAGCCACAAAGGCCCAGAGGGGAGTAGAGGTATAGCTGTACTCTTTCTTGAACCTCAGCGCTAGATGGCGATGGGTGGTCAATGCCACCCTCCGACCGTTTTACCCCCGGGAAAGAAAAGATCCAGTACCCATTTAATAGGAGGCTGATTGGGCCTGAGGGCCACTCTGGATGGGTGTGGAAAATGTCGCTCCCCACTGGGGTTCGATCCTTGGACCGTCCAGCCTGTAGTGAGTCGCTCACAAAACATACACAGTCATTTAAGGGTTTATAAGTATGGACATGGAAATCATCTGTCATACTGGTACAGGCAGTGGCAGTGATAGCGGTTCAATTCAGCAACATCATCACAACCTACTCCCATGAGATCCATCTTCATATTACACTTTCATCTCTTTCTTGGTCTTTCTACTGACTACTTTAAATGAAATGATAAGCATGTCACCAAAATGTTGAGCACATTTAATGTTGTCTTTCAACAGACATTAAATTAAAGTAAAGCCTTTACATCTGAGATGTCTGGCAACACTAGGGGTGAGAGATGACACACCTCCAGTGTAACTAATGCTATTTCATATTGCAGCTGTCGCTGTTCTTAAATACAGGTCTTGAATCTGAAATTGGACATGAGCATATCTGAAGTGTACTGAAAACGCAATGCAGAAGAAGTAGTGTTAAAGCTTGCTTTTATTGTTAGCAGATGAGAATATGAGCACAAGTAATACTTCTGCAAAAAATATGACTTTCAAGGCAAAATACTTAAATGTTCACAGTAAATCAATATTTGCCACTACAGTTTAGGCTCCCAAATAAACAGAATGAAGGTATTTCTGTGCCTAAGGACAGATCCATCAGGATATGTAAGAGCCATGGACCTGAAGCAGCATACCTCCCATACTTTGATGACAGAGAAATGGTAGGCCTCACACTCCAGTCATCTTTACCTATGAAGGAAGACAACTTGATAACCACTGAAGGGAAGAGATGTTGTTGACACAGTGCTAAAGAGGAGAATTACACCACCTGTATTGGTAATTCATTGGTGTTCATACTTTTATGTCGATCTACCACAGTGTATCCAAACACACATTACATATTCCACATCTGAGTGTATGACAGAGTTACATGTTATATATCCTTATTTCCTTCATTTATCTTCACCTAGGAAGAATCAGTGAATTGGAAAGGAAGATTCTCAGTCCCTGCAGAAAAGATATTGAGTCAGCACTGTATCCAATGTGGACTTTCTACAATTTCTGTGATGCTAGCACGATGGACTGAATTCATCAGTGTGCACATCCTGTATCCCCTCAACTTCAGTGTCTTCCTGTCCTTACTACAGAAGCTAGTCAAGACCATTCAAAACAATTCAGTCACACAGGAAGAGGTAAATGAATATCTGGAATGTAACATGTTGCAAATAATCTTCATGTTTGTACCGTGCACATTAACGATTAAAACACTTTATTATCCAACAGATGCACAAATATATAATTTGTAGGTACAATTAGAATTATTATAAAATATTTAAAATTTCTCCAACATGTTTCGGATCACAAGGGAACCATCATCAGAGAGCTCTATAAAGTGCTTGGCTAAAATTACAGTAATGGTTCTATCTTGTCCATTGGTATGGATGTAGTCGGTATTATGGCAGCATATTTACCCGTAGTGCATGTGTGTACTGCACACTTAGTGTCTCTCTAGACTGTGCAATACGCACAAACACACGGGCAAATATGTTGCCATAATACCGACTACGTCCATATCAATGGACAAGATAAAACCATTAATGTAATTTTAGCCAAGCATTTTATAGAGCTCCTTGATGATGGATCCCTTGTGATCTGAAACATGTTGGAGCAATTTTAAAAATTTTAAATATTTTATAATAATTCTAATTGTATCTACGAATTATATATTTGTGCATCTGTTGGATAATAAAGTGTTTTAATGTTGCAAATATTTGTAATGGATGCTGAATTTTGTCTCACAATTAAAACCTAATGTATCACTGACATAAATTACAGAACTCTGACTTCAAAAGTTGAGATGTTTTGTTACCTGCACCAAGTGGAAGAAGTACACTTCCAATAGCATATCCTGCTATTTTAATGATTCTGAGTGACTTAAATCTACTGTGTGTCCTCATGTCCCATTTTCTTAAAGTCCACTGTAATATTATCCCTATATTTCCTTAATTTTCCCAATGTGTTCTGCACTTGCATACATTTCTTATTTTCCTCTGTCTGAGCTGCATATTCAGCTTATCCTAAGCTCAGTTTCACTATTATAACAATACAGGCATCCCTTGGTTTACAAAAGTAATTGGTACATTTAAAATCATTTGTTACCTAAGAATTCATAAATCAAAAACCCAGTTCCAATTAGCTTCATCAGGAAAAATTGCGACAAGTTTCCAAGCCCCAAAAAGTCACTCACAATTTCCCCAGAAATGTGATAAAATATCATTCACTTAAATCAGGACAATAGTACAAGTAAAGTTCACTGCATAACGTGATATGAATGGAAAGGGGGGTTGAGATATAGCTGCATTCCTTTTCTGACCTTGGAACTACACGCAGTTGTGGTCTACACAATGTCCCGGCTGCTTTACCCCCAGGAAAGAGTCCGGTGTCCATCATATAAGAGACCAGGTGGGCCTTGGAGCCAGTCTGGATGGGTGCAGAAAATCTCGCCCTCTCAGGTGTTTGAACCCTGAGCTGTCTAGCCCATAGGACGTCATATATACAACAGTAAATATGTAATTATAGGAGTAAAATGTTGCACATCACATAATGGTTTACAAGTAGTTTGTCCCCCAAATTACTGTTTATCTATTTCATAACTGTCTGTAGAAAGAAAAGATATGCCAACAGTAAAAACAGTAACACAAAAATGCCATTGAAGGTTTTTTAATGATGCATTGGTTTCTTTGTTGTGCATCTTTGGATGTTGTACTATTTTGTTTGTAAACACATTTATTCATTGTAAAAAAGTATAAATCATTGTTCTTGTAAATGGAATGTGTGTATATCAATGGATGACTTTCCTACATAAACTGTATAAATCATTAAGTTCCTGTACATATGACATTCTCAGTCTCTTTCTTTCCTCTTCCTTTGGGTCCATATATTTTCCTGGTCTTATTTTCGAACACTATGAGCTTATATTCTTCTCTTAGGACAGCTTATGTTTCAAATGCACAAAAAACAACTGACAGAATTATTGTTCTTTATGCTATTAGATTTTAGTATCCAGTGAACCATCACCTTACGTCATTATTGACTGAAGTTGTTTTACAGGAACAAACATTCTGGGAAGCTGCAAAGAAGCTGATAAAATCATGTATAATAAATATTAGAAAGCTTCAGATATGTACACTGGATGAAAATTTCTTTGATCAGTCTTCTGCCATTCTAAGGTAAAGAGAAAATGAATGTAATATGCTGTTACACAACATATACAGAAATCTTAAGAGGGATATTCCAGCATACTCTCAAAATGTGGCATATTTTATCATATATTAATTTCTCTCTCTCTCTCTCTCTCTATCTCTATCTCTCTCTGTCTTAACACATACACGCACACACCTAAGCTAACCATATATGAAAGAGTTGTTATTGAAAGCCAACTTTTATATGAAGTGCATAAATAAAACCCTTTTCACACATTCATGTAAATATCTGATTCAAACCATTTACATATAGCAGGTTACAGGCATATTAAAAACTGCAGATAGTATTCCAAACATCATTATATGCAGCTTTAAGTCAGTCATTATCACAATATTTTACACACAGTGTGGGTTTATATATATATATATATATATATATATATTTTTTTTTTTCCCCCCCTCCCCAGCGTATTATCTCTGATGGCCACATTACAGCCTCCACAGGCAATAGACTTGTTCCCATTCACTGTCTATGACTGGTTGACATTAAAAGAGAAAGAAACTAGCAGTAGCATCCATAACGCCGTGGTTGAAACTATTCAGCAGGGATCAAAGGACTGGTAAGAATAAATCTTAAGTTACATAATGATATGTCCATACCTACAACAATTAAGGCTATATTTAGAGTGGGGGTTTAGGAGAATTCATCCCCCCCCAAGACATGCCTGAGTGACAGCAACAAATTTCTCACTCTATTCAATATACAGAAGCTTCTTGTTGTGGGTCTTATTTTAAATCAGGTCCTTGGAACGAAATTCTAGATATGCAACAGAGAGATACAGAGTAGATAACAACCAACAGTGGGAAAAATAGTGGATAATTTGCATGGTGAATTGAGGTTACTCATTCAATTTATAGCCTGTGTATGAGCACAAAAACTTTATACTATCAAGAAAATATAAATTAAATCTTCTGTAAAGTAACCAAAGACCTGAGAATTTCACCTTCTGGTTTATTACGCAGCGAGCACTAAGGTAGCATGGCTTCTGAGATACAGGTATGGCATTCCCAGAATAAAAGACAAGTGTCTCATCATTAGGTTAGGATGATCCTTTTAAATGCATCAGTCATAAATCATATTACAAACTTTCTCCTGTTCTGCGATCTAAAGACAGCATTATAAAATAAATAAAAAGCATGAATATGGCAACGCAATACACAAGTATACATTGGTTTTAGTTACGTGTATCTAAATGACCCGCCTTTATTCACACATATTGTAATGCATGAAGAATGAACTACTTCAAAACAATTTCTTTCTTATTATTGTTACTAGTTAAAGGTCCACAGTTCCCCACTCTTTACTACCGTATGAAGTTTAGAGTGTTAAAACGAGCACGTTATATATTAAGTTCTTTACTTTCTTTATTTAGGTTTCGCCACGTTCTTGAGAAAAACAGACTTAATGAATCTGCTGAGGGAGAAGAGAAGTTAAGAAAGTTAGTCACCATCACAGACATTGCCATGTCGTGTTTGAAGCAAGCCATCAGTACCCATGACAAAATATTTCAAGAGTTGGTATCACTTGAACAGTATTTACTAACTTGCAAATTGTACCACCAGACTGAATGTGTCATGTTGTTTTGAGGCCGTGGTTGAATTGAATTGAACTGAATTGAATTTATTTGCATTCTATGAATCCAAGACAGGTTAATACCTTGGATATAGAACAGGTCAGGAGAAATAATACATACAATTAGTAGTAGCTGGTACAGTACAACTGATTAAACTTAGTTCATCACTCTCTGTATACATTAAAATATTCTTCTACAGAGTAGAAACAGTCAGCATATTAAGAATTATTTAGGACTGATTTGAATTGTTGAGGGTTATCACTTAAAACCTTGATACTTTTGCGGGAGATTTTTAAATACTTTTACAGCAGATTCCTTTTTGATATAGTGATAAATTTGATGAAGGCTGGTGAAAGGTACATTTTTGTCTTGCATTTATTTGTTGGACATCAGAATTTAATTTGAATTTATTTTTGTTGTTAACCACAAATTACAGAAGTGATAGTATGAGATATACTGTGACTGAAGAGGTAGAACTTTTAGATTCTTAAATAAATCTCTACATGAGTCTCTACGTCTGCATCCTGTAATAATTCTAGTCATATCCCTTTTTATCTTAAAAATTAGTGCACTATGTGAAGATTTCCCCCATAATATTAATCCAAAGTTCATAATGGAATGAAAATAGGCATAGTTAACCATATTTAGTGTTTCCTGTGACATAAAGGGCTTAACAGATCTCATTGCATTGCAAGCTGCACTTAATTTGTGTGTAATTTGTTCAACATGATTTTTCCAAGACAGTGTACTGTCTACATACATTCCAAGAAATTTTGTGTCATAAAATTTAGAATTTAATTTGTTAGTGTAACTAAAGTCCAGATCAATTTGAGGACTAGTTTTGATTGTAAATTGTATGAAATGGGTTATATCAAAATTAATTAAGAGTCTATTGGCTTTGAACCATTTATTTTAGGACTCAAATTAAATTTTTATATCATTTTTAAAATCTTTGAGATTAGAAATGTTAAATATAATACTAGTATCACCTGTAAATAAAATTGATTTAGATTTTCCATTAATAGTTTTTGATAAATCATTTATGCAAAGAAGAAAAAGCAAAGGACCCAAATTTGATTCTTGTGAAACACCGTGTTTTGTACATCCCCAGTCTGAAAATGTCTTATGACTGAAATTTTTATTTTTTATCACCACTCTCTGCTACCTATTCCTAAAGTATTTGATCCATTCATAAGCATTGCCAGTTATTTCATAAAAATTCAATTTGGACAGTAAAATATCATGGATAAAACAATCAATGGCTTTTACTAAATGGAAAATCTCTCCCACAATAAATATGTCATTAAGAGCACTTACTTCTTCATTAATTAATTCATACATTGCTTTTCCAGTTGTTAGATTTTTCCTAAATCAAAACTGTTCTTCAATTAATACTTGTTTTTGTTTAAGTGTGCAAGTAGTCTATGGAACATAACATTTTCAAAGCCTCTTGAAAATTAAGTTGTTAGATACTGGTCTGTAGTTAGAAATGTAATGTTTCTCACTTTTTTTAATACAACGATTTCACTACAGAATATTTAAGCATTGAGGGAAAATTCCTGACAATAAAGGTGTATTACATTTATGAATTAAAGGTGAACTAACATACACCGCGCTGACTTTTCGTAAATTTCTAGGGATTTCATCATATCCGTATGTATTTTTGGCTTAAGTGATTTAATAATGTTTTCAATTTCCCATGTTGTTGTAGATTTCGGTTTTATATTTGGAAAGGAGTTGTAAAAAGCATTACACAAATAATATATTGAAGTATAGTGTTAACATGATTATCCCTACTACTACTACTACTGTCATTATCATTACCATCATCATCAGCAGCAGCACATTTTTATCTCAACCAGTGACAGGAAATATTCATTCAATGCAATTACGATATTTTGTGGACTGTCAGTAGATTTACCACCTATATTCAAATCTTATGCTTCCTCATTAATATTTTTCCTACTTTATTCTAATTTTACAATTTCCCAGATGGTGATTGGCCTTGCCAGCTTCTACAAAAGAGATAACATTTCAGTGTTTATGCTTTCTCTTGACAAACAGATTACACTGTTACAGCGATGAGTGTGCTGCTAAAATTTGAACTAAAGTTTCACATGTTCAGTTGTTAAATTTTATTAGTCTAATTTCTGGAATTGAAAAAAGTGTTCTAAATTTCTTTGTTGTGTAAAAAACATTATGTAGAATCTGACTGAACTGGGCTTGTTTCCTGTATACTTCCTTCATTTGTTTTTTAATTTTTAGGTACTCGCTTTCTGGGTATAAATGAGGTCATGTTGATCAGTCTACATATTATAGCTCTGAAATTACTTAGCTGATTCTGACTGAATTTTGCTAGAGAGTAGGGAAAGTAGGAAAAGTATTGTAGAGAAATTAATCTTGACTTTTGTTGGTCATTCCATTAAAATTAAAGCTCAAATCAAACACTTTATATTTTAAAAAATCTCAGTGTGTAAAACATCAAGCAGTCATATTTAGCCATAAAACTTGTCAGGATTTAAAACTGCTGTTAGAAAATGTTTGGAAATTTTTGTGTGCTAAATATTTAATGAAATATGTGGGAACATGAAAGACTACTACATGAAATATGATGTTGTCCATTTGACTTTAAAGCAGTGGTTTAATAAATGGATTAATGGAGTTTTTATCTGCAACACATAAATATTAAAGCCAACGTATATAAAATTGCAAGGCATGCAAAATGAATGGGTAAACATGAAGGCCAATATATGCAAATTTTCAAATACTGCATTTGGAAAATATGTACCCCAAAGTTCAGTATATGTTTCCACTCTCCTGCAGATTTAATGGAAAAGAATATTTATACTCCAAAAGAAAGTTATCGGAATTATAATTAACACTAGACCTAGAGACTCTTGCAGGGAAGTTTTCAAGAGTATGGAAATAATGACGTTATATTCTCAGTACATATATTCATTAGTTTTATACATAATTAATAATAAACACCTATTTGATACAAATAATGAAATTCATAAATATAAAACTAGGAATAACAATAATTTACACTGTCCAATAGTTGACTTATCAAAATTCAATAAAGGAGCTTATATATAAGGTATAAAAGTTTTTAACCACCTTCCTCAATATGTTAAAGCTTTGACTAATGATCATAAATATTTTAAATCCACATTGAAGACGTTCTTATATCATCATTCTTTCTACTCAGTGAATATATATTATGAATATAAGGAAGACAGAACATTCATAAGTACACCTGGACCTCTCCGGATGGGAAGACTCACAACCAGATTGATCACATATTGATAGACAGGAGATGGCATACTAGCATACTAGATGTACAAAGTTTCAGGAGAGCTGATTGTGATACTGATCACTATCTGGTGGTTGCAAAATTAAGGGAAAGATTAGCTGTACGTAAACAAGCTGCACAGAAGTTTGATGGGGAAAGATTTAA
>Ga0123355_10006934_pt1 | contig 16866 bp, 18 predicted proteins | sample TergutEmb28metaG_3_FD_89872 | JGI IMG/M metagenome (GOLD analysis project Ga0123355, IMG submission 89872) | Embiratermes neotenicus P1 segment gut microbial communities from Petit-Saut dam, French Guiana - Emb289 P1 | ecosystem: Host-associated > Arthropoda: Insects > Digestive system > Gut ...
AATAGGGTTTGAGGTAACGACGGTTGTCAAGGGGAAAAGCATCCCTTGACAACCCTGTAGCATGTAGGTTCCCGCTACACTTTTTCGTTAATATTCGCTACACTTTTTTATTGACAAAAACAAATATTGTCTGCCAAAGAACATGCCGAACTCCGCAAAATAACGAGTGAAGCGCGTGATGAGTTTATCCCCGTAACCCTGGACTTGATGAAAAACTATCTTCATGGGACAAAGGCAAAATTGCCGCCGCACCTAACGGGTGTGCCGGAGCAAAAGCAATATTTGCAATCGATGTGCCTTCACATGATTGTTGTTTTCAAGGCAATGGAAAACGGGTTGATTATGCAAGATATAGATTTTCCTTGCCCGCCTATGATAATGATTGTGGATAAGTAAAACACATCAAAAGGGATGCCATTTTAGAAGCTGTATTCAACTCCGACAATGGCAGATTTTCGCGACAGATTTTTGCCAATTGAGGCGGCTTTGACGCGGCTTGCCAATAAGGCAAGCAAGGAGAGGCCAACGAAAAGTGGCGGAAATCTGACCGAGAAGGCGCCGTTGGCGGGGTTGAATACAGCTTCTTAGTCGTGGCATCCCTTTTGCTATACATACCAACTGTTTTATTGTTTACCTTTGCATTTTCTTGCTTCCCGCTCTAAGTCCAATAACCTTGTTACAATTTTTATTGTTGCTTCGTCTGGATTCACAAAACTCACTTTGTTGTAAAAAGTAGGGCAAAGACCTAAAAATTCTTTTCCAAGAATCGTTTTAGTTCTTCCTGGAAAGCAGCCGTAAGCACAACTCCTGCAATAATGCAAATCAGCCCAAACAATTTCCTGCCAGCCTTCGCTGTGAATCACTTCAGTATACTCATCCATGTGGTTTAGGTAGAGGACAATAACCCACTGCACGTTTTTGGTATCTCTTATCCATTCTTTACCCAGCCTAATGTAGCAGATGGGTTTGTTTTTATTATTGGCTCTCCAAGCATTATGAACTCCTGCCCAGCCGGGGTTCATTTTTACCGCTCGCAGATATGCCACAAAACTTAAAGCAGTCCCCATCATTTCTCCATCAAGAAAATAGGGCAGAACATCTTCGACCTTTGGTTTTATCACTCTTTGCACATGCAGATGGGTTAGTTCATCATGCTCCAACATTGACTACCCACCAATCAATAACTTGCTTAAATTTATCCAAAACAGTGGGGTCGGGGTTGATTAGTTGAATTTCCGCCGTGCAAACATTCTCATAAACCTTACCAAAGATATTACTGCTTATGCCCGGCTCACTGCCGCAACCACATTTGTTGCCCAGATGTACATTGCATATTTTTATATGTTCAAGAAGAAATGCTTTTAACTCATCGCTCAAATTTGCCCATTCGGGCTCATGAACTACAGGCATATCGCATATAAACCAGCCGTCTTTGTTATGGGTAAGCACGATTAAGCAAGGCGATTTATCATTTTTAATAAAACGAAAGCCTGCAGCCCATTCCTTTTTGCAAGTTAAACCTTTATCGATTAAATAATCGACAAATACTAAAGCGTTTTCTAATGATTCGTCTTTTAAGTTGTTCATAAGAGTTTCTTTGATTTCCATGATTGTTATACCCCTTCGCATTATTAAATTGGTTAACAAGCAATTTTGCCAAATTATATGACAAACGTGCTATTGCCTCGTGCTACAAGGAAAAAATCCTTGTAAATAGAGTAGCACAAAACAGTGGTGGGTTCAAAGTTTTTTGTCATGCGTAACAATACAGGTTTAAACCACTGTTTACATGTAGTGTGATGTGTAAAATAAAAATTTTTACGCAGCTATTGACTTATTAAGTCAACGATAATATAATTGACCCATCGAGTCAGTCAATACTTTGCGCTTTAGTCAACAGCAGCTTCCGGTTTTGATACTTTTGTAATAAGCGATCTCGTGATTTTTAGGCGTTTATGCAACAATAGTAAAGTTTTCTTAGCCGTTTGGCGTATTTTGCAACAAATTATTTCGCTATACAATAAGGAGAGTGATTGGATGATTGGAGAAGAAAATCAAAAATTTATGTCCCTAGATGAAGATAAGCGCGAGCGTATCATCAACGCCGCCATTACAGAGTTTTTGGCTGGCTACAAGAAGGCTTCTACTGACAACATTGTACGAGAAGCAGGTATCTCTAAGGGCTTATTGTTCCACTATTTTGGCACTAAGGAAAAGTTATATGACTTCTTGGTAGATTATGCAGTGGCCACAGTCCAAACAGAATATTTAGACCTTATTAACACACACCAGCCAGACATACTAGACAGCATATGGCAGTTGAGCTTACTAAAACAAGACTTGAGCAAACGCTTCCCCACTATGTTCGAGTTTTTGACACGCGTGTATATAGACGATAAGGACTGTCCCGCAAAAGAGCATCTAATGAGGTTTAACAGTATACAAGCAAAAGTCATGCAAGATGTATATGCCCACTGCGACAAAAGTCTTTTTAGAGATGACATTGCCCCAGAAAAAATTATAGAAATAATAACTTGGGCTGTTGCTGGCTATTCGCAAAGCAAAGTAAACCAGGCAAATGCAGACCCCGGCAGCATAAGCTCTGTTATTAAAAATTATGACGATTTCTTGGACGAATTTAAAGTATATTTGAGTATTTTACGGAAAGTTTTTTTCAAGTAATACTAATTTCAAGTAAAATGCAAATTTGCCCAAACGAAAAATCACTAATACCTGATATTTTCTATTTGGGCAAATTCTCAGAATTTATTTGAGATTAGTTATAACAATAATACGAATGTTTCTAATATTAAGGAGGAAACCACATGAAACTAAGCGTCGAAATCAAAGATTTAAACAAGTACTTTGGCAAATTCCAGGCATTAAAGGGTATTAACCTAGAAATTGGCGAGGGTGAAGTCTTTGCTTATATCGGGCCCAATGGCGCGGGCAAGTCTACTACCATACGGGTGCTTTTGGGTATATTGCAAGCCTCGTCTGGCCAAGTAAAAGTGTTTGGCCAAGATGCTTGGAAAGATGCAGTAGAAGTCCACAAGCGTATAGCTTACGTACCAGGCGATGTTAACCTTTGGCCCAACCTTACCGGTGGTGAAGTTATAGACTTGTTTGTAAAACTACGCGGCTCCCATGACAAAGCACTTCGCGAGCGGCTAATCCGCGACTTTAACCTAGACCCAACCAAAAAATGCCGCACATATTCTAAGGGCAACCGCCAAAAAGTTGCGCTGGTTGCGGCCTTTGCATCAAATGCAGACTTGTATATTTTAGATGAGCCCACAAGCGGCCTGGACCCGCTTATGGAGCAAGTTTTCCAAGAGTGTGTACTAGAGCAAAAAAACAAGGGTAAGGGCGTATTTTTGTCCAGCCACATAATGTCTGAGGTAGAGAGGTTGTGTGACCGTGTGGGCATTATCCGCGAGGGGCAGCTTGTAGAAGTGGGCACGCTAGACGATTTGAGGCACCTAACCAGCTACACCATGACTGTGGCAACAGAACGTACAATAGAAGGGCTAGAGCAGATGGACGGAGTTTATGACATATACCGGAGTGACGCAGATATCAAATTCCAAGTCAACACAGACCATATGGGTGCAGTAATTAGCCACCTAACATCGTTTGGGATTAAGAAATTAGAAAGTGCTCCACCGTCGTTGGAAGAATTGTTCATGCGCCATTATGGGGCACCTAGTTAGGGTAGAGCTGGTTGTTGAAGGGAGATAATATATGAATGGATATTTCGAAAATACAATGCAGTTAACCCGCTTTATGCTGCGGCGCGAACGCGTTACGTCTACTGCGTGGATTGTTATGTTGATATTGGTAGTCGTGGGCTTGGTGCCGGGTATGTACGCAGCACTTGATGCCACTGCCCGTAACGAGATGTTGGGAGTACTTGCAAACCCTGCAATGGTGGCAATGGCAGGCCCAGCTTATGCAGAGATACATGGTACGTTTGGCGCGTTTTATACTAACTTGATGTTTATTTTTACGGCTTTTACCGTAGCTATCATGAATATCTTCCTGGTAGTGCGCCATACCCGTGCAGATGAAGAAAGGGGCCGCTACGAAGTACTGCGCTCACTTCCTATGGGGCGGCTTGCCGGCATCAATGCCGCTATGATAACCGCGGTTATTATTAATGCAGCTCTTGCGGTTTTAATGGGGATTTTTATGTACCTGGGCGGGCTTATTGGTTACACGGACATGAGTTTTAGTGCCTCTATGCTGTGGGGTGTGGCACTGGGTGCTACTGGGCTATTTTTTGCGGCGTTAACGGCGTTATTTTGCCAGCTATCTGCTATCACGCGTAGTGTAATGGCATACTCCTTTGTTGCGCTTATATTTTTATATTTGTTGCGCGCACCCGGTGATATGAATCCGGACATGGAGTGGCTGGCGCTTATTAGCCCATTGGGGTTGGTAATGCGTACACAGGTTTTTGGCTATGATTATTGGTGGCCTGTTTGGGTTTTACTTATTGGTGCTGCGGCTATTACGGCACTTGCATACAGGCTCAATGCCACACGGGATATAGACCAAGGTCTTATACCGGCTAGGCCCGGTAAGGCATATGGCGGGTGGCTGTTGTCATCTGCACCGGGTCTTACATTTCGGCTGCAGCGGTTTATGGTTATATTGGTTGTTGTGGGTATGTTTTTGTTGGGTGCAAGCTACGGTTCTGTGCTTGGGGAAGTTGAGTCCTTTGTAGCCAGCAACGAGATGTACCAGACACTAATACTCTCACCTGCTGGTATAGATATTAGTGTGCTGTATGGCATCCCCGTAGAAGATGCTATAACTATAATGAACCAACTACTGGGCGCAGCGGGCTTTACAGTAGTTGAGATGTTTGCAGGTTTTATTGGCGGCATGATGGCACTTATGGGCTTAGCCGCACTTATAGTGTTTACACTCAAGGCCAAGTCAGAAGAAAAAGACATACGTACAGAGCTGGTACTTGCCGCATCTGTGAGCCGTACTAAGTACCTACTGGGGTTTGTGGCAATTGCGTTTGTGGCGGCGGTGCTGCTACAGGCTGCAATGGGTTTGGGTTTATATGTCATGGCTGTTAACACATTAGCCAACCCTGCAGACATTTCTCTTGGGTTTGTGATGCAGACATCGCTTGTGTATGTACCTGCTTTGTGGGTCATGATTGGCGTGGCAGTGTTGCTGCTTGGGGCGTGGCCCAAGGGTACGGGTATTGTGTGGGGATATTTTGCATACGCGTTTTTCATGGACTTGATTGGCAGTTTTGGGATTTTCCCAGAGTGGCTGGGCTACACAACCCCGTTTGGGTATGTGCCGCAGTTACCCATGGAAGATATAAACTTTGTAACCATGGGGCTTATGACCGCGGTGGCGGTTGGGCTTACGGTTCTTGGGATTTTCTTTTATAATAGGCGTGACATAAATGCGGTTACGCATTCAGGAGTATCTATAAAACCAACAAAGATACTAACGAGGCCCCGCATATAGCTTAGCAACTAATTTTACTGGGGAGGTTTACATGAACCAAAACGCAAAACCAGCAACACTTTTATTGCACGCGGGATATGACCCTATGTCTGCCCATGGCTCAACTGCTGTACCAATTTATCAAACATCTGCATACAATTTCCGCGACGCAGAGCATGCCGCCGGGCTGTTTGCCCTTAAAGAGAAGGGCAACATCTACACCCGTATCATGAACCCGACAACAGATGTCTTTGAACAACGTATGACGGCACTGGAGGGCGGAGTAGGCGCACTTGCGTTTGCTTCTGGCCATGCAGCCATTGTGGGGACAGTGTTAAACCTGGCCCGTAGTGGCGATGATATCGTAAGCTCCCCGCGGCTATATGGCGGTACGTTTAACATGTTTAACAGCTCGTTGCCCAACATGGGTATCACTGTCATCTTGGCAGAAGACAATACAGCAGAGAGCTTTGCCAAAGCCATAACACCTAAGACAAAAGCATTGTTTGCAGAAACAGTAGGCAACCCCAAAATGGACGTTACAGACATAGAAGCCCTTGCAAACCTGGCCCACAAAAATGGTATCCCACTAATAATAGATGCCACATTTACACCATATATCAACCGCTCTATCGAGTTTGGTGCGGATATTGTTATACATTCTGCTACCAAGTTTATATGTGGGCATGGCAGTAGCATGGGCGGTGTGGTAGTAGACGCGGGCAACTTTGATTATACCGGCGGTAAGTTCCCATTACTTTCTGAACCCGATGCCAGTTACAACGGGGTACGGTATACAGACCTTGGGCGGGCTGCTTTTATTACCAGGCTAAGGACACAAATAATGCGTGACTTAGGGGCTTGCCTTTCGCCATTCAACAGCTTCCTGTTTATTCAGGGGCTGGAAACATTGCATTTGCGTATGGAGCGGCATAGCCAAAACGCCTTGCACGTTGCAAAATTCCTAGAATCTCACAAAAACGTAGCATGGGTTAGCTACCCCGGCCTTGAAAGCCATGAGGATTATAACTTGGCTAAAAAATACTTGCCCAACGGTGCCGGCTCTATGCTTACCTTTGGTGTAAGGGGTGGGGTCGAAGCTGGGCGCAAGTTTATTAACTCGCTTAAGCTGGTATCTCTTGTGGCTAACATGGGTGACTCTAAGTCACTGGTTATCCACCCAGCCAGTACATCACACTCACAGCTTACACCACAGCAGATGGAGGCTACAGGTACGACAGCGGACTTGATACGGCTTTCTATTGGGGTTGAAGATGTTGATGATATTATTTTGGATTTGGATGTGGCGTTGAATTAAACTACTTGAAACCCCTACCCTGCTGGTGATGTATGTTGGCTGGGTGGGGGTTGATTTGTAGAATGTCGGTCTTCAAAACTGGATGTTGTGGGTTTGAGTCCTGCTGCCCCTGTTACCATGTACAACATGAGAGAGGTTGAGTTTACTGGGATTTCCAGTGAAGCCAGCCTTTTTTTGTATCGGAAATCTGATAATTTATGGTAGCCATTAATATGTATTTGAGTCTGTCCTGATAACAACAATAATAATCACCTCTGTATGCTTGATTTTAATATTACTATGTTCTATTATATGGAAAGTGTCCGAATGAAATTGTACATAATTCTATATTACTATCCATCACAGAGAGGATGGTCTTAAACATGTCAGACAAGCCCATTGTATTTGTCATTACGCCATTTGAAGAAGATTACTTGGCACTCTATGGTGTAATGAAAACTCGTTTTGCTGAATCATTCGAGTTTACTAATGCAGGAGATTTGGACAACCAACAAAATATCCTTAAAGACATAGTTGTTGGAATTTATAGAGCAGATGTTATAATTGCTGACCTAACAGGGCTTAACTCAAACGTTTTTTATGAGCTTGGACTGGCTCATGCTATGAATAAAAAAGTAATTATCATAACTCAAGATATTGACGAGTTACCTTTTGACATAAAGTCATATCGTGCAAATCAATATAGCTTGGTTTTTCATAAAATTGATGAACTATATACAAAGCTGGATAATCTTTTAACTGGTGCTATCTCGGGAGATGTTCAATTTGGAAGTCCTGTCTCTGACTTTATAAGTGATATACCTGATGTAGAGAAAAAAAAGCAACTATTGTAGCTACAGAGAATGAAACTAGAAATATTGATGAAGATAGCAGCTCTGAAGAAGATAAAGGTTTCCTTGACTTTATTGCAGAAATTGATGAATCTATGGAACTAATAACGAGCACACTTGAGGGACTAAGTAATGGTATGAACGAAATGAGCGAAGAGATCAAAATCGGAACGAGGGAAGTAGAAAGAGTACAGTCTTCTGGAGGTGCAGGTGTTGCCACATTTGTTAGAAATATATCTCGTAAATTATCACAACCTGTTAATATTTTTGCATCACAAATTAAAGAGGGTGTCACAGTTATATCAGGTAATTGGAATAATGTAGAGAATAACTATCTTCTTTTGCTTTCTGATGGGAAAATAACAACAGATGAAAAAAGCGAAGATATAAAAACTAATGTTGAGCATTTAGAAGGTTTGCAATCCTCAATTTATGCATCAAACGAACAAATGGAAGGATTTATTATTAGCATGCAATCGTGCTTGGGGCTTGAACGAAGGCTAACTCAAGCTCTAAAAGCATTAATTTTAGGTGTTCAAGAATACCTGTCAATAACAAACATGATGATATCTTCTATTGACCGAATTATATCAAAAAGCAAATTATTATATACTAATGATGAGCGTTGATTGCGTTGGAATGGACCGTATAAGATGAAAAATAAAGTATACAATGCAGTAACAAGTGGTCAATCAGATAATAATATTAGATATGCTGACTTGAAAAATCTAATCCTATCACTTGGTTTTATTTTCAAGGGGCAAAAAGGTTCTCACGCTGGCTACTATCATCCAGACGTACATGCTAGGATAAGCATACAACCCACCAAAGATGGCAAGGCTAAGCCTTATCAAGTTAAGCAGTTAAGAGATATAATCAATCATAATGGTCTATAAAAGGGGCGTTTTATATGCAAAAATACTCAGTGTCTATTTGCTTTAGCAAAAGCGATAATTGTTATGTGGCTTCCATTCCTGAGCTTAAGGGCTGCATGGCTCATGGCGATACTTATATCGAAGCTATTAAAGAAATTCAAGACGCTATGGATTTGCATATTGAAATGATTCTTGAGCTAGGGCACGAATTACCGCAACCTAAACTACTGGCATAGCGAAGTGGAGCTATATCAATATTATTTCCTGTTTCTGCATTTTGCGACAATTGACTAGCATCTTTCCTAAACCCTCCATCGCTGAAGCGTCGCCGAGACGAGGCTCAACAGATGCGTTTTTCCTTGGTTTTACGGGGCTTTCGACAATGCGATCGTCCTGCTCCAAAACCAGTCATATTGGGTCAAACCCCACTGCCCCTGTAATTAAAAAGGTTGATTCCACTGGATTTCCCAGCACAATCAACCTTTTTCCTTGCCTAGAATACTAAAAGATACCTCATAGGCAAGTAGCGTCAGCACATTTTTGACTTAGACATACTACTGCAACAGCATCAACTCATCACCATATACCGCAACCAGCGATGCAGGATTAAACACCCGCACCAACCCCTCCAGCGCATCCCGCTCTACAGGGGTAAACCAATGTGTACCCGTAAACATATCAGGGCTGCCATGCCATATGCCATAACCCAAGTCCCATGCAAAGCGCCTAGTGTCTATGGAGTCATTAATAAACCACAACTCTATCGTACCCCAGCCCGGCTGTGGATACGTTGGCTCATGTAAGGCGCGGAAGTACTCCCCAGGGTTGCCATGGAAATGTATTATGCCATATTCGCCCATATCTAAGACAGAGTGCGGGTCTCCACTTTCGGCTAAGGAGTGCAAGCCAATGTGCGGCAAAAGCCCTAGCCCTACTTGCACTCCTTCGAAGTTTTCGTACATAGCAAAAATTGAGTAGGCAAGCGGCTCGCGTGCAGATATTTCATCCACTGGGGTTGGCTCGCCATCACTAAACATTAATATCGATTCAAAGGATGCCATTGGACTGCTAGAAATAAACATCAAATCTCGTGTCTGGTCAAAGACAGATATCTCCCTTAGCGTGAAATCGCCCACAGTCTCTGACAAGTCGTGACCGGGAAAGTACCGGTGAAGCTCATCACGGCTTGTCATTGTCCGGTTGCCTGTAATCATGGCATAGTGGCCGCAAGCCGTGCGGAACTGGTAGGACTGGTTAACTGCCAGCCCTCCTATTTCGTTTATTATTTCGTCCCATAGCACGGCCACTTCGTGTCTTTCTACTTGCCATGGGCGCCAGAAGTTGCCATCCAGCATGTAAATTGTTTCAAATACATCTTGAGGCAATGCTCTTGGCCCTGTGGGGGCTTGTGGGGGATTGGTAAGTTGAGTTATGCTGCGGCGCGTCATTGGCTCTAGAAAATCGCGGTGTACTGCCGGCACATAGTAGCGCGCAAAGGCCTTAAACCCATCAGACTCTATATTCGCAGCTTCTAAATTGCTCACCCACCATGTAGGTATATCAACCTCTACTAGGAAACGGTAAAAAGGCATTATAACTTCCATTTCGCTGTTAAACATAGGCAGGTGGTATACCAGCTCTACCGATGCTTCTTGCATACGCTCTATACCTGGCCACATGTTGTTTGGGAAATGGCTAACAAAATAACCTTCGAGAAGCATCTCGCGAGCTTCGTCTGCCGTGATTATAGGATAGTGCCCAAGCTGAAGTGACTCAAGGTGCTCGTGTGGAAACAGGGCTACCTCTATCCTTTCGGCGTGATGCGGGTCAATAGAGAGTATTTCTATCCATTTGAAGTTAAAAGATAGTATTGCATCCTGCGGGCTGCCGCCTGCGTCGAAGAACATCCGGCGGTGATAAAGACTTGGGGCACCTAAGTCATGCACGCCATGCGTACTCATAGTTGGTACTTGCATTGGGAGTACGCCTTCTAACCTACGTGCAAGATACTCTATTGCCGCTTGTGCCTCTGCTTCGTTTGCGAAGTAAGATATAGATGCGCCTTGTGGCAGGGCTATCCTGTCGTTATACACCTCGGACAGATGTGTGCGTAGTGTCAATGTACCCATCTGCTTGCTTGCTATGCTGCGGTAGCCATCTATTATGGTGGCTACAAATGTACCATCATTAAGAAGGTCTGGTGATACCCGGTCTGGTGAAATATTGGCTGCTGCGGCCATTGCCAGCCCTTTTTCTTGAATCATGTCTAAAAATATTGCATTATCTTCTGCTGACAGTTGTATGTCGTAATCTGCTTGATATGCAGTGAAATGCGTTATCATGTGACTGCGGAACACTGGTAGTGTTTCTATATGGCCTATATCATGCCAGGGGTTGTTTGTTGTCATGTGCGGCATATCTCTAGGCAGTATTACTTCAAACCCTGATGCATGTATAGTCGGAAGTGGCAACATACCACCCGGCACAAGCTCCCCTGGCAAATTGTATGGGATGTCATATGATGGATATTCGCCGTTATGTTCATAAGAAACCATAGGTATCTCAGACAGCTCTGGCCTGGTAAGCCTAAACGATAATAACAGCACACAGGTTACCGCTACTGCGCCTATGAATACAGCGGCAGCGTTTCCTAGGTTTAGCCATTGCCATCTTGGGGGTTTATGCTTGTCGTAGTTTACTGCTAGTGCAGCTTCAGTTATAAACTCGTCATCTATGCTTTCTAGGCATGCTAATAACCTTTCGGGGCTGTTGCGGTGTATTAGCCTTTCTGTTTTTTTCTTGTCTGTTCTGTAAGATTTCATGTTAGTCTCCCATTCTGCGGCTTTTACACTACTACCCCTTCTTTTTCGAGGTATATCTTAAGCTTCTGCCTTGCCCTAAACAGCATGGATTTTACTTTGCTTTCGCTTGCCTTAAATTGGTTGCTTATGTCGCGCACGCTATCTCCAAAAAAATAGCGCCTTATAAATATTACCCTGGCGTTTGCGTCCATTTCGCGCAGGTATTGGTTGATAGCGTTTACGGTTAGGTTGTATTCGAATTCATCTTCTGATGTACGTGGTGTGGGTATGGCTTGTGCAAGCTCGCTTAGCATCAAGTTGGCTTGTCCGCCACCGCGTTTTGCTGTACCTGCGGCACGCCAGCGCTTTAAGGATAAATTACGAGCTATTTTTGAAAGGTATGCACCCAAAAATAGCGGGCGCTTGGGAGGGATGGCTTCCCAAGCTAGGTACATGGTATCGTTTACACATTCTTCTGCGTCATGGTTGCTTGATAAGATGTTATAAGCCACTTTATGCAGACTCCTTCCGTATTTTTGTTTTACGTGACTAAGGGCGGCCTCGTCTCTTGCCCACAGCATGTCTAATATGCAATTGTCTTCTATGTTGGCCACCCCCGGATGCAAATTTAGCGCTAAACAGCAAAATCAATGAGAAACTGTCCTCGCCCAAGCCGAATTTGCCAACGCTTCAAGGCAAAATCGGCGATAGGCGAGACCGATTTCGAATTGTTTTGCTATATATGTTAACCCCATTTTTTATGTTTGGTTGCGTTGCAATACAAATAAAAATAATGCCATAAGTTTATACCAGTAAAAAACCGCTATAAGCTTATGGCAATATAAAATCAAACATAAGACCACACGCAATTACTGCACTAATGCAATTCAATTTCAAACGGCTTCCCTACTGGCCAAGCCCCATGCCCAAGGACGTCATATATAGTAGCCGTCACGTCTGCAAGGGTACAGCGTGTGCCCAAGTTTATGCTTTGCATACCTTGCGCATGCACCAGTACAGGTACATATTCACGGGAATGGTCTGTTGACGGAGTTGTAGGGTCGCAACCATGGTCCGACGTTAGTATCAACAGGTCATTTGAATTTAATGCCGCTAATATCTCTGGCAACCGGCTGTCGAAATATTCTAGGGCTTGGGCAAAGCCTTCCGGGTCGTTGCGGTGACCGTATAACATGTCGAAGTCTACTAGGTTGGTAAAGATTAGTTTATGCTCATGGTCGTATTCTAACGCGTTTATTGTGGCGTTGATACCGTCTGTGTTGTTTTTTGTATGGATGCTATGCGTGATGCCACAGCCGCAGAAGATATCCTGTATCTTGCCTATACCCAGGGTGTGCTGGCCTTTGGCTGCTAGTGCGTCTAGCAGTGTTGTGCCGGTGGGTGGCACGGCATAATCGCGGCGGTTTTTTGTGCGGGTAAACGCACCCGGCTGCCCTGTGAATGGGCGTGCTATTACGCGGCCTACTATATTGTCGCCTGTAAGGAGCTCACGGGCAAGCTGGCACATGCGGTACTGCGCTTCTACTGGGATGATATCCTCGTGAGCGGCTACCTGAAATACGCTGTCGGCAGAAGTGTAGACTATTGGCGCGTGGGTTTGCATATGGGTCTCGCCCAGGAGGTCTATAATTTGCGTGCCAGAGGCGGGGTAGTTGCCAAGCCAACTTGTTGTTGAAACTAACCCTTCATTGTTGGCTCGTGTAAGCCACTCACGCAGCAGCTTATCAGGGAAGCGTGTGAACGTGGCAAAGGGTGGCTCCATTATAAGCCCGGCCAGCTCCCAATGCCCGCTTGTTGTATCTTTTGCGCGGGTTTTTGTGGCCATGCGCCCGTAGGATGCGGCTGGTGACGCGAGTGGGGTATCGCCCAGCTTAGCGTCTTGGATATGCGCTAACCCCATCGCGTATAAGTTGGGCAGGTCAAGCTTGCCACGCTTCGCGTAAATATTGCCTAAGGTGTGAGTCCCTTCATCGCCATATATTGCGGCATCTGGCATTGCGCCTATGCCTATGCCGTCCAGCACTATGATACATATCCTGTCATACATTTTCATCTCATCCTTTGTGTTGGTTTAGAAGCTGTGTTAGAAGCTGTGTTCATAGACGGCAATACCGAATTGGCGTGGCAATTTTTGCCAATTGAGGAGGTATTGACGCGGCTTGCCAAGAGGCAAGCAAGGAAATGCCGACGAGAAGTGGCTAGAAATTGACCGCCAAGGCGGTGTGTTGTCGGCTATGAACATAGCTTCTTAATAATCATGTATTGTCAACTTTCTTCCCACGCATTCTAGCATATCCGTGAAATAGAATCACAATTACTTTGAACAACCCAAGCAGGCCAAATAGCGGATAAACATAACGCACAATATTCGAAAACCCCACATGAGCTGCCACCACACCCACAATACATATAAGCGCTGCCGCTTTGGGTTTGGCCATCTTACTATGGTTAGAGAGCCACTGCACCACAGCAAAACCGTTGCAAGCAGCGGTAGTCACCAGCGCCGCGATAAGCACCCCCAAGTACAAAACACTAAACACCATGCTATAGTGGATGACAATCATAAGCATTGGGATTTCGAAGGTAACAATGCGGCTATAGTGCAAAAACAGCGGCAAGGCCATACACAGCCCCAGCACCGTAATTGCGCCGCCGCCTACAACGCCGCCTATAAATGGGTCGCGTTTTTTTGTAGCAAGTGGGGATGTTGCGGCCAATACTGGCACGCCTGTTACCAAATTATATGAGGCGTACACAAATGCCGATATCAACCACCCTATTGCCATACCACGGGTAGGCGCGCCAAATGTAGGCGCAACAGACAAAAATGCCACAAACAACCCCACAATAATCCCGCCAATAATCATAAACGGTGCCAAAATCACATTAATTTTTACCATGCCTTCTAAGTCAAAGCGTAAAACTATGTACACAAAAATCCCTACAGCTACTGCACCTACCGTAAATGGCAAATTAAACGCCTGCCTTGCAGTAGCACCTGCACCTGCCAGCATAGCAACAAACAGGCAAAACAAAAACATCGCAACCAGCCACTCCATTATTGTGCCAAGCCTCTTGCCTAGCAAGTGCTGCATAAATTGGCTGTATGTCTCTATCCCTTCGCGGCGGCAGATGGCCAGTGTGGCCCAGCCAACCAAGGCAAACAAAAGCCCAGCAACCACCAACCCCCATACCCCCATAGGGCCAAAGCCCACAAAGTACCTAAGCAACTCCTGCCCGGAGGCAAACCCCGCCCCCAAGAAAACCGATGCGTACACGGCAGCTATTTGCAAGCCGCTAAACTTGCGTTTTTTTTGCATAAAAACACCCCTATACAATATTGGACAAGATATCCCGTGTCCCTACATTAGTGTATGGGGGTGCATGGCAGATAATGTCATTGTTGACTATGGTGTGTCTATCAAACCATCAAGCCAAGGGGTTTCGTTCCCGTGTGCAGATGTTATTGCGCTCATTAGCCAGCTCTTTTGTTCGCTTGAAAGCATGTGCATAACCGCCTTAAAGTCGGCTTCCATTTTAGGCTTTAGGTACGGATGAGTTGCCGCGAACTTATCGGTTTTAAAGAACAGGATAATCTCGGGGGCGAGATATGGTATACCGTCTGCGTACAAGATTGCCTTTTCCATAGGGCGGCTGATTTTGGGATTGCTGTGTACGATGTAGTTATCGCTCTCTTTATTGTCAAAACTAACCTCAATAAAGACAAAGCTACTCAAGCGAGGCTCATGCATTGTGTAGGAATATACATTTTTGTTTGCCCGTTCTATCGGGTACATTTCTGACCAGCCGCCGGGTTTTACTGCCCAAAAGCCGCACTTTGCCAGCTCTGGGTCGTTTATATCTTCTACTTTGTAAAACAGATATTGGGTAATTGGTTTGTTTTGCTCCCAAAAACGTGCAAAAATAGGCCAGTCTTTTTCCATTAAAAATTGCAAAACCTTTTGCCTATCCTCTGCAAAAAAGCACATATCAAAGTCTCCATGCTCACGTATCTGCTTGCCCGCAAACATGTCAAGAGCAAAACCTCCACATATGGCGTAGTCGAAGCCGCAACCCTTAAACATTTCCTGTGCTTGTAAAATTAGCTTGTCCATGCTGTCCTTCTTTCCATTTCTTCTATTGCAATTCGTAAATTTCATCAATTACACAATCTAGCAGCATACAAAATATTTCATAATGGTCTTTTATTGATTCCTTGTTTACTACGGTTAGTAAGAGCGTGTCTATTATTTGGCGCGCTCTTTCATTGCTTACTTTTAATTTAATGCCAGAGGCGATAAGTCTGGCCGCAAGGCCATCTTCGCTGTTTTTACTATGTCTCTCTTTCCACTCTTTTGGTAGTTTGTTCAAAAGACTTTGATAGTCCGTGCTGTGTCTTTTTGTGATGATGTCGTTCTGTGCATATTCTAAATATAGTGTCTTTAACACTTGGTAGATTTCTTCTTTGGTTGGCGGTGAAGATAGTATTTCGTTGTACATATCTCTTGTGCTTTGCTGAAAATCGTCCATAACATCACAAAACAACGCTTCTTTAGTGTCATAAAGCGAATAAAAAGTACCAGTAGATATTCCCACCTTGGCGCAAAGTTCGTTTACACTTGTTTTTTTGTAACCATGTACAGACCAACTTTTTTTGCACGCTGCTATGAGATTTTGGCGTATGTTTTCTTTTTCTGTTTCATTAAAACTCCTGGGCATTTGGCATCTCCGTTAATACTGCGAATATAAATGCTGTTTTATTCGTTGATGTAATATAGACTATGTAGCTTTTGTTGTCAAGCCGTCAACTAACCCCATATCCGGCGAAGTTATCTCCTAATATTTCCTTTAGTATGCCTATAATAAGATCACACTCACCTACATAACGCACGACAATTAAATCTCTCATAAACCAGTGAGGCCAAGTCTCCCAAGAGAACCAATGAAAAATATGTCCATCACCTGCAGGGTCTGGCCGTGATATAAAGTAGCCACATGGACTAATAAACATAGCATCTCTTTTAGCATCTTCGACAGAGTCATATGCATATATGGCAACCAACTCACCATTTATACGAATATTTATTGACCCAACAGATAACCAACTAGGCTGGCTTTCGTCATATTTGTATGCACTGTCTAATATTGGGGATGCTTCAAGTTGGTTTGTGAAGGCGGTAAAATTAAATTGTAGAGGGTTATCATCGTAATGGACAAGTTCATTGCTTGAGTTAGTACCTGCATCTAACTGGGCTTTACAGCCGCTTAAAACAATGAGTACCACAGCCATACATAAGAAAAACACAACTTTTTTACTGCTCATCGCAATAGCCTCCTAAATTATCTTGAGTTCGATACTATGGCACAAGGTAAATAAGCCAGTGCCATTCTTTGCCCTTCCAAGAATAGAGAAAATGCCTTATAATCTATGTAACTACAGGTGCAGGGCGGTTTATACCCTAGGCTAATCCACTGAAAGGTGGTGAGGCCCTATGGTGGAAATGTTCTTGATTGTATTTGCTTCAATGACTTTTGTTGTTGCG
>Ga0123355_10006935_pt1 | contig 16866 bp, 14 predicted proteins | sample TergutEmb28metaG_3_FD_89872 | JGI IMG/M metagenome (GOLD analysis project Ga0123355, IMG submission 89872) | Embiratermes neotenicus P1 segment gut microbial communities from Petit-Saut dam, French Guiana - Emb289 P1 | ecosystem: Host-associated > Arthropoda: Insects > Digestive system > Gut ...
TACGTATCTCCCCATCATCACTGTGTCATAAACAGAATATGAAAAATACATAGGCGCTATTTGACTTAACATTGCAATTTTTGTAGAAAGCTGTTTGCGTTTTATGCGATTAAGATGTTGGTCATTTAACAATATTTCTCCAGTGTAAGGCAGAAGTCCTGCCATTACTTTTAGCAAAGTAGATTTTCCACAACCATTTGGTCCAATAATGGACAAGCTTTGTCCCAGTGCTATTTCCATAGAAATATTATGAATTACATCTATGCCGCCATAACCTGCACTTACATTTTTAAGAACCAGCACGGATTTTCCTCCCTCGCGAGAAGTACACATATCCAAAAAACGGTGCACCAATTAACGCACTCACAACCCCAACAGGTAATTCACTTGGAGCTATTATTGTACGCGCAACAAGGTCGCACAGCATCATAAATACACCGCCAAATATTGCAGATAAGGGAATAATAAGCCGATGCTTTGACCCAAATATACGCCGTATAACATGGGGGGCTACCAAGTCTACAAAACCAATAATACCTACAAACGCAAGGGAACTGCCTGTTATTGCGGCGGCGGTTATAAGTAATATCCACTTGGTTTGCCGTAAATTTACGCCCATTAGTTGCGACTGTTCTTCCCCAAAGGTCATCATATCAAGCTCGCGGCTATACCACAGGGCAATAAGCACACCCGCCAGCGTAATGGGGGCAAGCAGTATAACCGCATCCCACCTTTGCTGCAAAGAAAAACTGCCCATTTGCCAAAAAATCAGGCTTTGCGCCTGCTCACGGTTTAGAGACATGAGCAAGGTGGTAATTGCGTTAATAAACAGTGCGAGTACCATACCCACTAATATTATTGTAATATTCTCCATGCGCCCATCCATTTTTGATGCGATGGCAATAACCAATAAAATTGTAGCCATACCAAAAACAAAACCAGACGCGGCCATCGTCGCATTAAAAAGCAGTGGAAGGCCTGTAAACATAACCAATGCCGCCCCAAAGGATGCCCCACTAGAAACCCCAAGCGTATAAGACGACGCCAGCGGGTTGCGCAGTATCGATTGCATGATGGCCCCACTCACCGAAAGCGCCGCCCCTACAATAAACGCCAGAAGCACCCTCGGCAAGCGCAATTCCCAAATTATTGCAACATGAGCCGCAGATACACCTGAAATATCGCCAAAACCAAATAAACGATGCATGATTATACGCAACACATTATTAACAGGAACATTCGCACTGCCCACCACATTAGAAATGATAAGCACAAACCCTAAAATCCCAAGGATTGCTATAATTTTTGTAGTTTTCACATCAGACCCCTAATTCAAGTGGATAGTGACACTAGCCACTTGAATTTATTTTTATATATTCAAAAACGAAAGCGCACGAAGCACATAAATAAACATCGTAAGCGTAGCTGCCGACATCATTGTAGAAATTACAACAATGGTACCGGCAATATACGTATCCCCACCCATTTGTGCCGCCATTGCATATCCAACCACTGCCGAAGGCACACCACACAGTACTACAATAACTGCCAATTCGTAATCTCTAAAACCAAGTAGTACTGCAATGGTAGTAATTATAATCGGCATAATAATGACCTTTATCACACTTGCAATGGCCGCATATTTAAACTTTGCGTCAAAACCTTTAAAAACCATGCCACCACCTAAACAAAGCAAAGCCAGTGGTGTTGCAAGGTTTGCCACTGTACTAATTGAACCGCTTACCATTACCGGCAGGGACAAATCAAAAACCGCAAGTAAAATACCAATGGCAATCATTACATTAGAGGGGTTTTTTAACACTGTCCAAATTGTTGACCAAAATCCAAGTTTTTCTCCCGTACAGGGGGCAAGCGCCAATATAGAAAACACATTAAAAAACGGAACAACAAAAGTAATAACAATGGCTGCCCGGGCCATTCCCGCATACCCGGCTAAATTAAGAATAAGTGGAATACCCAAAAGTGCAAAGCTTCCTCTATAAGCCCCTTGAGCAAAAGACGCCAGCACGGTTTTTTCTTTCAAAAAAATAGCGGATACTCCCCATATAGTGAAGAAAGCCGCTACTGATGAAATAAGTGTAAATGCGATAAAACCCGGATCTACAAATTCGCCAATTTCTGTTGTATAAACCCCTCTAAATAATAACGCCGGAAGTCCAATATAATACACAATTTTATTACCGCTTGACAAAAATCCTGAAGTGATTATCTCCCATTTTTTTAGCAAATATCCTAAAAACATCACCAAGAAAACAGGAACAACCACATTCAAACTAAAGAGAAAATTGTCTAACATTTTAAAGCCTCCTACCGGCATATATATAAATTAAGAATAGTAAAGGGGGTACAAATGAAAAGGCGTATCTTAAAACAAAGACTCATGCTGGGGTTCATACTGCTATGCGGTGCAACACTGTTTACATGGGCTGTAAGCAGGCTTACACCAGAGCCACCCGGCGTATTTGGTGACCGGATATTTGATAGCCAGGCAACCATTCCCACAGCCTCTGTACCGATGCCCGATACAATACCCACCGTACTTGGCTTTGATGATATAACATTCACTAACCCGCCAAAAATCCCAATGCCACCGCCAAACACAAACATTGTATTTTCGGCAGAATATGTCCAATCCCTTACAAATTTTAATTATCTCACACATCGCATTTTTTTGGTAGACCCCGAAACAATTTTATTTCCGTCAGATATAAACGTTATAGAGTTTCTGGAAGCGGATCTAACAATTGATACATCGATGGATGGCCCTCAGGTGCTCATTTTTCACACACACTCTACAGAAATGTTTGCAGACAGCAATCCCGCATATCCGATGACCGGCATCATGGGGGTGGGCGCCTATCTGGCAAAAGTGTTGGAAGAAAACCACGGAATTAGAGCATACCATCACACAGAACGTTTTGATATAGTGGAGGGCAGAAGCCGTATCCAGGGCGCTTATGAGCGAATGGAGCCTGTCATCCGGCAAATTCTTGCAGACAATCCATCCATTCAAATAGTAATAGACCTGCACCGGGACGGCGTAGGCAACCATGTTCCCGCGTTTGTACGGTATGTAAACGATAACCCCACTGCACAAATCATGTTTTTTAACGGATTAAGCCGCCAAAACAGGAACGGACAAGCCGTTACCATTTACCGCTTGCCAAACCCATACCAGCGAGAAAATCTGAACTTTAGCTTTCGTTTACAGCTTGCCGCAAATCAACTTTATCCCGGCCTTGCAAGAAGAGTATACTTGCGCGCATTCCGATATAGTTTGCACATGGCACCCCTTAGCACACTTGTGGAAGTCGGTAACCAGCACAACACCCAGCAACAAGCAAAAAATGCAATGTATCCGTTGGCTCATATAATTGCAGCAGTGGTGCTCGGATCATCATAATCCCTTCCCGGCTTTACGAAACTGCTGATATAGTTCTTTTGCCCGCTTCGCGTCCTTTCCGTCGGCGGTTTTTTTGCCGTATCGCACGCTTATATATAACTTGCGAAGTTCTGCTGCTTCTATTGGCATATTAAATTTATCTGCGGAAAGGTGCGCTAAATCAGCCGTCGTTGTAGATGGGATTTTAGGAATTTTATTTTGCTCACATAAAATTATAAATCGACGATAATACTCGCGTAATCGCCGCACATGGCGATTTTCACGATTTTTGTTTTTATTGCTTGGTTTTCGTCTATCATCTAAAAGCGCAACCCTAACGCCTAATTGCTTATGGTGGGCTTTTTTATTTCGCAGCCATTTTAATACAAATATAAACACACAGACACATATTATCCCAAGTATAATTACAAGTAGCGCGCTCGGTGCCCCAGCAAACTGAAACTCCCTTATACCCGGCTCCAGGTCCATTAAACTTCCGCTTTCATCAAATAGAGCTTCCTCTATTTCTTCCCGCCATGACGCATTTGCAATAATCCAATCTATAATGCGTTGAAGAAATGGCCCGATAGAAAACAATATCGTGCCAACTACAAAAAGGAATGCGGGAACGAGTATCTGAAAATAAGCAAAGGAAATAGCAGAAATAATAAGACTTGCAACATGCCTAGAGCCAAGTGCCACACCCATCAAAAGCGCACCCAGCACAGATATAATATTAAGCACCTTAAACCGATTGTCTATAACAATGCTTGACTCTGTGCGATGACGCGACATGCGCAAAAATAGTATGGAGCTTGCAAAAAACACAAACGCAAATGGAAGAAATACCTCATACAAATTGTGGCCAATAATCAGCATAACCACTGCAACAAAACTAGCAAGTTTAGCATAAAGTTTTACCGCATCTCTCATACTCCACCTTTCGAAAACGTTGGCATTTACTACATTATAGGACGTATAAGCGATAGCAGGGGTAAGCAGTAAAATATTCGCCGCGTTAACTGGAAGCATTATAAAACAGACCGGTAAAAAAGCCAGCAAAACAAACCGTAGCTGTCCCTTGTTTTGCAACACAGCACTTAAAAATATACATCCACCAAATATGGGCAGCGTAATCATAACCGGAGAGCCGCCAAAAAACATAGCGATAACATTTGCAAAAGTAAAATAGAAGCTAAGGTTTGCAATAGCTTTTAACATATGCATAAAACTCATATCTAAATCTCTCCTACCTGAACATTAAACATTAGCGGGAAGCTGTCAATTCAAGTGGTTACTCTCCGCGCCCACTTGAATTTATTTCAGCATTAGCAGCCTACTAAAATACCATTGTGTTGATTGAAATGAGACAGTCGTGTATTCGTGTGTTCTGTTCGTTGTGATTATCAATATTAATTCATAGGAATTAAAAATGAGCGTGTGTTTATTATGAAACATGAAACCATTACTTTTAACCGTAGCATTGAAGCAGACCGACATGCGGTAGTAACATATTTAGAAAGTGAAATTATTCTTAATACGCATTTACTTGGAGACATATATTATTATGGATTTGATAATGAAGCAACAGATACTTGAGTTTTTGAAAATACAAAAGGTAAAATCTGCGAAATAATACTACGTTACTTTACATCGTATCTTTGTTGCACAATGTTAGAAGATGGAGTTATTGCAGAAATGCATACATTTTAAGAGATATCTTTGTAATCTTACCTATCGCTATGGAACAAACTTTGATAACATGCGTTATAATTTAAAAACCAAAATTTAAGGAGGAGAAAATTTATGCAGAAATATTTAAAAGGATTACTGGTACTTGCAATTTTCAGCATTTTATCGGTAGTAGCGGTATCTGCGACCGGTGATATTAGGGTTGTAATTAACGGACAAGAAGTCGCATTCACTGACCAGCGCCCGGTAATCGTAGATGGCCGGACCCTAGTGCCTGTCCGGGATGTATTTGAGGCCATTGGCTTTGAGGTCGAGTGGAATTATGAAATATCAACAGCGCTGCTAACCCGGGGGCATTTAAGTATCGCAATTACAATTGGTTCGCCGTATTTTAGTGCAGCGGTTTACAGTCCTTACATGCCAGGCCATGTAGTTATTGTTCCGTTAGATGTACCTGCGCAAATTATAGAAGGCAGAACACTGCTGCCCCTACGCGCTTTACTAGAATATATTGGATACGAACTTGACTGGGACTATGCTACCCGCACAGTAATAATCACCTATAGGGAAACTGACACAGGTGAAAGACCTGGTGAAAACTTTGGCGAAAGACCCGAACGCGACCTTACTGTTGTGCTTCGTCCCCCGGGCGCAGCTGATATAAATATAGGTATGGTGGTGATACCACTGGCTAATATCCGGCATTTCCTTGGGATGAATGTGTATGATATTGGGGATATATTAGGCACTAGGTTGGAGTATAGCGGCCCAGGAATGTGGGATACCTATAAATTTGACACAGGTTTATTTTTGGGTGTTGATGGCTATACAATAATGTCTATTTGGATTGATTACTGCAACGTGGTTGACGGATTTCATTTTGATGGTATAAACGGCGCGTCTTCCTTTGACGATGTACAAACGTTGCTTGTCGAACCCGAATGGATTCAACAACGAGGCGACGCACCGCCGCCGGAAGAAGGTGAATTTTACTATGCTTTTGTTGCTGGGTATTATATAGGCACTGGAGAACGCCCCTTTGTGCGATTTTATATTGATTATAACAATCGGATTATTGGTATTCGCTATTTTTCGTAAGTAATTAGCAAATAAGGGGAAACTTTGTTGCAGTTGACAAGGTTTCCCCTTATTTTTTTGCACCCCTGGGCATATACATTATGAAAAGACGTTGATCAGGGATGGTACATATGCGTGAATTTCTAATACTCATAGGAGAATTATTATTTATAGCGCTTCTGCAAACAATAATAGAAGCTATTTTTGATGCGGAGGAGCGAAAGCGGCAAATGAAAGTGGTAAATATCGCTTGTATTTCGATTAGCTATTTCCTTTTGGTGAGATATGTGTATAATCACCTATGGGGAGAGCTTGTATCTCTCGTAAATTTTATCTAGAAAATTTTATTTAAGGAGATAATAAAAATGGACTACAGACAATCTCTTGCAAAAATACTGGAAGCACACACTGGCCAGCCACTGGTAGAAATACTACCGGCAATTGAAACACCGGCAGACCCAAAGCTGGGCCATATGGCGTTTCCATGCTTTAAGCTGGCAAAGGAACTAAAAAAAGCCCCCCCTGCAATTGCCGCAGATATTGCTGCAAAAATTACCGAAAACTGCCCCCCATGGCTTGCCGAAGCAAAAGCCACAGGGCCATATTTAAACTTCTTTTTCAACCGCACAACCTTTGCAGGTGATGTCATTGAAGAAATTTTGCAAAAAGGCCAAAATTACGGTGCAAGTGGCATTGGTAATGGTAAAAACGTTGTTATCGACTATTCCTCTCCAAATATCGCAAAGCCATTTCATGTAGGGCATTTAGGCTCTACAATTATTGGACTGTCTATTGATAAAATCTATCGCTTTTTAGGCTATAACGTAACCAGCATTAATTATCTTGGAGACTGGGGAACACAGTTTGGCAAGGTAATTGTTGCATATCTGAAATGGAGCAGCAAAGCGGATATTGATAAACGTGGTATTGATGGGCTCGTGGAGCTATACGTGCGCTTCCATGAAGAAGCAGACAAAAACCCCGCGCTCAATGACGAGGCGCGCGCATGGGTCGTAAAATTAGCCAATGGGGATGAAGAAGGCCTTGCACTGTGGCGATGGATTGTAGACTTAAGCATTACCGAATATGAAAAGCTATACACCCGCATGGGGATGACCTTTGATGAATGGCGAGGGGAAAGCTACTATAACGGAAAAATGGAACCAACGGTGGAGTTGATCCGTGCCAAAGGCCTTTTGAAGGAAAGCGATGGTGCGCAAATAGTAGACCTGGAAGATTACAACATGCCCCCATGTTTAATTTTGCGTAGTGATGGTGGAACACTTTATCCCACCCGGGATATTACTGCCGCAATAGACAGGCAAGAGAGTTTTAAGTTTGACCTTAACTTATATGTAACCGGACAAGAGCAGATTTTACATTTTGCTCAATTCTTTAAAGTGTTGGAGCTTATGAAATACCCATGGGCAAAGAACAATGTACACATTCCATATGGGTTATTCCGTTTCGAACATGGCAAGCTATCTACCCGCCGTGGAGAAGTAATAAAAATGGAAGAGCTACTGGACGAAGCCGTTGCAAAAACCAAAACCATAATAGAAGAAAAAAATCCAAACCTAGCGGATAAAGACACCGTTGCAGAACAGGTAGGCATTGGCGCGCTAATATTTAACAAACTATATACCAACCGCATAAAAGACACGGTTTTTAGTTGGGATTTGATGCTTAACTTTGACGGTGAAACAGGACCATATGTGCAGTATGCGCATGCTCGGGCTTGCAGTGTATTGGAAAAAGGAAGTTATGTAGCCGGAGGTAAAATAGACCCGGCGCTTTTGACAGAAGATGAAGCTTTTGACGTTATTCGCATTATCTACGACTTCCCTGCAAGAATAGAAGAAGCGGCTGCAAAATACGAGCCATATATGATTGCACGACAATTGGTAGCATTGGCACAGGCATTTAATGCATTCTATCATCACCATATCATTTTAACAGAGGACGAAACCTTGCGGCAATCACGCTTGGTGCTGGTTGCAGCGGTACAAATGCAGCTTGAAATTGGGCTAAAACTCTTGGGTATGAGCGCACCTCGTGCCATGTAAAAATATTTTGTATAAACTTTTTTGCAATCCTAGCGTATATCTTTTTAAATCATACTAATCCCACTTTAAAACATGTTTGGCAGAGGGAAGTCTCGCGCTACTGCACGAGACGCTTTGACCGATAGACAAATATGATTTTAAATGAGGATTCGTATTAACAAAAAAATAGGAGATGATCATATGTATTGCAAAACACATCCGGGAGAAAGCGCTGTTAACACCTGTAATATTTGTGGAGATTGGTTGTGCGAAGATTGTACAACTAATATCCAAGGGCGATTATTTTGCCGCGCATGCCTTGCTTCTTATGCCAAGGATGGAGACGCGCCAACACGTCCAGGAGGACCGCCACCATCGGCACCTAGTAAAATAAATAGTGGGGTATTATTCTTATTCTCCCTACTGCCTGGCGCAAATTACATGTACATGGGGCTAATGAAACGGGGCCTTGCAACAATGACAGGTTTCTTCCTTATTATCTTTATGCTTTCTACGGTTAGTATGCCACTTACATTACTACTGGCTCTTTCCATTCCTGTCGTATTTTTTGCCAGCTTTTTTGATGGATACAAAGTGCGCCGCCGCCTAATGGCTGGGGAAATAGTTGAAGATAATGTTGGCGATGCTTTAAATATTATTATTCATAACAAATTTTTACGCACATTGGTTTTAGTCGTTTTAGCGGTTGTTCTTATTGTAAATGTTGTAGGTTTTGCAGTGGGTCTTCTCAGCAGAGTTTTACCGCTACTTGCAATTGGCCTTATCGTTTACGTAATAATGAAGCGTAAATCCTCTGGCGGCCGTTCGGAATAGATTTTGGATAATTCCTATATACTCTGAAATAACGGCGTCCATAAAGTTTATGGACGCCGTTATTTTATTATCAGTTTAGGCTATAATATGAGTCGGTGGGAATGATATGCCAAAATGGTTTAGGGGTAACAGCATTTGAAAATTTTAATCATGAAATTTATTTAATTTTCGCTTGCATTAAACATACGCATATGTTATTCTCGAGCTGTAGTATTAATAAATAAAATTTTAGGAGGTCGGACAAAATGAAAATGCGAATAAACATAAATGATAAAACCATTTTGTCTGCTCTGATTTAGATATTTATTGCTAAGTCTTTTTGCGCCGCTGGTTTTGTCAGCGGCGTTTTTATTTTGTGCAACTTCCGAAAACTCGGAGGAAGAGCTATTGACAAAAAGATTACGTTTTTATCTTGACCGTATTACGGACAACAAAACAACCACCTATCGTTATAACGATATGGTGGACGGCAAGCCGGTACAAAAAGAGATTTATGACGGAGAATGTATGGAGGTGTATGTTAAGCCAAACGGTGACATCGATGGAGATCGCGCAAGCATCCGCAGAGAACCAACATTTTGGCATAATAAAATTGCATATACATTTGACCGCACAAACAAGCAGTCCTTAGACCGCCCAACCGTTACCGTGGCCATTCCTGTAGATATGCTTGGCATTGCTGATTTTACACCCGCAGTTGCGGATTATTGCCTTAGAGAAATCAAGCCATACTTTGATGCAGTAAACGCTAGCTATGCAAACCGTACCCGCCCAGATAGGGATAATGGAAAATTTATCTTGCATGAACCGGGCAATAAGGTGATGTTGCGTAATACCGCGTATTTCTCGTTAATCCCTGCCAAAGATTATACAGATGGCAAAGGCAACACCATTTACTTTTGTAGGTATATAGACCTGCCATCGGATATTATGTGTCTTTGCATCCGTATGGAAATTCAACTGCCGTATTTGAAACTAGATAGGGCAAAAACCATGTTGCTCAAACATCTGCCGGATTCTACTGAACAATTTATTCGGGAGTTTAACGCTGATGGTTTGCGCGATGCAATAAAACTCTCTCAAACTCAGCAGGCGGTGCGCACCTTTTTGCGTGATGGGGATTATTGTGCCTTTATTGCAAATGGCAGTATATTGGCAAGAGAACGCGGGAGTGATAAGCCGGCCCAATCTGTTATTCCGTTTCAAAGCCCGGCAAGCCATGAAATTGAGGTAGCGGGGATTAAAGGTATGGGAATAAAACGTGGTGTTACGGTAATAACAGGCGGTGGATATTCCGGCAAATCTACGGTGCTTAACGCTATATCGGCTGGAATATATGACCATGTAAAAGGCGATGGCCGGGAACTGTGCATTACAGATAATGCTGCCGTCACCATCACCGCCGAAGATGGGCGGGCAGTTTCCAATGTTAATATTTCGCCGTTTATAAAATGGATTCCTGGCGGCAACCCGGACACTTTTTCCACTACACACGCATCTGGTTCTACTTCACAAGGGGCAAATATTATGGAAGCTGTTTCCTTGGGCGCGAAACTACTGCTCATTGATGAAGACCGATCCGCGACGAATTTTATGATTCGGGATGTTGTGATGAAGCAGCTCATTGAAAAGGAACCCATAACGCCGTTTACTGACCGTGTAAATGAACTTGCCAATATGGGTATATCCACCATACTTGTTATTGGCGGGAGCGGAGAATATTTGGCGGTTGCTGACCACATATTTATGATGGATGAATTTGTTATCAATGAAGTAACTGCTCGTGCCAAAACCCTCGCCCCTAAACACATTATTCCGCCATTACACAGTAATTGGGATAATAACCGCACTATTGCTAAAATTTTCACAGCGTATCCCGAAGGCACAAGCAGAGAACGCTTAGCTGTATCGGATACAGGATTTATTATTATCGGTGACGAACGCATAGACATACGAAACTTGCACGATATTGCAACAGAGACTCAAGTGAATGCCTTGGCATTTATTCTTCGGTATTTGGCAAAAGGCAATGAAGGTCTTGATGATTTAGAAGCAATGGCGTTGGCGATACGTGGCTTAAGGCCAAATGGTATGTCAAGCAAGCAGAAAGTTGATATTGTTGCGACCGTTCAAAAATTGTATGAACAGATCGAAGCCGATGGCCTAAATTTGGTAGACACAGGATTTTTCACCACCATGCACCGGTTCATGGATATGCCCCGCCAATTTGAGGTTTTGGCAGCAATTAACCGAATGCGGCACGTTATTTGGTGTAAATCCTCCGTAATATAAGACAACGCTAGAGAGAAACGCCAATAAAAATAAACATTGAAACGCTGTCCGATGTATTAAACATGGTGTTTAGTCAAACTGTTATGCACATGATCGTGTTTAAAAACCCTGCAAATATGAAAAGTTGATTGGTTATTGTGGTATGATATAATTTTATAACAATTTAAAAGGAGTTTGTATACAGTGGCTAATAAATATATAGATGAGTATGTTTTAATAAACGGAATGTGGCAATATTTTTTGCATATACCAAACGAAAGCAAAGATGTGGCAATTATGCTGCATGGCGGGCCGGGGATTCCTAATTCCTACCTTGCTTATTATCATCAACCCTATTTGGATTTTTGTAATGTTGTTTACTATGACCAGCGTGGGGCAGGTAAAACTCAGCTTAAAAATAAGACAAAGCCAGAGGGCCTTTCTATGGATATAATGGTAGAGGACTTGAAGGAAACGGTTAAATATGTAAAGGAGAAGTATCAAGCTGATAGCGTATTTCTTATTGGGCACTCCTGCGGTTCAACTTTGGGGACGCAGTTTATTTTAAAATATCCCGGTGATGTAAGTGGGTATATTGGCTATGGGCAAGAGGTTTCTTTTGAAGCGCAGCACAGAAGTTGGTTTGAGCATTTAAAATTATTGGTGTTAAAATCAGGCAATAAAAAGGATGAAGGAAAGATCGCAAGAGTGGACAAAAATTTTCCTAGTATTTCAAAAGCCGAATTTGTTAAGCAAACGACAATGTTAACAGGGCTAGAAGCGAAGTATGGGTTTAAGGTAGTTGATTATATTCAGTTATATCGAAAAAGCCCTATTATGACGTTTAGGGGTTCTATCCAACTTATTAGCATGAATATCGGAAACAAAATAAGCCAAAAGCTGTTAGGGGACGTATATCACGGCATTGATATTAGTCATATTAAAGAATATCAAGTACCTGTTTATTATATTTTGGGACGGCATGACCAGTGGACTCCAAGCAAGATAGCCGAAGAATATTTTGACACTATAAGTGCTCCTAAAAAAGGATTGTATTGGATAGAAGACGCAGGGCATTTTATTGATACAGATAACCCATCAGCCTTTTTTCATACAATAAAAGAAATTATGACACAGCAATGATTTTTGTTGGATATAAAAACGCAGTTGGTTAGCCATACTAACCAACTGCGTTTTTTATGTTTGCCTCTTTATTTTTTTACATGATTACAACGCAGCCATAATTTTTTCAACTTCTTTTAATTTTTCGGCTACTTTAATTTGCTGCGGGCACTTTTTGACGCATAAACCACAGTTTGAACAGGCGGATACTGGTGCGCCGGTATTACCACTCCACATTTGCTTTGCTTGTTCTGTTAAGCCATACACATTGTGGTAGGTATATGCGTTAAACAATTGCGGTATGTTAATTTCTTTTGGACATGGTAAACAATAATTGCAGCCTGTACAGTACAAGTCAGAGAATTTTTTTAGTTCTTCCATCATTAGCGCTGCTTTGTTGAAGTCTTCTTCTGTCATCGGTACTTCCATATTCGCTACTTTTACATTGCCTGTAAGCATGTCCATGTCGCCAATACCGGAAAGGGCGCAGGAAACATTTTTGTTGCCAAGTACAAATCGTAGGGCAAGCTCCGGTGTAGAAAAATCTCCTCCAAGTAGCTTTTGGGATAATGCAGAAGGCATAGACAGGCGGCCGCCAGCAATAGGACCCATGACAACTACGCCCAGTCCTTTTTCTGCAAGGTAATTTATGTTTTCTTCATTTGCGCGGTCTAGCAGATTGTATTGCAGCAGCACGGAAGAGAACATACCAAATGTTTCTACAATATATGGTATGTCCTTAATATCACCATGGAAGGAGAATGATATATGTTTTATAAGCCCTTCGTCCATGGCTTTTTGTACTTCTTTTTTTAGGCCGAATCCCATAATTTTTTCATCAAAAACTTCTTTGTTTATGCCGTGGAAATGATAAAAATCGATATAGTCCATATCCAGCAGCTCTAATTGCATGTTGAGCATTCTTCTAAAATCAGCAGTTTCGTTAACCTCTGCCATTGGCAGCTTGGTTGCCACCATTATTTTTTCACGGTCCATCAGTTTAACTGCTTTTCCAAGGGTTGCCTGGCTTTTAAAGTGGCAATAAAATTGGGCGGTATCAAAATAGTTAACACCGGCATCGTATGCAGCCTTAAGCATAGGAATGGCTTTTTCTTCATCAACTTTCCAGGTATCATCTCTTTGAGACTCGTACCAAGAAAGGCCTTCTCTGGCTTTCTTTTCTTCCTCGCTCATTTCGGCTATTTTTATTTCGGGTAGCCTCATGCACCCAAAACCTAATGCCGATATTTTTTTGCCGGTTTTACCAAACTCACGATACATCATAGGGGGTTCTCTCCTTTGCAACATTTCTTAGATAAAGTTAATTTTATCATACTTGCTGTAATTTCTACAATCCTATTTGTCTTCCTGGTTTTCCGGTAGGTGTAGGAATCTTGAAATAACCACGCTTATTACCATCATGCAAAATGGAAACACAGCCATCATAAATCTGGCGGCTTCGTCGGGGCGATAGCCGGGTTCGTCCCCGCTTACATACCCGAAAATTGCATAAGCTAGAAAGGTTCCCAGGGCAACCATGAGGCCGTGCAGCCGGCCTAAAAAGCCAGACATGCTGCTGAATATGCCTTCTCGCCTAAGGCCTCCGCTTCGCACTCTGTCATCATCTATAATTTTTGCACCAACAAGGTCAAAAGTGCATGTTACACCAGAATATACAAAGCCAAGAAACACGCAGGCAATAACAGCGGTTATTAAATTAGGTACAAATATTAGCGGAAAGAATGCGATGCCCACGCCAATTAAGGCCATTTTCCATACAGGCACTACCGTGTATTTTTTAATAAAAATTGTCCAAATAGGAACGCTTAGTATTGCCACAATCAAAACTGTCGCAAAAACAATCATGGTTTCAACATCTGTAAGCCCGAGTGCATAGTAGGCAAAAAACATCATAGAAGCCATAAGCAGTGCGACCGCAGAGGTATAAAACGCCCCAGTCATCCCCGCTATCCAGAATTTTTTATTTACTGCCACTGCTAATATGGCGGGTAGGAGCTTCGGTTTTTCTAATGCTTGTACTTCTGCAACGCGCTCATGGCAGTTAAGGTTTGAGATAATAAGCACAATGGCACCCACAATTCCGTAAATAATAGCCGTGGTGCTGTAGCCGATTTGCCCGGCGATTACTGGCGTTCCCGCAAGGCCAAGTGCCATTGCTATAAACTGAAAAATTTGCCTGTACATATTGGTTTTTGCGCGGCTTTCTGCAGAGCGGAACAAGTCTGGAAATAGTGCGCCGTAACTGGATCCTGCAAATGAATTAAGTGTTTCTGTAAGCACAAACGTTACAAGGGCGTAGGGCATAAGCATTGTTGTGGTAATGCCCCAGGCTGGTGGGTTGAAAAATGCAATAAGGAAGAACCCTGAAAACACTGCCCCGGGAATAATATACGGCTTTCTTCGCCCCCAGCGTGTACGTGTTCTGTCAGAGATGTAGCCGTACAGTACACTGTCGATGGCGTCAATAAATGTGAAAACAAGAATAATCCGTGACCACATATACATGGGTAACCCCAAGTAGTGAACGTAGAAAATCATACCAAACGCTCTGAATAAGTTAATCGGTAAAGATGTTCCAAACATGCCTACGGCGTAGAATACAGGCTTAGTCTCTTTAACTGTGGGGTTTTTGGGTTGGTCTTCATGCATTGATGATCATCCTCTTCTATTATTTTTGTCCTGTTGCCAATTATGGATGTTTTCATATGGATATGAAAACGACCAATTCAAGTGGTGGCGATTTGACACCACTTGAATTTATTTTTGTGCGATATAGATGGGGTTGCTAATTGCTGCAATGCGCTCGAAATTTAAGATTTTTCTTAGGATTACGACATATGCAAACTTCCAGGACGGCAAAGCTTGTACTTGCCCACTGCTGCCTTGCAAATTAATGACACTGTTTGATGTAACTAATCTTACTTTCATACCAACACCTAACCCCTTGGCCGTTATATCAAATGTTAACCCATCCCGCCAAGGCACTGTATCGCCCATCATTACATCATCTGCCTTAAAATTGAGAGTAATGCCATTTGGCGACGATGTTACGTAGGCATGTCCATTTTTTAAGGCTTCTAAAATATCTGAAACACAGGGGGATTTTGCATAAACATGAGTGGTCGGGTGTGCGATTAATACAGGAAATAAACCTCGGTGGTAATCGCTGCCTCCTATAAGCGGGACTTTTCTGCCCTCAAGCAAGCGCTCATGCCACCATTTTATTCCGTCAACATTTGTTGGGCGCATGGGGCCGTTCCAAACTTCTACCATGTCAAAAATATCACGGCTTTGCCATAAATACCCGCAGCCCTTATCCCTGGGATGGCAAACAGATATGAGGGCACCTTTTTCCTTCGCCTTGCTTACAATGGCAATCATGTCTTCATTACTGTTTGCTATAAAATTATTAAATGGCGCAGCCACTCCATAAAAGTTCATATGCCCTTTATAATGGGTCCACTCTACGGCAGGGATTATAGTAAGCCCCGATACTTTTGGCAAATTAAAATTTTCATTGTAATTGTTGTGATTTGTTACTGCGATAAAGTCCAAGTTTTTTTTAATAGCGTGCTTTGCCAGTGTATAGATATCATGTTGGCCATCAGATGCATCTGAATGCATATGTAAATCCCCTTTTAGCCATCGATATTTTTGCAGGTGGTATTCTATTGTATAATGCACCTCCACGCCATTTGAAGGGATTTTATAAGCACCGACTAAAATCTGCCATTCTCCTGGAGTTATGGGCACCATACAATATCCTGGTGTGGCGGAGTGCGGCCCTACCCATATAGAACTTCTTGCACTGCCCGACCATCCAAGGAATTTTTCTTTTACACCCATTAAGCCAAGGTCTACTACGCCACCGTCATATTGATATGAAACGGTTATACGCTCTAAATTGGCAGGAACATGAAATGGAATTGAAAAATATGTTCCTTCTGCTTCCTTTGGGATTTTGTAGTTGATATGGTGTGTCTCCATTCGCCTTCTAGCCTTTCAGTTTAAATGACTAGTCGCATTATAATGAAAATTATGTTATAAGGGAAGAATAACCATTATAATTTCAATAAAAAAAGACACACGCTCGTGTGTCTTTTTCAAAAGCTACTAGCCAGGATTGAACTGGCGACCTCGTCCTTACCAAGGACGCGCTCTACCTACTGAGCTATAGCAGCGGGGTGTGTTGCAACCTGCAAAGTACAAATTACAACAGGCTGAAGATTAGCATTTTTTTGCGTTTCTGTCAAGATATTTTGCGAGAATATTTGAGGCATGTGAATTGCAAGTTTAATTGCCCAAGAAAAACTCCAGTTAAATTAAGCCGCCATTTGTATTGGTGTTTTATACCCAAAAATTCTTCTGGGGTAATTATTCATCCAATTTTGAATTCGTAGA
>Ga0123355_10006936_pt1 | contig 16865 bp, 8 predicted proteins | sample TergutEmb28metaG_3_FD_89872 | JGI IMG/M metagenome (GOLD analysis project Ga0123355, IMG submission 89872) | Embiratermes neotenicus P1 segment gut microbial communities from Petit-Saut dam, French Guiana - Emb289 P1 | ecosystem: Host-associated > Arthropoda: Insects > Digestive system > Gut ...
ACATCCGATGTGGTAATTCAACAGCACAGTCGCAAGCTCCTGATGATGGATATATTAATGTCTGAAACATGTTGAGCACATAAGAAGTGAAATAAAATAGCAAGTGACATCAAGTTGGTCACAGTTGTGCTTCAACCGGCAACACGGACACTACTCAAACCCAGCCGCACGAAATCTCCAACACACAACGAACCAAGAACAAAACGACTGATGTGGTAATTCAGCAGCACAGTCGCAAGCTCCTGATGATGGATATATTAATGTCTGAAACATGTTGAGCACATAAGAAGTGAAATAAAATAGCAAGTGATATCAAGTTGGTCTTTTATTCTTCAACAGTGTTTTTGCTGTCAGTTTGTTTGGTAGGTGTGTTATAATTTTTTTTTTTTATGCAGCATGCTCATGTATATTAGACCACATCATAGCAATGCAGTACAGTCAGTGTGTTGTCTGTCATGTTGTGTCTAGACACTGTCTGTGAATGATAAATATATGGGTATTAGAATTTGTCAGCTGTCTTGTGGCAGGTGTGTGCATGTGTGTATATTGCTTACAGCTCCTGAGACTCGCACTTATTCGTTTGACTGACATTTTGATTCTCAAGCTTTTTTTAGAGTAACAGTATGAGGAACGTACAGGGTAAAGTGACAGTTTTTTGGTTCAGGCACTCAGGGGAGCACTGCGCAACATGCAGGACTTCCGAATTGGCTGTGGGCCTGCAGGTGCAAGTGAGCCAGATGAACTTGTCGACTTGAAATGGGTACAGGATGACAAGAACTTCAATGTTGGGTGAGAAACAGTACATAGAATGCCCATTGATTATGACATTCATAACACTGAGCAATCATTTGATCTTGACAAAATGATTCCTCTTGGATTTGCCAGGATGTTGTCATTTCCAGACAGAGTGAAAGCTGAATTTTACTTTTCTGACAGGACCAATTAAAATGAATTTAAAATCAAGGAAAATGTAAAGTTAAGGAACTGAGACTCTGTAAAGCTATTGAAATTAAGTACACTATATTAGTACTATATTACATTAGATGTATAATGTAGTTCACTTTTTCCACGTGTTTGTTAAAAGTAAGTTGCTGCAGTGTGAGGTTTTATGCTTTACAGTGGTGTAGTTGAGGTCTCCATTCTTCTGGGATGTGGTGTTGTGTTACTGCTGACAGGTACCCAACTTTCTTAGTCAGTGCACTTGTCTCACTTTCAAGAGTCAAAAAGCCTGGGAGGACTTTTTGAGATTTCAGGCTTCTGCTGCCTTGTAGGTCTGCACACTTCTGGTTTGTTATGCAACATATTTTGGCAGATGTTTACCGACGTTTTGCCACAGCCTGTTTGTCCCATCTTGACAGTGCCATGTTCTATAAGAATGGTGACCTGATGTTGTTGGTGCTGTTTTCGATGGAAATCTGGACACCCTGTCTGAATGCTGCTGAGGGCAGCCATCCTGTTAGCATTGACATCAAACTTTGTCATTTTCTCACAGTATCTATGCCCTCCAGTGCTGACAGAATTGTTGTTGGAGGTTCACTTTTTCAACCTTCTTCCTCCTCCTCCTTAAACATGTCAGATGTCAAATTTACATCTTTCATTTGTTCTAAGGTCTGCACTTCTTGTGTTACAACATCATTCTCACAGGATACATAATCTTGAAGAGACACACCTGCTTTAAGCTGACTGCAGTTATCTTTCGTTGCGCTAGGTTCTGTGTATCTTCACTATCACTGCTTTGGTTTAGATTAAATCCACATTTATAATGCCATTGTAAGTGTTGCCATATGCGAGACTCAGGTTCATGATTCTGTATTGAAATTTAATGCATCCAAAACTTTTACTTTCATGAATATAGCATCATGAAGCACCTTGTGATCAATTACAGAAATGGTTTTGCTCAGAAACTGCTTGTCATAATTGTGTTTGATTGACCTGGTTATGGTCAGGTGGTTGGAGAATTCTGTTCCAATTAAAGCTTGAGGTAAAATGCAAAATTGTGAGGTGTGGAAACTAGGCAGCGATGATCGGGCTGTCCTTCCCAACAAATGGCAACATTTCCTGCATTGCTTAGTTTGTTGCATATTCTTCAGTTGGGAGTGAAAATCAATGGAAAAGCGGTAGGGAAATTGATAAGTTCACACCTGTGTAAATGTGTGATTTTGTTAGGTGTTGTTTCTTTACATTCTGCTTGTTGATTTGTCATTCTTCCTTAATTTGTGTAATGTAGCATTGACTCTGTAGATCTGGCAACAACAGAGAATTGACCAAAGCTTCAGTTGCTGTGGCCACTTCATTTCCAAAGTAATTATTATCACTAGCCTGACCAGCAAGTAACTGAAATGTAGTCTTTCCTGGTGTTCTTGGGTCTTTCTGATGAAATGTTTAAAACAAAGTGTGAAGGTAATAACAATACAACATATATTCATATGTGAAGTTTCCTTTCCTTAAGAATGTAAATGGCTGATTTACAAACCACTGTATTCCTGATTTGTCTCCAGGATCCACCACGTGCTGAATATATCATAGTATTTAATTCTTTAAAATGGATCCACACTGATGGGCATCAGTGATTTTTTCTGTCTATTGTTTGTATGATTTGCTGACCTTGGTGTCACAGTTTATTACAGCTCTTGCTTTAAATAATATATTTGAAATATTTTATATTATTCTTTTAGAGTTCTGCTATCTTCAGTGTCCTGTCCTGTAAACACTAAATGATTTTATATAAGTGAGCTACGAAATCACCCAGAGACTGATTTTATAAGTGACGTCGTGATATTTCAGAGTGAAGAGCAGTATAGATGGTCGAGCTCTGGATGGAGTTCCTTCAATCAGGGTTCACAATGGCACGGATTATATGGGATCCTGGAGATTTATCCGATGGACTGAAGTCTTCATACTACAAGTATGCTATTACATAGTATCTCCTTGAAAACATATTTTCATACTGAAAAGGGAATGGCTGTGAAGGAAGGTTCCACACAGCTTACGAGCACTTAAGTATAGTTACAAGGCTGTCTAGTAGTTTCAGCATGTGGTAATGAGTGCAAACAATTATGATGTCTAGACTCTTTGGCTTTTCAGCACAACTTTTTTGAGTGTGTTCCCAACGTTTCCAAAGCTAAAAATCTGAATTTTTGGTATTACACATACAGTACTTCCTGCATAAGAAGTTTTTCAATATACAGTGAAAAATAACTTCAGAAAGGCATAAACTTCTTAGAAAGGAAATATAAAACTTAGGTTCATATTTTGCATGCAATATTGTATTTTTACTCCAAGCAATTATTTCATAATATTGCAGTTACAAAGATCACAAATATGTATTATCAGGGCAACTTGGGTATACAGATAGTGTAGTGATAATGAAAAATTCATGAAACATAGTCATAACGAACCACCTATAAAATGTGAGCCCATGTAATTTGTCATTAGCACAAGTCCACTTTCGTTATTTACTACACTTGTGTCCTGGACCTTGGGGCTGTTATTAAACACTCTTTAGTACTCATTAAGTGACAGCACATTATCACTTAGTGCAAGTTAAAATCTTACTGCACAGTCTATATGGCACACTTTTGTTAGTAAAAGATGAGTACCAAACCGGTGACCAGAAATACCACGTACATAACTGATAGGCCATGTGCAGGTGATTGAAATGGTCAGAATCAGACAGTTTGGCAATCGAGAAATAAATAATGGTTTTAAAGCAATTTTAAACATAGTAAGTGAGAAATTTTTATGTAAAAATCTAAAGAAAAGAACTTCGTTTGTTGGAAAATTTGACATTGTTCTTTTTGGAGTTGTGCCTGGGCTTCAGAATCTTTGTACATGGGAAACTTTGTATTTGGGGAACATTGTACTGTTTTCTCAGCTGCCATGAAACAGGGCCATGCTGTGGAACAAGTGTGAAATGCCTTACCGTGTTCTAAAGATTGGTATATGACATAATAAGACTGTATGACTATAGTCACATAGGTACTTGCACTTTTATAAGGTAACTGATCCATATGACAGAGACATAAGTAGTTAGTTTATTTTAGTGAATGTGGGTGCTTTGTGGAAGATGGTGGGAGTAACGTGTGGTTTCTTTCAGTCAGATGAAGGCTCCGGAAGAGGCGGAGATCCCTTAGATATCAGCCGTCTGTCGGAGTCACTAGCGAGAGCCACATGTCTGGCATTGGTCAAGTTGCTGGATCTTCTAGCTCAAGCTGGTCTCACAAAACTTGCTGTACGAGCGACAGTTCATCCAGAAAATGTGAGTTGTTTATGCTTATAATTGTATACATAAGATGGCAATGTTATTGTTATATTCATGGTGTGAAGGTGGTTTTCAGTTTCTGTGCCTCTTGCAAAGTCTGTAGGAATAACAGTGGCTTGATTTTGAGCTGTCAGTTGAAACGGTACTTTTTCATATATTTCTTGATAAATATTAGTACTGGATGGCAGTGTAGAAATCCGACATGTTAGACACCATTATTAACTAACTACACAGAGCAGAGACCTGCATGGGAAGCTAATAGTTCCTCAGCTGGTCAAGAAATTGCCCACATTCTGTGGAACATGAAGCATCATTACTGTATTTACAAGAGCCTGTCTCTTGAAGAGCCATTTAATATTGTTCTCCCATCTGTGCCAAGGTATTGCAAGTGGTCTTTATCCCTCAGGTTTCCCCACCAAAACTTTGTATGCACATCTCTTCTCTTCTGTACGTTCCACATACCTCGCCTGTCTCATTCTTCTTGATTTGATCACCCAAATAATACCTGACACCATAAATGAAAAGAAAAATATGTAAGCTCAGTTTGAATGACTGAAAAGAAATATCACTTGTTCCCTGTAATGTAATACATCATAAAGAGATTAAAAGGGCCCTGTCCTTTCTAACATAGTAAGACACAATAAAATCTGGTTTAAAATTTCAGCACCCACTAAAATCTTGTCTGATAACACATTTTTTGCTCCACTTGGGACATGCATGTTCTACCATGTTTTGTGTTCTGTGTTCTGCTTATAAAGATATGTTGTGACAGACTAATACTCCATCTAGGTGGTCTGCCACTGGAATAGTGTTTAGAAAATGCATGCAATCAGTATAGGCCCATTATGATTATGAAGGTTAGTGTCATTAAGAAAAAGAAGACAGGAGAATGACAGCCACATATGCAAGAATGGGAAGGGGTAAGAATATTTTTTCCTGGTTTCTTAATATACGTTTCAAGACAATATGGACTGTAGTAGTATAAGGCCACATCAAGAATGCTGGAGGATTGTTTAAAAATATGCTTAACTTTGATGGCTGACAAAGTTACTGGGCTGAGAGATATTGCCTGTAATGTGGAAAGACAGATATGAGGAACTTCAGTATATGTGTATGGATTATGATTATTGGCAGTGCAGAATGGTAAGGCAGTGCAGTGTCATAGCATTGCTGTTATCATGATAATCATTATTGTTATCACTATCATTATACCTGGATCATATAAGTATGATATGAAGATCCAAATCTGCTGGAATGTGACACTGTGTTGAGATCTGTACTGTTCTTGGGTTTTACACAGCATAGAATCCAAGACGAGCAGAGAACTCATTTACATCGCAGCAGAAGCCTGAATTCATGCATGACACTGTGTTGTTGGTTGAGTAGTTACCAGTGCTTTCAAGGATCATAGTACCTTAATTTTCTGGGCCAGAAAATACTACAGTCCTTCAAAACATCAGAAACTACTATGTCAATGACACAGAACATACATTCTTTTCAGGAATACTGCTGTAAAAATCTGAATCTTGCATTAAGTGTGATATCTGGGTAATGGATAGATTTATGAGCCTTTAATTTGATATCCTAATAATGATGACACTGTATATCTAAAAGTGTATTCTTTGGCTTATAGCTGTGTGTGTAGTCGGCGCATCATAGTGTATAAGTTCTAGTATATCCAGTATTGATGTTTATTTTTTTTAGGTTGGTTATGAGGCAGGCAGCAAAGGCGAGAAGCTCCCTCCCATTTATATGGATAGTCTAGACAATGAATTAGTGCCTATACTTCACAAGGCAGCATCTATGTCGCAGTATAGTTCTGGGGCAGTCTTAGAACTGATATTTCACATTATGTTGCAGTGACAGAAACATATCATGGTAAGTCGGCCACTGAATCACATCACAGTTTTCTGTGATACCATACAGATAGACTTTGTTGTAAAGAACATGCTCCAAGAAACAATGTTTGGTATATATATACTGCATAGAGGATTCTTTGAGTTAATGTAAAAAAACCTTACTGTACATTGTTAAATGTGACTGGTGTGTATGTGTGTGTATGTGTGTGTGTGTGTGTGTGTGTGTGTTTGTGTATATACATATATAGTAGTTAAATTACAGTATGTTTATAAGAGGATAGTTGGGAATGGATTCTAACGGTTGAGGCTGAACAAAAATTTCGTCAGTCTGTTAACATGCACCACAGGGCATAATACAGACATGATGTCAAAAATTAATGAAAGCTACTTTAAGAAACTGTATCATCAGACAAATTACTGAGCCAGAAAATGGGTTTCTACAACTAGTTGCAGTGTGGCAACTGATTTTCAGCCAAGCTATGTATGTGTGTGGCAGATTAAAATATATCCAGAGTGTTAAGATTCTGTTAATTCATACTCACTGGTATTTCATTCTAGAAGTATCCTTGTGTCGTGCCCCGCAGTTAATTTTATAAATGCACCATAATTTTAAAACAAATACAGTTTTGTCTATACTATTAATTGACTGGTCAAAAAATGGTGCTGCCCGCTCTCGGTCATTATTTTGTTGTTTACATGTGTAATTATCATTTTCACATGAACACCTCTTTCATTAACTACTTATATGAGCACTAAAGGCTACCTACAGCTAGTCACTGACTTACATATCCATCTGCATGCACTTAAGTTTGTGTGCATAACATGTGTTTACAAAAAATGCAGAGATGGTGGATTTGTAGCCACATCCCAGGTATTTTTGTTTCTGTATTTCTTAAGGGAGGGTACCTTAATTTGTGTGACACAGTCGTTCGGTACAGACATGTGAATTTTTAAAAAAAGTCTCGAATAATGGCAGTTTATGTTCGAGCATAATTCAGTATATGTGCACCTTGAATTTTTTTGTGTGTGGTGTATGGGAAAGTATGCAGCAGGTAGAGATTATGTAAGTCAAGGCTCATGTAACCCAGGTATTCTTGTACCAAAAAAATAAGAAAACTGAAGCAGTTTTACCATCCACTTCATATGATTCATTCATATGTTTATCATTTTAACAGCTGATGGCTAAGAGTGAAGGTTTGGTTTTTGGTTGTGTAGGGACCATACCTGCAATAAAAACTTATCCTTAGCAAAAGGGCAAACTTGCCCATCCACCATATGAAATACATTCAGAACAGGGCTGTCATGTTCTTATGACATATCAGAAAATCATTACCTAGAATGTGTCCTTTAAATGCAAGAAGTTCTGCTGTTACAGGGTGAAGATGTTTTGAAGGATCTATATGTCATGGTAATTCACATTACATTGTCAAAGAAAATTGTTGTTTCATTATGTATGGTTACCATCACTGGTGCACAAATAACGAGATGGATCTACAAAGATTCAAGTTGCTCACAGATACATAACAAGAGCTGTGTCATCAGGTTGTACCCTGACAAAAAATGAGCACCTGCTATGTGCTTGCAATGATAGAATTGCTGCAGCCCTGTTGCTACTGTGTGATTCTCAACATTTTTGCAGAAAATATGTCATTTGAAAACTATAAGCAGAAAATATTGAAGGATTATGTGAAAAAAATGTCTTTCCCCACACATGTAGGAATGTGTTTTCTGATGACCGAGCATGAATTGTGGTACTTGTTTTAAGGGGATACTTGCTTTGTAATCTTGGTTACAAAGTATTAATATACTTTAAAGGGTCCTTGGCTACTTAAAATTTGCAAAGACTGTCATTATTGTGAACACCGATTTTGAGCATGATATAAATTTGTTGTCTAAAGTATGTTGGTTTCTACTGAAATAACACTACTTTCATTTCAAAAAATTATCTGCCAGTGTGCTGTGCTCTTTAGTAAACAAATGTATGTAATAAGCAAAGCTACTTGTGCTTATAACCATTAATATTTGGTGCATAATGCATGAAAATTGAGAAAATCTATAAGTTACAGTTGCTGTTCTTGTGTGCTTAATTACACACATTCTTCACTGTAATGTGTTTGGAGTTGAGGCAATTGAACATGTCTGAAACAGGGCAAACGTAAACAGAATGTATAAGAAGTGTTATTAATTTATAATTTCCAAAAGGAACAAAGTAAGAATAAAATTATTATTAAAGAGATACATGGAATGAAATTATTTCTTTCCTGAAGCAATGCCTGACTGTGTTGGTAGTTGTGATAGAATGGCATTTTTTTGGGTACCTCATGTCTTGGCAATACCGCACTGTTGAATCCACTGTACCCCTGCATTCAGTTGTTACAAAACTGGTCAGACCATGTATATCCATTTCCTCTTGTTCCTGATATTATTGTCAAAAATTACTGCTGCTGTGTTGTTGGTGTTTGTATTGTGTTTGGGAGTCAGTTGTGATAATTATATGAGATGCAGTATACATGAGATTTTAGCAGACAAGTGTCCAATAAGGTATAGAGAATATTTTACCTTTTCAGTTGTGGCACCCAACATGAGCAATTGCATGTATGACATAGCACACATGGTGCTATGAAGTTATTTTTGTGTTACACAGACACAGACACACATGAGTAATTTATGATAATTTAATGAATAAAATATAATATTTATTAGTTAAACTTTGTCATACCAGGGTGAGTGTTTAATTTTTAGCAAATGATTTATGAAAAATATATAATTTGAACAGAGAATCATAAAAGTCTGAAATAAACAGCACTATGTGGAATTTGCACAGAGACTATGCAGCATGACTTAAAAAAAATGCAGTAAATTTCCGTGTTGTCAAAATGTTAGAAATGGATTTCTAGGTGTTTTCCTATGTGCATTTGCTTACACAAATCCAGGTATTTACAAGGTTGAGTCAAAAATACAGAGAGCTGCACATAACACCAGGTTCCTGGCAGTGTACAGCCAACCACAATTATTCTATGATACCCATTACCCAGGAATGTTTACTCAACTTATTCTTGTAACCAGTGTTTACAGTACTATTTACCTCCCTACCTCAGCTACCAAACCTATTTTTGTCCTTTAATTCTCCTACTTACAACTTTTCTTATACAAAAATATGGTATGATGGTTTCAGTTCCAAGGCCATAGAGCACTACTAATTTTATATATGCTACCACCTCATTAATTGTTAGCCCTTACTGTTCAGACATTTTTCTCATTAATTCTGCACCTCAGAACAGTTCAGAAGTATGTGAGTGTCAGCTGTCCTCATCATGTCATATTGGACATTCCCCTTGCCCCTTCTCCTCCCTTTAATAAATAAATGAATAAATACATAAATAATAAGTAATAAATATAATATGTAAGTAAATAAATATATAGCTAAATAAATTAAATAATGAAATATTGCAAACAAACTTACCAGTGTTGTAGGCCATGGAAGTTGAGTGATAGATATTGAGTTTCAGGATTATCCCTTGAATACAAGAAGAGATATAGCTGAGAAGGTTCTCAGTTCTTCAACTATAGTGCCCTTCATTATTGAGCGATTGCGATCAAACTTACAAGTGCTGTAGATCTTGGGCGCTGAGTGTTAGACATGGAGTTTTAGGATATACAGCAGAGAGGGTACTGTGTTCATAATGCAACTGCCCTTTATTGTAGACAGATCGCTAACAAACTTACAAGTGTTGTAGGCCATGGGGGATGAGTGCAGGGTATGGAGTTTCAGGAAAACCCCTTAAAAGGAACAAGAGATACAGCCAAGAAGGTACATTGCTCTCCAAGTAAAGTGCCTTTCTTTTATAAATGATCTCTACCACATTTTTAAGTGTTGTAGGCCATGGGGCTGAGTGAAGGATATGGAGTCTCAGGAAATTCTCTGGAATGGAAGTAGGGATACAGCCAATAAGGTACTTTGAACTACCAGGAAAGTTCCCTTCATTACAGACCAATCGCATTCAGCCTCACAAGTTGTGTAGTTCATGTTGGCACATTACTAGATATGGAGTTTCAGGTAGAACCCTTGAAAGGGAGAAGAGATACAGCCGATAAGGTTTCTTGTTCTACAAGTAGAGTGCCCTCCATTACAGTCTGATCACGAACAAACATAAAAGCATTGTTAGCAATGGGGCCTGATTGATAATAGAAATGGAGTTTCGTGAAAGTCCCTTGATTGGACGAAGAGATACAGCCAAAAAGGTTCTGTAAAAGCAGTCCCATTACATGCCTGGACAGGCCCTGAAGGTTCCAGGAGGTTGAGGCTCTCAGATTTCAAGACAATCGGACATGAGGGTGGTAAGGTTGTCAGCCCTACGCACCGGCTGCCTTTAACCCCCCCCCAGGAAATATTCCTGGTACTCATTTCTGTTAGAGGATGAGTCAACCCCAGGGTCACAGTGCAGCCGGAAGGATTGTGTCAATGAAAAATTCCAGTGACACCATTGGGAATTGAACCCACAACCTTCTGGCTTGTATTGCAGTGCCTCAGCCAACTACCCCACCGCAAGCAAGAAGGTACTGTGGTCTTCATTTAAAGTGCCCTTCATGATACATTGCTCGTGACCAAGCTCACAAGTGTTTTAGGCCATGGTTTCAGAGTGCTAGATACAGATTTTAAGGAAAATCCCTTGAATGGAAGAAGAGATACAGCCAAGAAGGTTCCTCAAGTAATGTGCCCTTCACTGTTGACCGATTGCGAACAAACTTGCAGTATATTAGGCCATGGGGGATGTGTGCTAGATTTGGTGTTTCAGAAAAATTCCTTAAATGGAAGAGGTGATACAGCCAACAAAGTGCTTTGTTCATCAAATAAAGTGCCCTTCATTATAGATCAATTATGAACAAACTTCCAAGTTTTATAGGACTGGGGGCTCAGTGCAAAATTTGGAATTTCAGGAATTTCCCTTGAATGAAAGAAGAGATACAGCCAAGAACGTACTTTGTTCTTCAAGTAAAGTGCACTTTATTAGAGACTGATCCTGACCAAATGTACAAGTTTTGCAGGACATGGGGCTCAGTGCTATGTATGGAGTTTCAGGAATTCCTTGCAATGGAAGAAGAGATACAACTGAGAATGTACTTGGTTCCTCAAGTAAACGGCCCTTTATTGTAGACCGATCACAAGCTAAGGTACATGTGTTGTAAGCCAAGCAGCCTGAGTGCTAAATATGGGGTTGCAGGAAAATCCATTCAATGTAAGAAGAAATACAGCCGAAAAGGTTCTTTGATCTCCAAGTAAAGTGCCTTTCATTAACAACTGATATCAACCAAAATTACAAGTGCTGTTGGCCATGGGGGCTGAGTGCTAGATATGGGGTTTTAGGAAAGTCCCTTAAATGCAAGAGGAGATAGAGCCGAGACATTACTGTGTTCTCATGTGAAGTGCCCGTTTATATATATCAAGCATTACCTACCTTACAAGTTTTACAGGTCATGGGGACTCAGTACTCAATCTGGAGTTTCAGGAAAATCCCTCAATTTCAAAAGGAAATACAGCTATGAAGGTACATTGTTCTTCAAGTAAAGTGTCTTTCATTACAGACCAATTGCAACCTAACATAAATGTTTTGGGCTGGATGCTAGATGTGGAGTTTCAGGGAAGTCCGTTGAAGGGAAGAAGTGTTACAGCTGAGGAAGTACTTTATTCTCTCACTAAACTGTCCTTCTTTAGAGACCGATCGCAACCAAACTTAGAGGTGCTGTTGGACATGGGGGTTGAGTCTAGATATGGAGTTTCTGGAAAACCGCTTGACTGGAAGAAGAGATACAGCCAAGAAGGTTCTCTGTTCTTCATGTAAAATGCTCTTCATTATTGACCTATCTTGACCAAAGTGACAAGTAAGCCTTTGGAGCTGGGAGCTAGACATGGAGTCTAGGAAAATCCGTTGCATTGAAGAAGAGATACAGGCGAGAAGGTCCTGTGTTCTATATGTAAAGTGCCCTTATTTTTGATCGACTGCAACAAAATGTATGAGTGTTGTAGGCCGTGGGAGCAGGGAGCTGGATATGGAGTTTCCAGAAAATCCCTTGAATGGAAGAAGAGATACAGCCAAGAAGGTACTTTATTCTACAACTAAAGTTCCTTTCATTAAAGACCAATCACAGCCATACTCACAAGTGTTGTAGCACTGGGGGCTTAGTGCTAGAAATAGAGTTTCACAAAGATCCCTTGAATGGGAGAAGAGGTACAGCTGAGAATGTACTTTGTTCTTCAAGTAAAGTGACTTTCATTATAGACCAATCGTGACTAGACTTATAAGGTTTGTAGCATGTGGTGCCAGAGTGCTGTATATGCAGTTTCATGAAAATCCTTTGAATGGAAGTAGAGATATAACTGAGAAGGTGCTGTGTTCTGCATGTCAAGTGCCCTTCATTATAGACCGATTGCGATAAGGAGCTGCCTTTGAATGGACGAAGAGATACAGTTGAGAAGGTACAATGTTCTTCAAATAACCTGTCCTTCATTATAGACTCATCATGAACAAGTTACAAGTGTCATAGACCATAGTGGCTGGGTGCAAGCTGTGGAGTTTCTGGAAAATCCCTTGAGTGGAAGAAGAGATGCAACTGAGAAGGTACTGTGAGCTTCATGTAAAGCGCCCTTCATTGTTGACCGACTGGAATGAACTCACATGGGTTGTAGGCCATGGGAGGCGAGTGAAAGTTACACATAATCAAGAAGATCCCTGAATGAAAGGAGGAATACAGCCGAAAAGGTACTTCGTTTTACAAATAAAGTGCCCTTCATTTTAGACCAATCGCAACCTAACTTACAAGCATTGTATATCATGGGCACTGAGTGCTATATGTGAAATTTCAGGAAAATCCCATGAATGGAACAAGAGATACACCAGAGAGGGTGTTTAAATGTAAAGTGCCCTTCACTTTAGACTGAACGTGAACAAACAAGTGTTGTAGGCCATGGGGAGGATGAGTACAGGATCGTCACGATCGGTCTAAAATGGAGGGCACTTTACATTAATAACACATTATCTTCTCGGCTGTAACGCATCTTACATTCAAAAGGGTTTCCTGCAACTCCACATCCAGCACTGAGCACCTATTGCTTACAAAACTTTAAGTTAGTTAGCGATCGGTCCGTAATGAAGGCCACTTTACTTGACGACCAGATTCCTTCTTGGTTGTATCTTTTCTTCAATTCAAGGGATTTTCCTGGAACTACGTATACAACACTGAGCACGCATGGTCTACAAAACTTGTAAGTTAAGTCGTGATCGGTTTGTAATGAAGGGCATTTTACTGTTAGAACACAACACCTTCACGGCTGTATCTCATCTTTCATTCATGGAAATTACCTGAAAATCCATGTCCTGGACTCAGCCTCTGTGGCCTACATCACTTGTGAATTTGGTTGCAATCGGTCTAAAATGAAGGTCATTTTACAGAAAACTTTAAATTTTTGGATAGCAAACTGATTGCGTTATTATAATTTTTGATTTCAAAAAAAAAAAAAAAAAAATTCAGATTTAATGTTGCCTGTAATGTTGTAGTCACACGTGCACAATTCCGTGTCCTAAACGGTCGTATTTGTTGCGTGTCGAAGTTCGAAGGTTAAGTTGCAAACACAGGTCGTCACAATTTCATTTGTGGACATTTGGAATTTATTGTGAACGTTAAGTACTGAAGTGTTGAGCGTAAACGAAATCATGTTACGTGTGTGTGTGAACATTGCGTTCTTCAAGACTATACCCTGCTAGGCCACGTACTATATTGTGTGCCTTTCTGTGCTAAATGAGATAAGTAGTATTGTGGAAGTTGGGGTTGTATTGTGAGCAGTGAGTTTGTTACGTATGTCTTCACCGTAACCTAAATCATGTTATATATTTAACTACACAAGTGCTTCGTTCCTGTCGGGGTATAACCCGGCAATGCCACGTGCTGTGTTAAGTGCATTTGCGTGTGACGGTAAGATCAGTTTTAATGTGGAAGATTGGTTTTTATCGTGAATGTTATGCTTGTAATGCGTCTGTTGAACCTAACCTAGACCATTTTATTGTGTATGTAATTATCTATGCAAATTTATGTTGTGTTTGCAGTGCACGATGGTGGAATGTTATGCCTTGGGGTGCGTGCATTTGATAGTCACATTCTGCAGTTCGATAAGAATTCACGGTATGTAATTATCTATGCAAATTTATGTTGTGTTTGCAGTGCACGATGGTGGAATGTTATGCCTTGGGGTGCGTGCATTTGATAGTCACATTCTGCAGTTCGATAAGAATTTACGACCATGAATCATTTAGTACTGCCCTTTTCTAGTCATCAGTGCCTCTTACCTAGATAAATATATATTTTTGTTTATGTACTTTCACGGTCATCAAATGCAGAAAAAAGTATGCCATGCCGATGTCACAAGCTGCCAGGTATAGCAATATTTGTGAGTTGGAAATTTTGTAACACTTTTGACACTGTAGGTTTAGTAGAGCTGCTGATGTTTGGTGCATGGTGTAATACACCAGTGTTAAGAGGTATGATATTCCTGCTGGACATTTTGACATACAGGAACATGTTTCAGAAAAGGGATACTGAACATAAGGTGCAGATGTAACTGTTCTTAGTGGCATGATGTTGGAGAGTTAGAGTAAACAGCTGTAACTTCTTTCCTTAGCCATATATGTCCTAGTAATATTACTGCTAGTTGGGGAACATGAGTGTTGTTGAATATTATTTGAAAAACGTTATAAAAACATAATTTGGCAGTTACTGACATTCAAAACAAGAAGAACCATTTGGCAGGTAGTATGAGTAACTCATCGCTTAGTCTCTGCGTGCACAGCTATGTACTGTCTAGTTCTGGTATATTGGAACTTGGGTGAGGAAGTGGTGAAAGGAACAAGCAACAGCGAGAATCAGGGTATGAGGTTGGTACCCAGTTTATGACACTAGATGTCAGTGAAAAATGCCAGTCCCAAATACAATGGCCACTAGAACATTTGGAGATTTCTGTAGCATTTAGACGATCTAAACATGGTGAACTCTGCAGTGTTGCTTGTATTTACTGTATGTATAACTTTTGTGAATATTTAGTGTGTTAATGTATATTTTGGTTTGTTTGTATTTAATTTGTGTTTGTGTAGAGTGTAAAATACATTGTCTCCCCCACAGCATAAAACTATTCATCCTAAGGGCATGGAAGTTGTGGGATATGTTATTGAGACATGTGACAAGGAAAGAGGGCAGAAACTACTGTTGAAGGGCAGTTATGTACACATGGATATCTTGATGAACCATTTGAAGGATATGTAGAAAATGAAGGGAGAGATATGCTAAAAGTCCAGAATAACTTCAGAAAATCCTGGGCAACAAGAGGCATAAGCACAGTCCTAATGTTGTGTTTGTGGATGACTTCGATAATTGTGTTATCAGAAACACAAAGAGGGTAGGAATTATGTGGAGGAAATGCCAGTTGAAGAGAAAAATTCTGGTAGGGAGAGTAGACATTGTTACCTGGAGGTCAAGATACCTGAAGGAAATACAAGAGAATTGGGATAATGGACATTTGATGTTTTACACACACAAGATATGGACAGACAGCAACTTAATATTTTGCAAATGCTGCATGTAGGAGGAACTGGTGGATTTCTTCCTCTGTGCACATCTCATTTACAAGGCTAGATGCAAAGCTGGAGACTACCATGGACAATTGAATGCAACAAATTTTGAGAAGTGTAGAGCCAAGAAACTTACTTCTAACTTACCCCCTCAGCCAGTAATTGTTCTAAATAATTCTCCATATCACTCTCTCCAGGTTGACAGACCAATTTCAATGTGTGTAATAAAAACAGGCATGATATGGCGCGGCAGGAAGGGTATAATGTCTGATGAGACCTTGAGCAAAAATGACTTAATAGTTGATTCTTCCACAGAGGCCCAATGAGATATCAACAGAATTGATCGCATATTGGCCAGTCATGGTCATGCAGTTTGACTGCCTCCAAATGTGTGACCTAAACCTATAGAGCTCACATGAGCCTAAATTAGAGACTCGCGCATGAGAACATCACAGCAGGTATGCACCTCCAAAAATTACTACAAGTTGGAGATGAATTGGTGTGAGTTGTAACAAAGGACCACTAACAAGGATACTGGAAACATGTTGAAAATATCCAGAAATAATATTTGGAAAGAGACAGGGTTGTTCCGTATGTCATAGACAACATTGTTGTACACATGAATCCGGAGGGTGATAGTGGTGGTGATGGCGAACGTGAAAGTAATGACACCGAGGATAGGTGTAATTGTTCATCAAGTGAAGAGCCAGCACAGTCACTGTAAGGTAAATGATAAATGCTTTTGTACAGATAATAGTTGCAGAGTCATGTATCTTCATCAGACAAGTACCCACCCCATGCTATCTGGATTCAAAGTTATAAGTAAATATCACTTTGGATGCTTTATTATTTGTTAGTTTTTTTTTAACAGATATTAGATGCAAAGCATTTGTGCAGTTTTTGTTTTAAATGGTATGTGCTTTTGTTGTATCTAACTTACCGTCCCTTGTTTGAGGCTGGTTACTTTGTCTCTCCAAACACTAAGGTGTAAAGATGGCATTGGTGTATACCAGTGATGGGCAAACTACGGCCTGCGGGCCAGATACGGCCCCCTGAAATGTTCTATCCGGCCCGCGCGACATTATTCCTAATCTGACGAATAAAAAAGAATACATCCCAGTTCGAACCAAA
>Ga0123355_10006937_pt1 | contig 16864 bp, 9 predicted proteins | sample TergutEmb28metaG_3_FD_89872 | JGI IMG/M metagenome (GOLD analysis project Ga0123355, IMG submission 89872) | Embiratermes neotenicus P1 segment gut microbial communities from Petit-Saut dam, French Guiana - Emb289 P1 | ecosystem: Host-associated > Arthropoda: Insects > Digestive system > Gut ...
GGGGGGGGGGGGGGGGGGGGGGGGGGGGTTCATACTGCCGGTGAATGCGACAGGGTCCGCTCAAGTTTTCTGCCATCTTTTGAGACTATCTCGCTCCAGGTTGTCGGAATACGGTAGCAGGTAAATTTTGGTATTTATTCGATTCTGTTAGGATTTGTGTGGCTGTATTTTTGAGTTCAGCGTGCCGTAGTTGCGATCTGTTTCGGACAGCGATGGGTCGGGGCACAGAGAAGACACGGCAGCGTGTGTGTCCAGAGAAGCACAGATATAGAATTATGGCAATTTTATTCGGTCACCATCTTGGGCAGTTCCATGCAATTTCGTTCCCCCCAGCAACCAAATGGGACCGACTGCAACGTGACGTTTCGGACTGCTCAAATGTCGGAAACGCCTATTTTGTTTTACTGTGTACCGACACACTGTATTCAGTCGTTTATATTTGTCGCAATATATATTTATTGGAACAACAATGGCTGTCAGACGTAACTTATTTCCATGGATTCGGCTCCACAAAGGCGCAATGAACAGCATTAAACTGTCAACTCCCATCTGCTTGATCAGCTGCATTTGTTTTTTTTTTTCAGACACTCCCAAGCAATTTCTTATATTTACATTATTCTCAGGGAAGCAAAGTGTTGAGGAGGGTTTTGGGTCTAAGCAACAGGACGTGGAGAATGCGGAAGAGATTACAAAGAGATGCCCTTCATGATCTGTGATCCTCTCAAAATACAAAAGCTCGTACAAAGCGCCCAGGGTCTCTGGATGATCCGCCATCTTGCGGTGCCTGCTTTATTGGGAAAAAAAGAAACGGGAATGTAGCAGGCAAGGTAGGGGTGTTCATAATATTGCGGATGTTATACTGAGACGGGGAGAAGTGCCTTGAGAGAGATACATAAAATTATTTTGAAAAAACACGGTATAAAAATATGGAACAGGTTGAACTGTCAATTAATAAGAGAAACTGACAGGTTTCCGTGAAGAACGAATTACTGTAACTTGAGGAAGTGTCTTTACCGGTTACGGAATTATCAAGTTGCAGTCAGAACTTTGTACCGTGCAGCTGCCTTACGTCTCAGTAACTAACCTAAAAAGCAGAATTTCTGCTGAGAACTGACATTAGGAATAAATTCCGTCGATTTATGGAACGAGAACCTTTAATACCGGCGTGCTAGTCCGGACACGAACGGACCCAGGCCACATCCTCCTAACCTTAGTACAAGCAGCAGTATTAGCGATTTGTGGTTAATGTAACAGTACTAACACAAATGTACTATACTGCGTCAGTCAGTGTGAGCCCAAACATTCATGTGGGAAGATTTCGGCGAAATATTTCGGGACTTCAGATTTATGAAAACAGAATTTTCGTAGTTTAACCTTGCATGGCAGAGCGCGGGAAGTTTCCAGAAGATCTTCAAATGTAGCTAATAAATTTAGACTGCAACACTTCCATTTCTGTTGCAAAACAGCAATTTCCTACCCTAAGATCCAGCAGAATGCATGAGTGTCAGGCAGCTAGTGCTCTAGGGACAAAACGACCCCGCTTGTGCAGACAATAAACTGCTGCTGCACTTTGAACAAACAGCTGTCGAAACTGCACAAGGCTCTATCAATCCATTCTGTAACAACAGATAATTTAACAACTCCAAACCGACATTACTTACTTTTAAATAAAATGAAATAAAATTACAAGATACAAATAAACAGACAATCAAATAAACCGTTTTGTTGTGTGGAGGGCCGAAGTAGACTGTAAAATTACATCACTGTGTAACTGTGAGGGCCGCACAAATTTAAATGACGTGCTGCATGTGATTCGTGAGCAGCGTGTGTGAGACACGTGGGCTACAGTGAAACATCATTAACAGCCAGCATAACCTGGCATTTGTGATGTCAGTGAAGTTAACTTCGTGAGAAACATCTGGGTTAAACCAGGGCCAAGTCGAGACCTTTCTTGAATAATCCGAAGTACTTTACCCGGCTATGGTCAGCAGTTCGACGAGTTGCACGAAATTTCATAGATGACGTCACACACTGGTGTGGGCAACTAATGTGGCTTAAGTTAATTAAAAGTAAGGTACAATTAGGGCATTTTATTGGGGGACGCCTCCTGCAATCAGCTGAAATCAAAATAAAAATAAGTTTCGTACGCAGAACTGTAGAGAGATACTGAATTTTCTGATCTTCTAAGCGCTGGTCTGACGGGGAAGGTAACGAGACCTGAACAAAGACAGTGTGAAGGCAAGCTCTGTTTGTCACAATAAAACCGAACCTGCAGCATGTGATGTGTCGCAGAACAGGGAGACTCCGGTCCAGTAGAGGGCACCCATTCTGACCGGAGCACAGGGCTGTGTTTAAGGAGGCGTCGCAGATCCGCGTCCAGCTGGTGGGCAACTACGACAGCGTCGCACTGACGGGACACCGGTAACTCTGCTTACAAGAATCAACGAAATACAGATATGTTTGCTGCTCAACTTGACTATGTGAATGTACGTACATCGCTCCGACATCGTCCCACTTCTCGGGGTCCTGTCAATCCCAGGGGATGCGCCTTTCCTCGGGTTAAAACTACATATAAGTCGGAGACACTTTGCAGTCTGCTTCAACCCCTTGGACGCCATTTTCCTGCTTACAGTGTCTAGCCTACTCTTCACCAGCCGTCAATCTCTGTCCTATATTAAACAAGAGTACCGATCGCCCGTCCCCTCTCTGACTTACCGTACCTCACGTTGATGTAGTGTAATCGCAGATATTTGCATAATCCATAAACAACAAAAATATCCGTAAGCCTACCTTATATATTCTGCACCTTCCGAATACGCTGTTTTGTTACAAACATCGAGTCTGCACAAGAACGTCCTTTTCTTCTTCGCTAGTGTTTCCACATACACCTTCGTAGGCAGAATCCAAACAATTTATATCTCTGCAATATTACCGTCATGTGATGACAACCCCTGTTAATGTGACACCAGCATACCGTATATCGAGAATAGTTCAAATCGATGGTTTGTTTCAGGCACAGCACAACTCAGTATCACAGCTTTGGGATTATGTATTATCAGACAAACTGAGCAGCACAGGCAATGGGGTCGACGTGAGCAGCGTCTTGTGTGTACGTCGGTTTTGTCTGGTTGCCCAGTAACAACACTATGGTAGTTCAAAAAATGAATTTTAGTCTTATACGTAGTAGTTATTTTAACACAATTAATTTTTTACTAAATGAGTCACAATTTAATTAATAAAACGGTGGCGCAGTTGCTGAGGCGCTGGGCTACAAGGCGACAAGTCTCGGGTTTGACTCTCGAAAGGCCTTGGGATTTTTAATTTATTCAGTCCTTCCAAACACAAAAGAGTTTGTCCTCTTAAAAATTGCATGTTGTGGGAGGGTTAGAGAGAGACAAAGCAGCATTCGACCATGAGTGAGTTTAAAATTTGAATACTTTACATGAAGTGCATGCAGTGAATGCCGGTTACCAATTACCGTTATTTGCACTTACCGGTGTTCCGTACTGCACTTGTGTCGGGTGAGAGGGTCGCAGCACCGCGAAACCTTCCCGAATTGGCCCGTTTCTAACCAGACGGTTCAGTTAATTAACACCCTGCAGTTTAAGGCACGTTATAAACAGATTTGACTCTCGCCCTTAAATGCAAGCAACCCACATAAGTTGTCACTATGGTGACGGAGCGCCGATCGAAACGTCGCCTCGCCTTTCCTACAGTCTTGCCAGAGGTGAAGAACAGGTAAGCTTATTTCGTCTTGTTTGTGTGTACACTGAATGTTGTTAATTATTAAATGTTGACTAATTTCATGTAAGTCGTTCAATTCTGTTTGTACCAATTGCTGGCAAATATTAGGTATTATATGAACGTGTAAATTACTTAGTACAATTACATACACCGTAGTTACAGCTCTGTTTGTTCGCACTGTTTGTTCAGCACACAAAATCCTGCACCAAACCTGTTATGGGGAATCTTTTAGCAACTTTCCTTTAGTAAACCACCAAGATGAATACATGGCCGAGACCTAGTGGGTCTTCGTACGGCCACTTCAGGTATCCTTCTTAGATCCACATGCATTATGCATACAACACGTTTGTTTTTAACGACGAACCTTTACAACATAAGACAAGTCAACTAGAAACACCTCTCGCTGTGCTGCAGCAACAGAACAAACAACGCAGCAAGTGACAACTAACACGTTCGTCCACAAACACAGAACACGCACATTTGTGTACAGTGGAAAGGAACACAAGGGACGCTAAACCAAATGCCTTTAATATGTGTACATACACCAAATTTATACCGCAAATACCAGGCAGGAATGCTGTTTACTTAACAACACCAAGAACTTCTCTTATTTCCGTACCTGTTGAGTGGCTTTCACTCTCGTTCCGTATCTCAGGCCTTCCAGGTTCCAATCCCGGCCCAAGACAAAGTGTCCGCGGACAATGAGGTTACCACCTCAATGACCATGGCCATTTTGTCCACATAAGTCACCATTCGTCATTCATAATAATTCCAATAATTAGACTAATATGAACCAAAATTTTGGGAAGGACTTTCTGGAATAATGCATAAATACAAAAACAGTCACATAAAGGAAAATGTTCTTCTAGTTAATTAAATAGTAGTCCATGAAGAAGTGTAGGGAAGGGGGTGAGGATGAGCGGTAAAATATCGATGGTTTGTATATCAGATGACCTGGGCACATCCCGGCCCGGTACGATACAATAACGTCCCAGTTTCACATATTCTGTAAGCATCTCAGGTATAAGCACAAAACACTCATATTCTGCGAAAAGTCGGCAAATCCTGTCAAGAGAATCAAAATTACTGCCGTCTGTTTCCGTACAGAGGATCGGCACTGCAGGGTTGTCACTTCGCGGGTCACATCGTCGAATTCACATACTGGGTTATTCAGCTGTGTTTCAGAGCCCTGTGCATTCCTCACTTCTGGTCCTACAGTCCTACAGCTAACTCTCAGTTGCGGGCTCCGGCCAAGCTACTCCGGCGAAAGAGCCTCCGTACGCACGGGACAGGAAGCTCGGTGAGCCCAAGAACCGTTCTGGAAAAAGTATGCAAGAGAAAATCGTCCTGCTGTTAGGAACCGCAGTCCGTAGTTCGACCACCAGCTGCATCGCTGTAGTCGCACTGGGAACCTACACCGACCATCTTCAGTTGCGTAGTTCTCAGAAATGTCACAGATTTAATCAACTAAACTGTGATAATCCTGTCATAAACCTCTTTAGTTGGTGCAACATCTTCATAACCTGAGATCATTTATCACAGAAATTTACCCAACTGAACGGCTATAACAAAACTAAATATACAATTAAATGATTAAGCGATTAATTAATTTGACACGTCATCGTTTTCGTCGTCGTCATGAACTGTCGACGTTGACCTTGAAGATGCTCCTAGCCTTTCCATCTTCGTTTTGGTCTCTCCAGTGCACGGAGTTCTTGCGGATGTTATTGGACAGCCAACAGTGGGAAACGATCTTGCTCCATCATTTCTTCCATTATGTTTCTGTCCACAGTGCTTGCTGCTTGTCGCTGTACGGATGGTTGTGTTTGTTCATATGTCCACCATCATTAAACCTAAAAGTGGTCTTTAGCAATCTCATCCGTGCTGCTTGCAATTTCCTAGTACATTTTTATTTAAAATCCAAAATCTCAGTGCTGCTATTTGAAGTTGTGTTGCCAGTCATTTTGTGTCACAGTTAATTTGAATGGCTCCACTTATTCTATTATTCTTTTGGACTTTTACTCACTGAGGTCACTTGTCCAAGACAATTGAACTCGGATATTTAGACCATTATTGTCCCTCAAATTTATACTTTCATTTTCGTATACTTTCCTGCATACTCCATTGTCTCATTTCCAGCAACTGAAATTTTCATAACTTTTTTACAGCCTTATTCAATTCAAATGCCGCGAGTTGAAGCTCATTTTCTGATTTAACGTTCGACATCTGGTCATCACTAAAGACTGATGTGTCGACTATTTTATCACTCGAAAATCTTTTCTTATTTTTTGCAACCTGCTTGCTTTAGTCCATAATTTTGCTTGCGTATAGGTTGAAAACAAAAGGCGAGAGACCACGTCCTTGTTTTACGCACTGGTATTAATGCGGCCTGAAAGTTCATTTTTTGATTCTTTGACTTTTATTTTTAAATTCGGATAAAGGCTTTGGTTCGCTCCAATTAACTGTGTCGGCATGTATTCCTCCGAAAGGATCTCCTATAATTTCTTTCGACTGACTTTATTATATGGTTTTTCAGAACCAATAAACTGTACACATTTTGAAGATGAAATTCACGCCTGTTTTCCATAATTTACTCCAATATGAACGCAGCAACAACTGTGCCTCTGCCCTTCCTGAATCCTCGCTGTCCTTCGTCTAGTTAATTTGGCCGGCAAACTAAAAGTTAAACTGGGTTCTGTTATTTGAGGTACCAATGCAAAATGTAATTAGTCGACAAACTTAAAAAAAAATTACATTAAATTTTATTAGATTTTCAGTGGTTATGAAAACGAATCGCAATGACAGAGAAAACTGACCAGACTGCCCAAACGTTTTCTAATTTTCGTGAAAATCATAGCTATGGCACTTCATTATAGCTTGCTGCCTGTTCTGTACAGAGGCTGTAACAATTCTACGTGCTCAGTGTCTTTTGAAAACACAGGCAATACAAATCACATCATCATAATTCACGACCTTACGACATTAACACAAGTGATACGGACGGACAGACACTGCAGATGTAGAAGATGCAATAAATATAGGCGGCGTATTACACAACCGACCGGATTTTGAAGACAGCCATAAGAATCGTCAGCCCTTTCGAGCCGGACAGAAGTAAATGACAAGTAAAATAAATACACAAATAAATTAATGAGTGAGTTAAAAACATGAGCGAACATTTGTTAGTCGAGTCCGCAGCACGCCATAACAAATCACAGAACACAACATACAAGGCTTCCTGCTCGCACCCCTTATGAATTTGTCCATTAACGTTCCGTGTTGAAGTCTGTTTTTCCACCGTCCTCATCCACGGAAATACTCGTAATGTTCGTTTTGCCTCTCCTCTAGTTTTTCTCACATGATACTCCCATCAAGCCTCCATCTTATCTCATATAAAATTTTTCCGTACTTCTGGATGCGCCTTACAATTTTCTTAAGAGCTGCCCCCTTCTCTCCCCCCACCAGTGTCAGTTACAGAAATGCCTTCTGCATCTCCGCATCGCCAAGTAACGTAATGCTATTTGAACGGCTGCTCCTCCCCCGACATAACGGACAGTTTGCCCTCCACCCACTAACGCACTCAATTTTCAAATCCCACTTCCCAGATCTGCTAATCTCGCTCCTCTCATTCCTCTTACCGTCCTCCCTCCATCCCTCTTTATTTGCCTACTAAAATAATAGTAAGCGTTTAACCCTGCCATTTGTCTTTGTCTGCCTGTCTGTCACTACAGCAAGATCAATAGGCCGCCGTTACCTGTGAATTACCTGCTAAATATGCAAAATGAATCCCAAACCCTCTTTTAAACTTTTGCTCCAACCTCCCAATTACATATATGTAGCATTTAAGTAAGGACTTGCAACATTCACGGCTGCATACACCATGACACTGAGTGTTTATTTATTTATTCCAGCGGCGGTACGTTAGCAGCGTCATTCAACCATTCGACCATTTGGTTGCCAGTATTTTTGGTTCTCAGATGCTGACCACAAAGCAGTGCTTCTGAACAAATGGTGCTGCTGCATCACAGAGAGTGCAGTACTGCTGTGATGCAGATGTTCCGTAATGCCATCACGTTCAGAAAGCAGACGGAAGTTTGTAGCAGCCTCGCTCCTTGGCCAGTCAGATGGCTTTGTAATCGAGTCGCGTCAAAAAGTAAGCCATAAATAAATAAGGCACAGAATTGCCGTAAAAGGGACAAATTAATCTGACAGGGAGAACACATCACGCAGTTCCCATGACAATTTTGTCCGTAGATTGTTACTTGTATAAAACTTGGTCTCTTGCTGACCAGAAAGGTGACTTCAAAATATTTTGATCTGAATGGGAAGAGGCAAAAAACTGCACGATGAGGAGCTTCATGCCTTGTGCGCGTCTGCAACCTGCGGACAGCATGAGCAAAATATGGGAGAGGTGAGAAAGGCTTTCAAAATTTCATCGAAACACCCGACCTCTTGAAAACAGGACAACGGACAGGCGACTGAGTAAATAACGTCTGGCCGTACCTGGAATCTAACCAGAGCCATATATATTGCAGAAACTGTGCCACAGCTCTGTTGTTGCAAACTCAAAATTATTATCGAGACAAATTTGTATTCAACATTACAAAGAAAATCGTTTAGAACAAAACCGAAAAGTGTCAGTTCGTAACAAACCGTCATTTGAATCTGCACGTAGAGGACCGTACTGTGTTGCGACGTCGGTTCGACATGGCGGATGTAACAGTCGCTGAACTTCTCTGGTTCTCCGCCAGATATCCTCCCGACCGTCAGCAAACATTCCGATATTTTGACAGATTTCTGAACTCCGAGTAACTGCGTTAGCCTGAAGAATTCTTCACCACACCAGAAGTTTGCCGAGTGCATTCCACTCAGATTTTGAGTAACGAATGTCTGTGAGCTGCCACAGTCACTGTAAGATTTACAGTTTGATTTCTTCTGGCTCTAAAATATCTGTTCTCAAATTTATTTCCTCCATGACGCATCAATGTTTCGCATCTCCAGAAACAAAAATGGCTCTTCGAAACAGAAGAAAGTGTGCCTTATCAAAACTGGCGTTGTTTCTCCCACAACTGTCTTTGTAACAGTTTCTGACGTAACAAGAAGCTTTACATGGTTAATGGTTCCATTTAATTTTTGATTACGGCAAATATCCTGACCAACATAAGACACGCGAACCGATGCAACCGCAAATGGACATCGGGCCATGGCGAAGTGCCTCTACAGTGCCTAGCGGACCTGCAAATTGGACCGCGGCAAGGGACATGGACTGCCACAACACCTACAAAAAATAGCAGCAGCAGCTTCCACAACAGAAATACTTGCAGATCATTTTCAAGTGTTTTACACAAGGACTTTAAAGTCTCAAGTTATACGATGAAATAGATATGGTATTTTTAAGTAACTGTATACAAGCTGCGAACTTAAGTAATCACAAAATGTAACAATATTCTGGAGCAAACGTAAAAATGTCCTCCCTGCAGATGGTGCAATAAATGCCGAAGCATGTAGGAGAAACTGTCATAATTAATGCGTGTATTTTATTGCATATGTGAATTTTGTTGGTGCACTACACACGTAACTCATATACAGTTATTCAATTAATTTTATGTCCAAAGCGTGCCAGTTTTTGTTAGACTTAAACACAGATTAAAGGAAGTCCGCGTTTATCGTCGGTATTATCTCCTTCTTCTTGTTCCTCACACAGAGATTCAGCCCCGCCTCCCTCTGAAACTTTTTCACTGTATCGCACGGGGTGTTCAGCTGTTTTCTGACTTAAGTCATTCTGTTTCGCTGTTCAACACGAAAATTGGGACATGATGCACTTTACTGCGACAGAGTAACCTGATTCTCCAACATGCTGTAGAAAAAGCCTCAGTCCCTGCATACCATTCTGTTGTTCAGCCCATTATGTGCATCACAACGTACAGCAATCCGTTTATTCCGGTTGAGTAACTTTCTAGAAACATCTAGAAGATATTCTCGCTATAATAGCTGTGCTGCATACAATCTTCGTTTCTGAAATGCCACCATAGAAGACAAATGATCGTCCGACCTTTTAACTGGTGATAAACAGTAAATCACCAAACAGAAGAGGGACAAGCGAATAAAAAAGGTTTTAATTGTGTGTGTGTGTGTGTGTGTGTGAGGCAAGCACTTGACCTTGACCTTGCATCCCATCCACTCCCAACATTTCTTGTTCTGTCGGCCCCATTATGTCACTATCCATAGTTCCAGCTGTCTCTTCCCTTTAACGTCTCTCTTTTCCTGGACACATTCTTGTCTGCCATAACGAAGACAATGCAGCAACCAGCGTGAGAGGAATGACGTCACGTCACGTCACCAAAGTGCTGCATGCCTCACCTCAGGCACTTTACAACACAATACCCCCAGTATGACAGCACGAGTTGACATTCTCAGCCCTACCGTGAAGATGGTGGCAGACCGTCCGTTCAAAAAGCTGGTGCCATTCCAACACACTACAGACTGTCCCGTTCCATAAGACACCAGTTTCAGGTACGGCCGTCTAATCGTCTGTCTACAAACAAACATTTGCCATAGGCACCAAAATCTTAATATGGGCCGGGACAGAGCAGTCCGTATAGGGACTCGCTACAGACTCGACGGTCCAGGGATCGAATTCCGGTGACGGTGAGATATTCCGCGCCTGTTTAGTTCGGCCCTGGGGCCACCCAGCCTCCCGTGCAATGGGGACCGGTTCTCTTTCCTGGGGTAAAGCGGCCGGGGAGTGGCGTAAAACATCCATCACCATCTAACACCGAGAGCCTTGAGGGCCTGTTCTACAGTGAATATTACCTTTTACCTTTACCTTTACCAAATTTATAAATGCTAAGGACAAAATGTCAGGAGGCCTGCGAAAATTGTGCATTCAAGGGCTTCAAAAATTTTACTCTTCACTGAATATTCTTAGAATAAGGACATGGAACAGCAATGCAGCACAAGACATGGGACGACGATAGAATATGGCTTGGTGCGGGGAAGAGTCAGCTTCTGCAAGAACAGACAGCGCGACAGCTGCTCCGTCAGGCTGCACAGCGCAGGACGTTGGGTTACGTGATGAATAATGAACTGGGAAGGATTTCCAAGAGACTGAGGCTTAATCAAAGTACCATCTGGAATTTTCTTGGTCAGTCCAAGAAAACCACGAGAAACGTCATTCAGCGTAGCCAACGAACTTACCCAGAACCTTTTCGATACAACTGCACGGCGTCGCCGCCACAATAGTCTTGCTCGGTAAGCATCGTGCATTGTGGCTCAAGCTGGTTCTGTTGCTACCCAGAGCACTAATTTCCGTGGTCACTGAGAACAATGTATGGGTAAGCTAACCGCACAGCTGTCAGGCATATCTTTCGTAGGCCACATGCCCTCAGAGCCTGCCTTCGTCACACGACATTAACAAGGCTCCACCGGTTCCCTAGATGAATCAAGGGAATCTGGACTGCAGGCAGCAAATGGGAGACACTCCGCTGGGTAGGCCGATACTGTATTTTATCATTCTGTTTCTGGTGTCGGGGTAGCTCAACTGGTACAGTGACTAAACTAGAGGCTCGGTGACAAGAGAATCTGTGTTTAATTACCGTCACACGAGAGATTTCCTATTCGCCACCGCGTCTTTATCGACTCACAGCTCCTGGTCGAATGGTACGGTGGCTGGTTCTTTACCCGCAAGAGAAAACACAGGCCGAGTCGTGAACCTAACCTCTCAGCACTACTGAATGTCGAAGGAAAAGAAGATCGATACATCAACTGCCCCATAGGTTCTTATATAAGGGTGCGTAATTGTGTTAAAATAGCCGCGTAATGTGTAGATTAGGGCAAGCTGAGTTCTGTGACAGCAGGCTGCACTGCCATGCTTGGTCAGTTCGTGCCAACACAGTGTCAGTAGGACGACTACAAGTCTACTTACTCGCCTGCCGGCCTCATTATTGTGCAGGTTCATAAGGCTGCGACCCTGGTCCCTGGACCCTCGACGGTAGTTCTTCTCCCTCTCTCGGATGTCCACAAATCCCTGAGTGAACCTGCAACACACGTCGTACCAATCTTCACCAAAACATAAGCACACTTTGACGGTGTTTTAGAACAAGATGCTGTGGCTGAAGAAAACAAGAAGTACTACTAAACTACACACTGAGAACAAATTGCGGGTTTTCACGCCGATTTTCGATTATTTGATGGCCTTCTTTTGTATTTCGACGCCGTTTCGGAGGAAAGTACAGCCTACCTCTGCAGGGTGACCAGTCTGGGTCAAGTGGGTGTTGAAGTGATTGGGCACCAAGGTCAGGGTCAGTGTCATTTCGGCCGTCCCGGATAGCAGTTGGTGTCGAGTCCTGCTTGTTGCACCCTTGTGACCATTTCTCAATGGGGGAGGAGGAGGTGGTGGACTGTCTCGTATCGGTGGTGTTAATTGCGCCTGCACATCCAGCGGAATCAATCCTTTTTGTCTTTATGACTCAGCCGCGGACACCTTTCACGATAGCATTCAATTTTGCAGCCTCTGTGCTACAGTCTACAGCAATGCCACAATATGTTGTACAGTGCAGAAGGTTACGTTCCCCACCGCGTTAGCGCTGCTTTGGTTGGGCTCCGCAAGTTCAACCATGTGGTCAGAAACTTCTTGGGGCTTGCAATTTGTGGTTGGTGCTGCAGCCCATGCTGAGCACGTAAATTCTGCCGCACTTGCAAGGGACTTTGAACATGTCTGGAAATCTATGCCCAGAACATCTTTAGAAGGACGTGGCATACCAGTCCGAGTGTCTAGATGCATTGTTTTGATAGCATTTTGACAGCATTCGATGAAGCTCTCGGAAGTGTTTTGACCGAAGTACAGGTGGCTGTTGTCGTGTGGCTGTCAATCGGTTGTCTGATCTGCAGCGGCATATGCAGGACGCCGCACGGGATATCTGTAGGGCTATATCCATTGTTATCATTGTTAAGGAAGGTGGCCTGCAACCTAACCAGGTCAGCCGGTCTCCGGCGGTGTGGGCCCTGTTTACTTAAGGTGGGCAGCACTGAGAAATCTGTCGCTATGTGGTCGTGCGTTCTTACCTTTCGGTACACACATTTGTGTGTTTGCTTTGTTGCGCACTGCGGTCCATCTGTGTGTGTCAGTACACAACAAACGCAGTCTCAGTGTCCATGGTTCACTGCATATACTGGCTCTATTTGTTGGTAGTCCTGGAAGTTGTTCAGTCCTCCTGCTCCGTGTGGCCACACTACCGTCAGCGGGAAGGACTACAACCACCGTTGCTGGTTGAATACGTGGAAAACACTCCGTAATGTGTCTAAGGCATGTACTTCTCCGTAATTTTGGCTCAGTCGTGGTGTAACACCCTACAGTACGAGATGCGCACCACTGACCACAAATTGTTCAATTGGTCCAATTCATGGAACAGTCTCAGCAGATCATGCAGCTCAACTCAGTACTGTAAATAGATCAGACCTCGTTGTGCAAGACAGCCATCCTACACAACGAGTACAAGTGTTACGCAGTGGCTACTGCGGCAAGAAAGAGTATGGTAAATGCAGCGGATTGACAACCTTTTAAAAGCCCCTGGAAGGAAAATTTGAGGGGTCTTTCTACAGGAGGCTTTATCAGTCAGGGCAATGTGAAACTGTCGCTAGGAAAGACTAATGCATTCGCCGGACACACTATGGCACTCACTTGGCCACAACAGTAACTTGGGCCGTACACTGGTCACCTGAACTGAAGATGAGAGGCGAAGGCACTTTGTAAGGTAAGTATGAAAGTGTTTTGTTGTGACAAGTTGCAGGATACATACCAGGCCAAATTATTACAAACGTTGGCTATTGCATAGCATTGTGTCCTCCAGGGGGCAGGGATCTCTCTGTTCCGTGGCAGAATCAGTGCTTGGAATCGCTGTATCCAGATATGATGTCTTTGTTCCTTGTAACATATGTATACAGACATCAGTGTGAGTCATTACAATGACGCAGTCAGCCCTAACACCCTTCCCCTCCACAAGCAGCCGGTGGTAGGAACAGAATGAGGAAAGCCCGTATAGATTGCGGTCCGTGTCATTCGGTGGTGGAAGCACGTTACCCGGCATGCTAGCGGTTCGACACCGCGAAAGGGGTACGACTTCGTGCTCGTGACACCTAAGGTGGGTGCCACAGAACAGCTGTGCCTAGCAGGGTTAGAGAGCGAGTAGCTACAGCAGTGGCGGCAAGGCACGTCGCACAGCTGCAGATGACCGACCGATTGTGTAACAGGCGGCAGCGAATCACCTGCACATTCAGCTGACATCAGCCAACTCTAAAACAGCTTCACCACGTCACTCACAAACCGCAGCATCATGCCGTAATGAAAAATGCGCTTGTCGCAGAGAAATGACGAACTGAGACTTTCGAGGAAGAAGCTGCAGGCGGTACTTACTGGTTGCAATAGCTGCAATGGTGTGGACCGTCAGTGACAAACTGGGGCATCGATAACTTGTTGGTGACAGTGAAGAACTGGCTGGACTAATTAATTATGTAAAAATTCTAATTGCGAAGGATTTGAGGGTTTTATTAAATTAAGTGTTCTTCCAAAAATTATCACCCGGGTCTACTTCGAAATTCTTACCCGCCCAGTTCATGGTCATGTTCCCATTTCAGCGCCATAATTATCTCGCCCAAAAGAACTCCTTCCGTTAGGTGCAGCGTTATGACCGATTCTAGAATCCCGCCCTCAAACCCGGAGAATATTATCAAATGGGTGCCGGGGGACAATTTACCGTGTAGGCAAAGCAGCAAAGGGGCGAACCTGTGACCGCCGCCTAGACCCAGTGTTGAGGTTAACTACAGCATGGAGCTACAGTCACTTGCTGTTCAACTGCCTATCAGCACAGACACAGACACACACACACACACACACACACACACACACACACAAACTTATGTCTGTCATCCAGCAGTGGGCATTCAGATACACGGGAATTCCCTTGGCAAAATACTCGACCGCCATTTTCAACAAGCACACCGTCTAGCCCAAACACTTGAATGCAAAGCCAAAAATATTGTCTGCTTAGCACAGGATCTATACTGATCAGTATGGCTTGGAGCTGTTTACTGGGCGGATGCCAAATTTTACTCCCAACAAAGAAGTAATTACGCTTCTTTCCATCCCTGATAGCAGCTTTAAATAGACCATGACTTCACTTCAGGCACTCCCCAGATTACTCTCAAGCCACCGTCGTACGCTTTAGTGACAACTGATGAAGAGAGTGTAGTTTAAAAATTCTACAGCTCAATAAATACACTGCGCCTATCCCATAAGGATGTCGTATTTTATAGAAGCATTCAACCGTTAAGATAGAGCGATGAGCTGGACATGTAGCACGACTGTAAAAAATATATACATCTACAATTTCAGTGAAGCACAATTTTGAATGCAAAATTCCAGTGAGTCAACATCTTGAATCACTGCATATGATGTTTATTGCTTATTAATGGTTTATAAAGTGAAGACACAGAGATTGCAGGAAATAAATTGCAGTGTCTTAGCACGAGGTTCAGTGGCACATGCGATGAAGCGATAAACCGAATAGGCATAGTGGAGGATTTGGTGTTGCCTTGTGACAAGGAAAGACCGTACTAGTTTAGTATAAGGCTCAGTGGCTCATTTAGTGGCAGCGATAAACAGAACCGGCTAAGTGTAAGGCTCGGTGGTTCATGTGGTGGTAGCGATAAACTGAACTGGCTTATTATAAGGCTCAGTGGCTCACAAAGTTGCAGCGACAAACCGAACTAGCGTGGCATAAGGCTCAGTGGATCTAATAGTGACAGTAATAATAATTCAGGTTCAATTGGAAACAATAACAATAAACAGTCTGGCGGAGTTTTAAATCTGTGTGTCCCTGCTTCATGTCCCAGCCAAAACACCGGTTAAGTTGCCTGAGGTTTCAGATTTCTCTTCAACCCGTCTATATACGGCACATGTCCGTACATTGCTTCCAATAGGCCACGGTCTCTTCACTCTTGCATCGCCCCAGCACTACACATTCTGTTGTTTCCGACAATGAAGGCGCCGCTATGTGTTACATATACCTTAACGAAAGGATTTATTTCGTGTGCGTTATTTCTAGTTCATTTAACAACCCTGTCAGTAACCCAAAGTCCGATGATTGCATTAGGAATAATTAACTTTAAAGGGTGTGGAAAAGCCACTGTAACTTAACATAATGTACCCTGCCATACCAGCATTGGCCTGTAGGTGCTAAGGATATTCAATACTGCTTCAGTCAAGTCGGCTGATGGTACTGGCAAAACTTGAACCGGCCACTTCCTGAAGTGTAGCTGCTTTAACCAATTTGTCCGAAGTCAGAATGCTACATACTTGTATCCGTACTCCAGGTTGTCGCCGCAACCTCCCCAGATCCAGTCGCGATGAAGGTCCCGGGGACGCCCAGTACGGGAACATCCGCAGGAACTCAGCTGTCCGTCCCGGCACGACCGTGATATGGCGTGCACTACACCTGCTGCACCGATGGCGTGCGCGAAGGCCGCTTCCCGACTAGCTGAAACAGAGACGTGACATCATACAGGGCACACCATTCACCAGACTGACAGCAGTGGGATAGAAGAAAGCTGCAGTACCCTCTGTAACGTTATGAAACTCAGCACGGTACCCTCTGTAACGTTACGCCGCTCAGCACTGTACCCTCTGTAACGTTATGTCGCTCAGCACTGTACCCTCCGGAACGTCATGACGCACAGCACAGCACCCTCTTTAACGTTAAGCCGCTCAGCACTGTACCCTCTGTAACGTTACGTCGCTCGGCACTGTACCCTCTGTAACGTTATGTCGCTCAGCACTGTACCCTCTGTAACGTCATGTCGCTCAGCACAGCACCCTCTTTAACGTTACGACGCTCAGCACTGTACCCTCTGTAACGTTATGTAGCTCAGCATTGTACCCTCTGTAACGTTACGTCGCTCAGCACTGTACCCTCTGTAACGATATGTCGCTCAGCACTGTACCCTCTGTAACGATATGTCGCTCAGCACTGTACCCTCTGTAACGTTACGTCGCTCAGCACTGTACCCTCTGTAACGTTATGTCGCTCAGCACTGTACCCTCTGTAACGTTATGTCGCTCAGCACA
>Ga0123355_10006938_pt1 | contig 16864 bp, 15 predicted proteins | sample TergutEmb28metaG_3_FD_89872 | JGI IMG/M metagenome (GOLD analysis project Ga0123355, IMG submission 89872) | Embiratermes neotenicus P1 segment gut microbial communities from Petit-Saut dam, French Guiana - Emb289 P1 | ecosystem: Host-associated > Arthropoda: Insects > Digestive system > Gut ...
CACAATCCAATACAACCGTGAGACATATCTATATTGCTGTGATAAAGCTGATTAAAATACATAATAAAATTATTTTAATTTCAATCCAACCAGCCACACAATTCTTTTAGAGATATGGTGTATCTGGTAATCTTCATGTCTATGAACATAAAAAAGTAGATAAGTTAAAATATTTACACATCATTGATTACTATTATTGAAGGAAAATTACATCTCTTATTCCCATTTCATAATATGCATAAAACTTATACAAATATACCTAACATCTTGCATATTTCAAATGGATCCTGTAAAACTGGGCTAATGATAAAAGTGAAGAATTTGTTTGTGTATTCCTATAGTGCCATGGATGAACAGGAGTGTTTTCACCTGAAATTGTGCCACAGCTAAGTGTTCATGTTTGGGCATGTGTAAGGTGCCCATTACAGGTACGATGATTGCATTTTGTATGGACAGTATATATTACTCACTTAGGTTTATGTAATGGGATGTATCACTGCAAAATTTACTAACTGGCTATGTAGATACTGTTACAAGTGTACAGCATGTGCATTTGATCTCCTGTATTTGCAGTTACAACACAACAAAATTTGGAGATGTACGTGTGTGTCTACTCTATGCCTTCATGGCATGGTGTTCAAGCACAAACAACTAACATGTATATAAGGCTAAAAATGTTATGGTCAATGTCTAGAATTGTGCAGGTTGATGCCTGCTCACTTGGATGGTGTGAATATTTTAATGAGGGCATGAACCTGAAGTTTTTTTTTAATAGATGGTAGGAAATGTTAACAGCACTGTTGAACCTAATGCATGCCTTACAGACAGTCCAAGCAGCATTAAGAGGGAGAGGGCAGTATGACAGACTAGTGGGGAGGCAGACAACCTGCGTTGTTGGCTTGCATCAGCTATAAATATAACGCTTAGTGCGTAGCAGCTAGTCAGTAAAGTGTGGCAGTTGTGGATGTAGTGACCAAGTGATCTTTCCTGATCTACTGCACTGTAAGTCCAAGGTGCCTTATGATATGACACCCAAAGGGGATGGCAGTTGTCAGACCCATATGTCTTTCTTTTTATGCATTATATACTTCTACATAATTCTAGAAACTTACTGTTATTGTTTCCAAGTTCATTTTGAAACATCCTGCCTCAGATTTGTTAATAAAATTGTTAATTTAATTTTTTATTTTGAATTATCATAAATGACTGGTGTTAAACTTAAATGGTAAGCACAGAAACCAAAAAAAATAAACCCCCCTCGGGTTTATGTGTGGTTTGAAACTAACTTTTACTTTCAAATGCTGATCTTTTGCCATGTACTTGTGAAAAAGTGACAATTTATAGTCGTTTCATTTACTTGCAATGCAGCTGATTCTCTCATATCAATGGAGCATGTACACAACACTGTCATTTAAAATTATGTTGTGTTGTATGAGACAAGGTAACCTGGCTGAGATTTTATGTTGTTTGACATTGTCACTCCTGGCAAATGCTGAAATACTAGATTAGTACAGGTTACAACTCCTCTTTGCCTCATTCACTTTAATGCTCAGTCATAAGGTTTCATTCAGCACTGTACTATTCATATAATGGTTACAGTGCTATTGAATAGTCCATGAAACAAACCAATAAAAGCAATAATAAATGGTAAGAAGGAAATGCTGTGTGGTGTTCATAGTGTGGCTGCTGCACTGTATACAGTTATAAATTCTGCTGTTTAAATACCAATAAACAGCTGAATTATTACACTACATGTAGATGTATCTTATTTCACTGTGTATGTTTTTATAAGTGAATTATATGAATGTGAAATAAAATTAAATTCATTAGACAAGTTTAGTGTAGATTCGCACTTCAGAATTTATTTAAATCTGTTGAATGGTTTGGGAGATGGAGCATGCAGCCAAACATGACCTTCCCACTTTGCATTTATTTTATGCACTTGGTGGAAAGAACACATGAAAGTACACAAGATATTCCTTGTCTACTGGAATGGGAAGCCCCTGAATATATATTATTTAGGTGTATCTATGGACTAAGTCGAGATATTTCCTGTTTAATTCTAATGGGGCTACATGGTTTCAAGCTGTGATATTTCACAACACAACTTTCCAATGCCTAATCTTGACAGTGTGCCAGCATCAGCTGGCACCCTAACATATGCTGTCACTTGGCCACACAGCAACATTAATTGCGCATCCACCATCTGGTGTCTTCTTCTTCTTATTATTCTTCCAAGAAATGAACTAGTGGGAGCCAAATTGATGCCACAGCATGCAGTCTGAAACCATACAGTTCACCTCATTGACATCAAATATCTGAACCATAATCACAGCATGTCTCTCATATCTATATATAACAATACCAACTAACCATCAATGTGTTAATAAAGAAATGAATGAAGATGTGAATTTTTATCATTACTTACAAGGACAGACATACTGAAGATATTAAACACAGGAAAATATGGGAAGACAGATGTATACAAGACAAGAAGATAGATCACACTAGATGATTTAGTGTTACATAATAATGATCGAACAATTGAAAACTATGAAACAAAATGCCAAGAAGAATATTTGGACTTAAAGGGAGATAAAAATCAGAGAATAATGCAAATAAAAAAATTTTAGTTTACTGCTTGCCTAGTTGTGTGATAATATTGAACGAAGAAGGATGATTTCTACTCCTACATGTGACATCCCAAAGCACATCAGTGCTATGAATAGGTGAAATCAATATCTGTTTGGTTTTGTCCATTCAGAAGAAGGTTAAGTTAGCTAGGAGATATAGCACAGATGGAGAAGCATGACATGCATACAGAATGTCAACTGGGAAACCTTATGGATAGAAACGATTTGCAAAATGGTGTACTATGGATGATAATATTAAAATGGCGTTTTGAAAAATATGTGCTGATACTAGATGTGTCACGATAACCTAGTTCCTGTAATTCATTAGTTATTACCATAAAGGCAAATTTTATTTTTATGTGTGTTTACTCATTGTTTATTTTATTTACTGTAATTGTATTTAATATGAATCTTAGTAGAATTATGTGTGTGACAAAACAGGGCAGTAAGCCAAATTTTCACGCTTGGTTGATGATGACATGACCATACCATAAAATTGTGTGTGTGTGTGTGTGCGTGCGTGCGTGCACATGTGTGCACACGCGTGTGTTCATGTGTCAATGATCCATTTTAATATCATCTCCCTTGTATATGCCTTGTTCTGCCAATTAATCTCTTCCTGTGAGATTCCCAAACCAAAATGTTATGTGTCCTTTTTCCCCATGTGTGCTACATGATCTGCTCATTGCATCGTTCATGCTTTAACCATCCACAGTACTTGGTGAAGAGTACAAATTGCAAAGCTCCATTCAAAGTGAATGGGGACTCAATGGCACACTGTTACATATCTTCACAAGATGATGCCATCTGTGATGTGCATATTGACCAGAAAGAGGGACAATACTCTTTCCTTATGATTTCAACTTTTGAAAGGTTCGACTTATCTGCAAATTACATGCCAAATGGAAGTAGTTACTACTTAAATTATGTTTTTACTTGGCTGCTGTGTCTGATGTCAGTAACTCTGGAGAGAAATAAGACAGTGCACCTGAATGAGCATCAGATGTTGATTCTATTTTCTCTGTAGCTGTCCACTTTACACAAAAAAGCATATTTAGAACAAGAAAAGAAATTTCAATATTCAGTATTTACAAGTTTTTGTTCTAGAGGCAATGGGTATGATTATCTTGGCAATAAAATCTTTACTTACATCTGAAAGGAAATTGGTAAGCCTCTTGGCTGCTAAATTAGAATTTGTTACCAACATTTATGCTCATGCAGATATCTCAATTGTAACACAGAACAGGCCACTATTAATTCTAAATATTTCCAATTCACTGTTCATGATCTTCTGCGTACAGTATCTGTGCAATTGGCACATCATTATATAACTGGTCAAATAATTTATACTTAGGAGGGGTCATGGGCATTTTGAATAGATGTGGCATGTCTAATCTTTTATTTCGGTTATTTGACTGCATTTCTCAAGTAATAAAGGCAAGGAGACCTCAGTCACTTCAGCCTGTCTGCAAGCCGAGTAAGAACTGAGAATGTAAACCATTATGCCAACAATTTTTTATATTTGGTATGTCATAAAAATTTGATAACTAGGATCTTTTCATTTTTGGTGGCATGCTCCAAAAAATTCTACAAGTATATAGTTTTTCTTAAATCATAAAAGAGATAAAAATTTAAACTTCATAAACTCATCCAAATATTATTTTTAGGCACGTTCGCAAATTTGTGAAAAGTGACTATTAGCTTCATCATATCTGTCTGTCCATCTGCATGGAACAACTCAGATCTCACTGGACAGATTTTTATGACATTTGATAGTTAAGTATTTTTTGAATATGTGTTGAGAATATTCAAGTTTCATTAAGGTCTGACAAGAATGACATTGAAGACCAATATACATTTTTTATTATATCTTGCTCACTTCTACTTAGAATGAGAAATGTTTCAGTCAAAAGTTGCAGAGAAAATCAAAATACACATTTCATGGTCAAGAACGTTTTTTAAAAAATTGTGTCTGGTATGAGATAATGTGGAAACAAACTTGTACAGTGAGGTAGGACATAGGTGACAATATAATAAGGTGCATGAGCACTGCATGCTGGATACCTAAGTCTACAAACACACACTCAGAATATGTTATACTTGTTGATTTTCTATTACAACAATGGTTGCATGAACACACCTCAATGTTATGTTATATGTACATTGCCTGTCTTGTTTATTATACCGATATGTGTTGTTTACACTTCTCAAATGAGCAAGTTTTTGGATATTCTGAAGAACAGTTTTTTTTTAAGGCATAAAATCTACCATCTGTATCCACACTCCTCTGTATCTAATTATCAGCAAAATTATTCTGGGGGTAAAGTGTACTGATCAGAATTTTTTGTCAATTGTGTTTGTAACGCAGTGTGAAGAAAGTGATTTTTTTTACAGTAAAATTATAATCCCTGAAATACAAATCTGACTTCTTAATTTTTTGCAGCTGTGATTGTATGTACCTTGAACTGTAATATCAAACTGTGACGGCTGTCTGTGAATCTGGCCCACTAGTTTTTCAGTGACTTACACCAAGCTTTTGCCAGCTGACAAGTATGTTTCCGACAACAAAACATTATGCTCCGTTGAATGCTTTTCTTGCTGCTGTTGACATGATCCGTGGGAAATCTGAGTTCTTCCCTCCTGCAGCTGTTGGTTGACCTTGCTGCTATAAATAGACGTACTGCATCTCCACACTGCTAGAACAGAAATAGAATCATAAACATATAGTGGTAGAAGTGACAGGTGTAGAGTTGAATGATCCACATATCTTGAAAAGTAAAATGGTAACAAATGGTTTTCTGTCTTTGTCCCTCTTTGACAAAGACAGAGCATACTAAGCAGCTAGGACGAAGGGGAAGAGTCCACTTTTAGTTCTAACTAAAATAAATATGACCAATTCTAACAGAGTTTGTATTTTAACAAGAAATGTTTGCATCACATTTTCTAGACACAACTAGATTATTATGATGTAAGTTCATAACAAACTGTAGATTTTGTTGTGTGCTTAGTGTTCCTAAACGATTTTTTTTTTGCATTATATAGTACACAGAAAGGTGTTTATGAGAAAATGGTGGACAAGATGTACAAAATGAATATATTTCACACACCCCAAGATGAAAGACTGCTTTTAAATATGCTGCTTTTGTTTGTGTATGTGTACCACATAAATTTAATCTATCAGTAATCACACAGACAGGTAAAACCGTGTGTCTACTATAGTAGCACTGTAGCATTTTTGCATATCATATTTACTATAAAAACTGCTCCTTCATTGTCAACGGTATTGCTTGCCAGACTGGATGGCAATTAAAAGAGAGAGTTACAGCAGTAACTCTGTGTCTACCAAGGACCAAGCAGTCCTAATGATAATACAATATTTAGACTGTTGAGATTAATTAGATGCATTGTTGCTGTGCCTGCTTTGTCCTTGAATCTACCCTTCTTTGTAGTCATCATAATGCTGTCTTTACAGTACCTACCTTCTGGTTTAATGGGGTATCTGGTGATGTAACATTTTTTTATAGTTTTGTTCCTCATTTGACTTCTGCATGGGTTTGTATGCACAGAACTGAAATGCCAACTGAATGCATCACCAACCCGCTGCAGCGGGAACTGGCAGACAGCATTATCCGCATGGTCCCACTTGATGAGATCCGCATCCTGCTAGCGTGTGGGGCCAAGGTCAATGAACCTGTAACCCAGGGGTTGCGTCCCTTGCATTATGCTGTCTGGCAGCGTTATTTGGAGGCTGCTCAGTTGTTATTGGTGAGAGGGAGTGACATTAATGCCAGGGATGAATGTGGTTACTCAGCCCTGCACCTCTCAGCTGAACATGGGTGAGTCCATGTAGTACACAAGGACTTGTATATATCAGTGTTAAAATCAGATTGAAATTTGACTGTTTCTTTGACAAAATGAAGAAATAATATGGTTTCCTGCTGCATGGAGTAAAAGAGAGAGAAAAAAATGTGGTCTTTTATTCTGTGAGAATAACAACTATAAAGAAAGTCAGAGGAAGACATTCTCCCCAAAAAATATACATGGTACAAAAAGTAAAAAATAAAGGCAGTATCATCTGTAAGTTTAAGCACTATGCTGTAAAGGTGTATAGGAGTGTTGCTACAAAATTATCAACACTTTTTATCTCCAACACTAGATGGCAGCAAATAGCTTTAAAATGCTGGAGCAAACTGCACTATACTGCACAGCGTGAATACCTAGAATACAATGAGGTACACATACATACACACATATACATTTCGCCGATCCAACATTCGTCCATCGACGGTTGAATATAAAACTCTTTGCTCAATGCAACATAGTGTGTATATACATATATATATATATATATATACGCACGCGCACACACACAGACACACAATATAAATTGGAGAGACAGTAAAGTAAATTTAAGGTCAAATATTACAGATAGAAGATACGAATGTAGGGGGGAAAGTCAATATAAAAGAACTACAGGTGCTGATCAGTAGATACAAAACTCTTCTAAAAATAAATAAGAGCTAATCACTTGATACCAATTCATCTGTAGAATATAAAACTTGTGTAAGGAGACACCTGTCCTGAAAACTCAGAAACTTACACACACACATTTCAGCAGGAAGGAAATATGGTATAATGACAACCTGAGTCTAGAAGGCTGTATAGAATACATGTCATCTTAGAGAAATGAAATTCTTGTGACATGCATGTCAAGCTCAATTTTTATCCTGGAAGATGTTAAATTGTGTTTGAGGTTCATCATAATTAGAGCATCTTGCAAATGTCATCATGTATAATACAGTGTTATTTATATATTTTTCTTTTAGTGAAAGTGTTTATGGGCATGCTGATAAAATTTGATTGTTACTAAGCTACCAGGCAGTTAAGTAGTTGGGGGGAAAAACAACCTGATGCAGAAATGATATTCTTAATTAGGTTACGAGAAGATTAAATTTATGAGCTTCTGCTGAATTCATACTCTTTTGTCTACCTGTGTCCTATTTAAAAACCTGAGGGAAAAATACAAAATTGTAGGTTTGCCCCCCTCATTTTCTGCATATGTGGAACTTCTCGGTCACTATGATTGGAGGATAGAGATAGAGAGTGTTGAGAACAGGTTGCTGAGGAAAATATTCAGATCTGTAAAAATTAGAAAATGTTATGTTTGAGAAATTGTGTAATCTGGGGTTTCGGAATATATATTGTGGAGTTTGGGAATTGGTTTTCTTTGTCACATATTGTTTGGATTATGAAATCAAGAATGATTTGTGGAAATGATACATAGCACACTTTGTGGAACTGAAAAATTGGAGCTAATTGGTCAAAAACTACGAGGATAATTTTAAGATTAATAGTAAGGAAATAGGATGTGAAAGTGTAGACTGGATTTAATTGGCTTCTGATAGGCTCCAATGTTAGATTTTCGTGAATTTAGAAATTAGCACTGAGGGTTCTAAAAGGCAGATTCACCCAGGAATGGAATTAGACTCAATAGTATTACCCAGGAAGTTTTTGCATTCTGCTGAAGGTTTATTTCTGATTCCTGCATTCCTAGGATTTAGTTTGTAAAACGGAAAAGAGTTACTTTTTCTTCCTTCAATTTCTGGGTCATTTGAGTTGATTAAAAATCCACTTCTGTTTGCTCTTGTTTAATCATTCTCCTCTTTTCTTCTTATAGGTCCAAATCAGCCACCAGCCTATTGTTTTTAGACACCCTATATCTGTTTTAGATAGTACACTGCAGACAGGTGAAGAGCAAAATTATTCACAAAATATTCCTTGCTTTCTGTTATAATCATGAACAACTTAACTTCAGGTACACAGAATTGGTGAAACTGCTGCTTCATCAGGGAGCACAAGTGGATTATCGTGAAGATACTGATGACCCATTCCCTCGCACCACCATCTGTGATGAGCCCTTGCGGCTGGCTATTCGGAACCGTCATGCAGATGTGGCACGCTTGCTGCTGGAGCATGGGGCAGACCCAAACAAGCGCTACTTCTTTGGCTCTGAGATCAATCTTGTCTCTCCGCTTGATCTTGAATTTATGCAGCTTTTGTTGACATTTGGTGCCCATCCAGATACTCGTGACAGGGCAGGTCTTACACCACTCATGAAGGCAGCACGACTTCCACAGGTGCATTTATGTATAATAGTCTAAACATCTTAACTGATTAAACTGGGCATAGATGTGATGAATTTAGGATGGATTGTAACAGAATAGAGTACAGTGGCATGGACTGGCTTTATCTGGCTCAGCATAGGGAGATGTGAAGGGGTGTTTTGAACTGCAATAAATCTTTGGGATTCATAACCTTGTGGAGAATATCTTAAGCAGCTGAGGAACTAATAGCTTTTCTAGAGGGTCTCTGCTCCATGTAGTTAGTTAGTTAGTCAGTCACTCCATCAGTCAATTAGTTAGTTAGTTAGTTGGTTAGCAGATTAATTATTAGTTCGATTCCCTCAGCCAGTCAGTCACTTAGGTAATTAGTCACACAGAAACCTATTTAGTCAGGTGCGAGATTTTGAAATGGCAAAGAATTTTATTTTCAGGGGATGGATTCTGTGCTACTGCTGCTCTCTTTTGGAGCAGATGTGAATGCAATGACAGATGCCCGTCATGACTATCGCACTGTGCTGCACTATGCTGTTCTATCAGGCAATCTGGCAACTGTCAATCTCTTAATAAAGCAAGGTGCCAGGGTTAACTACCCAGCTGACTATCAGAAGCCTACACCACTTGACCTTGCCATTCTCAAGGGTGATACAGACCTTGTGAAACTGCTGCTTGCAGCAGGTAAGGGCCTGAAGCTGTGTTGTCATTGTTGTCATTTAATTGTTTTTGTGTTCTGTAATAGTTGTTGAGTCAGTGTACTGATTTTCATAAAACTTGTTGTGAATGTCATGTTGTTGGCAGCTACCTCACATTTTATAGCCTATTATGTGTGTGTGTTTTTGTGTGTGTATTTTGAACTTCTGAACCTGCTGTCTGGGATGGTACACCCAGTAAATTGGTAGTTATTATCCTTTGAAATGCTGGTAACTGTTTATCAATTCATATCATATCCCAGAAGAAATGGATCCTTGGCAACACCACTGTGAGAACATCAAATCTCATTTTTAACTAGCTGACGGATTACCATGGATCTTGGTATGAATGTCATGCCACTGGAGGTCCACCTCTTATGTATACTTTCTAGTTTCCTACAAACAGTAATAATAACATGGTTGACACAGACGTGTTAGGCAGAGTGATGCTTTATGGTCTGGAAGTGATGTATGTTAGCAGATCCTGGAAAAATATGAACTGTTGTTTAGGTAGTATATCCAGTACTAATAGATCAGCAGAACTAGATAGCCATGCAGTAGTAGAAGAATAGGCTTTATAAGTGCTGGTCAGAACTCCTGTTATATAATTAACAGCATTCCATGAAATGTTTAGACAAAGGTACTGTCATCCCTTTCCATATCATGAAGGAAGAGTCAAGGCGTAGTACCACATAGTCTTAACCTCAGCACTAAATGGTGAATGGTCACCATCACACCCTGGCTCCTTTAACCCAGGGGAAATAGCCCATAGTGCCTATTCAATAGGAGGCTGAGTGGCCCCCAGAGCCAATCTGGACACTTGAACAAGGTATAAATCTTTTACCTCCACCAGACTTTGAACCACAATTGCTTGGTTTTCCAGTTTGTAGGCTAGTCATTATACTGATTGCACTTCCCTGATCCCCAAGAAATGTGCAAGTACAGTTAATATAAATGATTAATTCAGGACAGCAAGTAAAAAACACCAATGATCAGTCTTAAGGTAGCATTCCAGCATTTGCATTGAATGGGTCAGGATAATCATTAAAGTCAGCCATACGAGGAGATAGTCTTCTGGCCGTGGATTCAAACCCAGAGGCTCCCATTACACACTAAACTCTTCACCAGAATACAGAGTGCCACCTCATCTACAAAGTACTTATATAATCTCATCCACTCAATAATACTGAAATGGACATATTAAATTCAAAGTTTGGAGGGATACTAGTGCCTTGTCACCTGATGGAGAATTATTTAAGACGTTTTTGTTACTACCAGAATTCTTCTTAAAGCTCTCAACTTCCTTCACCACACACGTTCTTAACCTGCTCGTATCTCAATTGGCATACACTAAATTTTCTTGAAAGATGTCACATCTGTCATCAACAGTTCATGTTGGTGTCCAACATAGAAACATGATGCAGTAGTACTGAATAATTTTTAATATACATTTTGTATAGCCTCCTATCTAATCAAATTCATTAGTTTTCATCAAGACAAAATATAACATTGTGAGTTGTCTGTACTAAAATACATCACATAAAAATTTAATTTTGCTCTACTGCAAGCATGATGTTCACACAATTAATTAATAGAAACAGAAAGGTGTGGGGATCTGATTTGCTCCAGTATCATGTTCTTCATTGTAAGTTTTGCTGCAATTTGTGTTGTGTTTGAAATGTTTCTAAGAGAGTAGGGCAGATGGAGAGACAAAAAAACCCACACACATACAGACGAGATGATATTGTAAACTTTTCCCCTCTATAATCAGGTAAGGAAAGGTTAAAACAAATAAGGGCTTTTTGTTACTTGTTGGCAATCAGGAGATTAAAACTTGTCTAGAATGGCCAAATAAAGAAAACAAGAACTTAGTATGAGAAATTCCAGCTCTTCTGTGCATTAAAGACCACTTATGTTGCAGGAGCAAATGTCAATTCCAGCTCCCCAATAATTGGATCACCGTTGCATGTGGTATGTGCTGATAACATCCCCAATCGGCTCGAGTTGTTACACTTGTTGCTTTGTGCGGGTGCTGATCCAAACATGGTCATTGAGAGTGATGAGGGACCGCCACTTCGGCCTGTGCTCGCAGAGTATATAGCATCCAATGAAGAGCCATGTCCTGCAATTGTTCACTTGCTTCTGCGTTTTGGGGCAAAAGTATGTGGTCCTTGATTATTAATTTGTCATTCATATTGAAGGTTTAATTCACAATAACTTGTCTGTCAGGTGGACATGCTACCATTTGAGCAACCACTACTGAATTATTAAACTTGAACACCTGCACACTATAATACACTTATTTACTTGTATTTTCACAGAGTTACACTATTATGTATATAGGACACAGTATTCCTGCATGTTGTTTGGTATGGTTACTTATGGAAGAATATAATTATAAACTATTTCCACTGGATAGGTTGCTGATTGAAACTCAGCCTAGTCTGGACATGGAGATAAATCACTTAGGATTATTGGTTTCCAGACTTTATTCCCTATCTGTTATTCAGAAATGAACACACCAGTTTGGGAACTGGATTTCTTTCCATCTTCAGGTGAAATGATGAGGGATGTACCTATTCAATTGGGTCCAATAGAAAGAGCTATTCTTATACACTGGGTCATTATTGCAATTCTTTCAATTTGAGACAAATTCCTGTCCATGCTGGAAATTAGAACGAGGCTGAGTTATTCCATCAGAAATTATTTTCCATGCATTTAACCAGACCCACTGTGTCTGTGATTGACCACCTTCATTGATTCTAAATTAGGTTAGCATTTGTTACTGGCTTATTAAGAAATCAGTGTAAACCTGATGATTGCTGTCTTCAGGAATGTGATGCCACATAGTTTGGTGGAAGTGTACTGACATTTCATCTAAACCAAGTGTACACAAATTGCCTAAAAACTAGGAGCTACCTTGCAATTACAGGCATAAAAATGTTGACATGAAGCATGTCCATACTGAGGATCGAAAAGTATTTGGCACCATTGTTCAAACATCAGTTGCAATGGTGACTTGGCACATAGTATTTGTGCACCCAGGATCTAAACCTATGATAAAAGTAGCAAGTTCCTTTGAAACATCTGTACACTTCTACAGTAATATACGGTGTCACATCCCACCATCATGAGAACCTCAAATCTTCAGGTATAAACCTGTTTTGCAAAATGTAACTTACCTCAGTGTTTATCTTGTAGGTTGTGATGAAGACACAGTTCCGGGATCCACATGGGATACTTAATTCACTGCAGAATTTATCTAACTATCCCACATTATTTGTAACACTGGTAGAAGCAGCTGAAAGCTTTGACTTGTGCATGATCAGACGCTCTTCATTACTGAATGAGGAACAAAAACAATTGTTGGTAGAGTTTTCAACACAACCTTTGTCCCTTCGTCATCAGGTGAGGCTGTTCCTACACAGGCAACTTGGCAAGAAGTTGCCACATATGGTAGACCAACTACCACTGCCCACCATCCTCCATCGATACCTTTTGTATGAGTTCAGCTGAAATATTGCAACATGAAGTCTTTGACTGATAACAAGAACAAAAACTTGCACACTGTTGGTTAACGTTACTATTAATTACAATAAATTTCTTATTAGTATGTAGATAGCAAAAAGTATTTTTTTACCTTTATAACATAAGCATCAGCTGGTGCATAGTATTTGAAATGATGGTTGTAATGCAAAGAATTAGTGTCAGAAACCTGATACTTTTTAATTTGATATTTTGCATCAAGTATTATTCTTATATCCCTTCCATACATAAGTATTATTTTAACTTTGTACCATAAAATAAAGTTGATCATGATACTGAATCAGTATTATTAATTTTCAGTGCATCCCAAGAGTGTATTACTTTTGTTTTCATTTATAACTTCAACTTACTGTTCTCAGTTTCATTCTTATTTTATTTTCATCCAGCCAATTTTCACACACTGTCTCCTTCTTTAGGGTTGAAAAGTTGAAACAACAGACAGGAGGTTCTCTCAAGCTCTTTATGCCTGTCTACCAAACTCCATGTTGTCTGCTCCCAGGAGAGCGTAATCTTCACTACCATGAGAACATACAATCTCACTCTTTGTGTTAACATTGTAAAAATCAAGGCTGATCAACTTCAAACCACTGTGGAGGGAGGGGTGCATATTGCATCTTATGCATCCACCTGTGAACTGCCTTACGAAAAATATATATTTCTCAGTTTAGTGATATAAATCTCTTATCCTGCAGTCATCATGCCTGTGAAGCACAAGCACAGGAATAAGTATTGGAATTTTTTTGAAGTTCAAAGAAGGATTTATTTAAACATAGTATATTGTTATATTACACACCAACAGCAGAAAAACTAAGAAATTTGTTTCTGACACAACCAAGAAACACCTACCATCAACTATTTTTTTAAAATGAGCACTGCAGACATGCACTCCCCCTCACAACAGTAGGTACAAGGATTGGTCAGAAAATAAGTTTACAGTACATACGCTTTGGTGTATTTATTTTTATCTCTAAAAAGAGCAGTTGAGATTTAATGGTATTGCTGTCCCACTACTATTCAGTGTACTTCACTACACTTTTATATTCCCTGCTGAAAGAAGCCTGTGTCTTGTGTTATCAGCCAATATGACACAACTGTTTCCACCTTGCAATTTTTTTTAATGTGTGGCTACAGAAATTGTGCTTCAGCTTTGAAAATAGATTATAACTGCTCTGCAGTGAATGCTATTTCTATAATTATTATGAGTTTATGTTCTTTAGTTATGATTTTAAATGCCTTATAAACTTATTTTCTGCGAGACCCTCATATTTACATTTATCTTGCAGTAGCAAATCAAAGTGGGATAAACTTTCACCTGTTAGTGAACACTGATATTGCAATTTTATGTACTTCACTGCTGAGAATGTGCTGTCACATCAGACATCACTTCCAAACATGGAACAAAACTTTAGGTCAAAGCCTAATAAACTTTAGTGACACACTTTTGGACAAATTTTGAACAAGTATTTTATATGGTGTTTTATGAACGGAATCACGAATTGTGTGAAGATTTAGCATTTATTTTTTGTAAGGTTTCTGTGATGAAATCTGCTGCCTTTGTTAAAGAGGAGGAACATGCTGACAAATGATTTGAGACACATAAAACCTACAGGCAGGCTCCAAGATACTACTTTGCTAGCCCTAATATAAATCTCTTAATGGGGATAACAGAAGCATGATGTTCATTTGTCTCACCTATTCAAATATCCTCTACCATATTATCCCACCTAAAATTCTGGAGACTTACTGTGGACGACGGTGCTAGGGATTGGTCTTGAGGCTTGGAACATAGCATCTGTACTACTGCAGATGCTATAGTGTGTGAAGAATACAGGATACTAAGGAATTCGTAATATTTATGACAATTTCCATATTTTATTATTCATTTCAGTGGCAACTGAACCAGCAGGTTTGTGTATGGTTTGGAAAACACTATCATAGTTATTCCAAACATTACTGAATATTTGTGTTGTTTAAAGTAATAAGGACTATCTCAGGCTTCCACCGCAGTGTAAATGAGATATGCGCTCTTCTGAAATATTACCCAGCGTATATCGGTAATTTCCCGACGTTTCGGGACAACCTATCGATGCTGCGTAATAACATCCCAGAAATCTCAGACCTCATCTACATACCGGCGTAAACGTGAAATCACGCATCAGTGACGTGAAAACAGCCAACACAGAGGGCTGCAACATATCATAAAACGTTCAGTATATACACAGTTAAAATTGTATTAACGGCTGGCTATAAACAAGCCTATTTCTGTAGAATTGTGGGATTGGTAGTGAAGCCTAATACGAGGAGTGAACTCCGTCGTACTGCTATATTCCGCTCCGTCATTGTACGTTGTTGCCCGGTATATGCCGGTTACGCAAGCATGATGTACAACTCATTAATAGATGACGGGTTAGTGCTTAGACGTCAACGTTTGCTACCGGTAAAAATGAACGAACCTCTAATCCATGGGCGTCCAAATTTTTTGGCAAAAGTCACAACCGTTACAGCGGGCTGGTTCGCGGACCGCACGTGGAATACCTAATCGCCAAAATTTATTGTGAAAATTTTAGAGTAGATACATAAATTGCCCATATGGACACGAGTTGCTGACCTACGCTCTAATCCGTGGCTCTGTTGCATAGTGTGTTGGTATGTAAGAGCCATCTGAATTGAGAGCAACGAAGTAGTTCGTACACCAATCGATGTGGAAAACCCGGCAGGAATTTGTGGGTTCACGTTTAATGTCTGCGTGAAAGATTCTAGTAGTGTTAGAGGGTATTGTTGTTTTAAGTGACGAAGTGGCGGAGCAACACCAGGATGCATAGCAGAGAAGGGTGAGTGTGAACTGGCTTGGAATATTATGTGCCATTATAAAAGGTACTTCAATCGTCTTCTGTGAAGTTCTGTTTTTTTGCTTCGTAGCAGTAAAGAAATGGTGGGTTCTTGACGGTTTTGTTATTATTTCTGGCCGAACTGGATAACGAATTCGAATGTAGCTTTTGTTTCACATTACATTTGTATACGTCACAAGTTGAAGGAGAATAGTTCCCAGAAGTCAGCATCTCCAGTCGACATGCAGTTAAGAGATTACCTTAAATCAGTGACCCGGGTGTAATGAGAACATCGTGATAGTTCTTGGGCCTACCCATTTATCCAAAAGAGGGCTGGCGACTTTCTCCCAAAGGCTGAAGTTGATTGGTGAACGTGGCTTGCATTTGCAGTCTAAACAGAATGGATGATTCCATGTGCAGCTTGAATTTGACATAGCAAGCCCCAGCACACATGAGAAGGAATGTGGTGCTGTTAGATCTCATTTGAATATCTGACAGAAGTAAGTACAGCTAGAACACTGTGGTAATGGAAAAGAACTTGCAGTAAAGCTTAAAAATGACGGAATGCGTGGCTGGCACATGATCTCTAACTAATGCTGATAATATGATAGGGCATCAAAGACTGGCAGGACTGTAGTTGGGAGTTTGATGTTGGCAAATGGATGCATTTTAATTTTACTCACACCATTTAATGGGATTCATGTAGGATCCTCCACTGCTTCATCCATTGTGATACAATGGGCAATACTGTGGAAATGAAATGCTTTCAGGAATTGTTTATAGAAAAGTGCTTATGAAGCCACAGGTTGGAGATGTGTTTGACCTTTAATTACTTTTCATAAAATTTTAGTTTTGAAATGCTCATGGAAGTAAATAGGAAACAGTACAAAATGCATGCAAAATTGAGGGGTGAGGAGTACAAATCGTTTAGCTCCTCGTTATGCAATCTCCTCCATTCCCCCGTTACCTCGTCCCTCCTAGGTCCAAATATTTTCCTCAACACCCTGTTCTCAAACACCCTCAGCTTCCTTTCCTCCTGCAGTGTCAAC
>Ga0123355_10006939_pt1 | contig 16863 bp, 15 predicted proteins | sample TergutEmb28metaG_3_FD_89872 | JGI IMG/M metagenome (GOLD analysis project Ga0123355, IMG submission 89872) | Embiratermes neotenicus P1 segment gut microbial communities from Petit-Saut dam, French Guiana - Emb289 P1 | ecosystem: Host-associated > Arthropoda: Insects > Digestive system > Gut ...
CTCCAGGTTCAGAAAACAGAGATTAACGGCCGTGGGGACCCGTTGCGCTAATCACGTGACACCCCTCTATCCGCAAAAGTTGGCACTAACTTCGCCTACCGGCGGCGGCCGCTCTGTCGGTATAGTTCGCTCGCGTACTAAAGCCACGGAGTTAATACGGTTGATACATTTCACAGTCTGTAGCTGTATATACAGGATACGTATTGACAGAACATGAGGGGAATAAGAATATGGGACAGTATTACAGTTAATAATACGGTTGATACATTTCGTAGTATGTAACCGTTTATACAGAATATGTAGAATCAAGGCATGAGGAAAATATTTTAGTTGATAATACAGTTAACCCACACACGCCCTGACGTCCTGCTTCTGAAAGGCTAGTCAACTGCCTGTTCATTGGTCCAATGCTTATTGTGAAATGCTGCCACACCTGCAGATATTATTTAACATTGAATTTAGTCGTTTCATGCTGACAGAAGAACGGGCAGTCATGATAAATCTTTTTAATATTTCCTTTGAACGCGCCACTATAACCGGGTAAAAAGTGATGTTTGTAGTCGTCTAGTTACGTCTGCGTATTTAATTTTACTGACAAGCCACTTAGAAGTTGAACCTACTACGTGCGAGAAAGAGTAACTCCATTAGCTCTTTCCATCACCCCTGCAGGTAAACCTCTATCCCCGATCCTACACTCTAGACCACAGAACAAACAGTTTGCGTTGAAAAGAACAGGTGCGGAACTTTTGAGAAGAGAAAAATTATTCATTTTATCGTGTTAAAAATAGGTGTTTGGGAATCATGGTCTTTGTCGCACAAAATTAATAGTGAATTTTACGTCCACGAAATGAGGTGCATATGGAATATACACGGTAAAACTAAAAGTGACGGGATCACGAATCATTCAACAAGGATAAATTTTGGTTTGCTCATTCCTTACAGCAAAAGTACATCCAAACCCTTTACCAAGAATGCATACTCATTCCGGAGAAAAGCCCAGGATAAATAAACCACCTATTCCAAAAAGTCATTAACCCCAGTTTCCAAATTCCACATGAAACGTCCAGTTGTGTTTCAGCCTGCAACACGTATACCACTCCAACGCAACCACCCCGGAACTCCAACACGTATCTAAACAAGTTATGTTCAATCTCAAATTCAAAATAACGTAGTATATTAACAAAGAATTACCAATCAAACAACAAAACATACTACACACATGGAGACACAATAATCACAAAGCAGAAAACACCACAACAGTCAGTATCAATAGAAATTTTTTTACCAATTAGATCAAAGCTACCAAGCACATCACAACAAACACACACCACTACATATCATAATGTACGCTAATGCTAAATCGTCCGTCTTTACATACCTATACGACCAATGTCGTAATTCAACAGAATTGTCGCAAGCTACTGATGATGGGCATATTAATATCCGAAACATGTTGAGCACATAAGAAGTGAAATAAAGTAGCAAGTAACATCAAGTTGGCCTGTTATTCTTCAACTATCACAAAGATACACGGTTCAATAAACATAAGAAAAAATAAGAATAAATTTAGGAATAAATCCACTGGAAGAGAAAGCTAAATTACCACAGCTGATGCAGTTTGTTCGCGTTGTAAGAACTGTGAAAGGGGCGGGAGGGGGGTTTGTTTGCCCCGCAAATTGGCATGGAAAGAGGGAACAGAGGGGAAGAGACACAAATAACATCCCAAAAGAAATTTAGTAGAAAAATTACAGGTGTTTTGAATGAAAAAGGAAATGAATGAAGCGCAGACGGATCTACAGCGACAGACTGCGAGAGGTGGCGGTATCTCCGTAAAACTTCAGCATCTGCCGGTGGAATATTTTCGACCAATTGAAGAAAATATCTCTCGCTTGCTTCCCATCCCGTCGGGCAGTCACTATACTCACTGTGTTACCCCTGCATCTCTACGATGATGTTCTGATAAATCTTTAGTGCAGTCTATATCCCGATGTCGTAGGGCGGAATTGATAGTGTCTTGGAAAGGAGGGTCTTTCGTATGCCGAATTGCAATACTTTTCTTGTTACAGAGGCTGAAAGAAACATGTCAAGTGACGACGGTTATTTCAACAACACAGAGAATCGAGCTACATTCACGTTTCTTCCTACAAGGCAATACGCTGAAGGAAATTCAAGTCTTTCTCATAACAACAATAGAGAACACGCACGATGTTATGCCACTGTCAAACCTGGGTGGCCCAGTTTAAAAGTGGCGATTTTTCCACCTGTGCTGCGCCTCGTCCTGGAAGAACCAAACACAGAATACACCGGGGATTATTGATCAAATTCACGAGCTAATCTTGGAAAACCGCCGGATTTCGTCTAAATCAATAGCTGGATAACTGAACATCTCTCGTGAGCGGGTTTGTTACATCATTCATGAAGATTTTGACACGCGGAAGCTCTCCGCTAAGTGGGACTCCAAATGCCTAAATGCGGATAAAAAACATGAAAGTTGCCAGTCGTCTGAGCAAATTTTGGAATTTTTTCGGAGAGATCCAAATGATTTCCTGTCGCGATTGGTGACCATGGAAGAAAATCTGATTATATTACTATGAAACCGAGTGACGACAACAATCAACGGAGTTGGCGGCATGGCCGTTAAATCCAAAAAATTCCGAACGAAAAATCCGTCGGTAAATTCTCGCCTTGAATTTTTTGGAATCAAGACGGGACCCTCCTAAAAGATAATCTTCCAAAGGGCCGAAATATCAACGCTGAATATTACTCATTTCTGTTGGTGCAATTGTGTTGTATTTTTAAGGAAATTCAACGTGGGAATTACACCAAGGAAATCACGTTCTTGCACGACAATTCTCCGGCTCACCGAGCGTATGCATCCCACAAGAAACTGGACTAACTGGACTTCCAATGTCTTGAACACCCACCCTATTCTACGGATCTGGCCCCATTTGAATACCACTTGTTTCTTGCACTGAAAAATAAAATAAAAATCACCAATATTTTCCGAAGCGGAGGTTATTGCTGCCGCGGATTACTGGTTGGGCGGACAGACTTCTGAATTATATTGAGTGGCTTGCAATTGTTAGAGCAAAGGGCTAAGAAGTGTATTGAGCTTCGATGGTACTATGTTGAATGTAACACGAGTTTGTTCACTATAGTTGTTAGGTTCCAATTCGAGCAATGGACTTAACAGCACCTCATCTTACATATATCAATGTACACAGAAATACAAAAATACAGACACCCACACACACACACAAACACACACACATATATATATATATATATATACTTACATACATTAAAATAGATGCTTTTCACACCACACAATTTTGAGAGAATTATGAGAATGGCAATTTGCTGGAGAATTTCTTCGCAAGCAACCAATTGTATAATGTATTGAGCGTGAAAAGACAATATTTGAAATCTGCAAGGGTTCAAGCAATGCAGATTTAACTGTCGGGAATAATCAGAAGCTAGCAGCTCTGAAAACCTAGAAAATATCAGAAGAAGACGTTTGCTCAGGCCATAACCTTATAACTTTGACGTAAGTGTCTCTAACAACAAAGCACTTATATACAATTTCCTGGGAACACAGTACATATTAATAGGAAAACAACATGCTGAAATCCACAAAAAATTTGCTCCAGTTGATTTCAGAGAATTTTCAAATTGAAAACAATGAGGGAAACACTACAAAATTAGACGAGAACGGAACTCAAAGATAAGAGTTCAAAAAGACATGGTCGTATTTATAGAGAATTTTGATGCAACAACACAGTCAACATGCAAGGAAATTTTTAAACACCTAAATTCACCGAACACTACAGCAAAAGTTTGGTCAGTTCCTTGTTGGACTGACGCTCTCAAGAAAGTGAGGAAAAGGACAAATGCACTAAGAAGATAACAACGAAAGCTGAACAACGAAAACTTAAGGGAGAATGGAAATAAAACAGTACATCGAAGAGAAAAATTATACAAATTGGCGATTAGGAAAGAGAAAATAAACTCACTGATATAATACTGCAACATAACATACCGGGCAACATATGGCATGAGGCGTACAAACTCGCCTCAGGGAGAACATGAAATGCGGTACAGCTAACAACGGTACAAAACAGACGGCTCAAAAACAGCAAACATAACAGAAACACTGAAGTTTATGACAGAACAGCTCATTCCAGGAGACAACGCCGAAGAAGACACAGATCGTCACATGAACGTCTGAAGAATAATACAGCAACCGATGGAAACCATTGACGACAGAGATTTCACCCAGGAAGAATTCAGGCAGATCATTGAAGATTTCAATTCCAGGAAAGCACCAGGACCAGACGGAATCACAAGCGAAATTTTAAGACTTGTTTTCAAAAGCATACCCAAAACGGTAACTTCTTTCTACAATCAATGTTTGAAAAGAGGAAGCTTCCTAAAAATTTGAAGATAACCAAAATAATTCCAGTCACAAAACCTGGCAAAGAAGTTCGCCTAGACCGGTCCAAATATCCCCCCAACATTTTCGTGAATATAGGAGACAAAGTGCTAGAAAAATTAGTGTAAAATTTGTTATTTAAATTACAACCAATTCGGATTTACTCCCCAAAAGAGCACGGCGGTTGCAGCTATGGCAGTGAAGCAATTTATAGAACCTGAATTGTTAAAACGGAGAGTAATCATCATGGCCAGCTTAGACATTTTGATGCAGCATTGTGACCGGCCACGATAAAGCGTCTGAGAGACGTCAAGTGCCACCAGATTTTTTGCCAAATTACGTAACAGATCTTCAGAGGAAGAAAAGCACTAATATCAATTAACAGCTTTAAAATGGAAAGGAATATTAACAACGGTGGTCCACAAGTGCCATGTTGTGGGCCCGAAATTTCTGGAACATACAGCATACCTTGCTTCTTAACTTGAGATACAATAACCGTAAAAAATGTTAGCAATTTCAGATGACTCTGTAATCATGATAAAAGAAGAATTAATTATAGAAACAGAGAGCTTCGCCAATGTGTAATTTAGCAACCCTCAGCCTGGATAAATGAAAACCAAATCAGTTTTAATGAACAAAATTCAAACTTAATGCTTATGATAAGACAAAAGCGGAAAGAACTAAAAGAATTCGAAATATGTTTAAATAACATACCTTTACTTCAAGTGTACATTTTGAAATAACTGGGCATAATATTCGACAATAAGCTTACGTTTAGAAAACATATAAAATGCACGGATGAATAGGCACAAAATAGATATTTACACTTTCTGAATCGGCAAAGCTCAGCTGGGGTAAAATACGCATCACTGAAAACAATATACACAGGATATATACTGCCTTTCTTGTTATACGGAACACCAGTGTGGAAAATAGCCATAGATAAAGTTAGCTACAAATCAAAGCCAGTAAGGTTAAAAGATTTATAAATATTAAAATCGCAAAAGCATACTTAACCTATGGTGTAGAACGAAGCCCTCTGCATAGTGCCAGAATTGACCCCTTCGCCATTAAAATAGAAGAAGCATGTCAAATCTACCATCTAACCAAAGGTAGCTCGAAAGTGGAAATACTAGCTGATCATGACATTTAAGTTAGTTATTGATATCACCACATAGAAACCATAAACTTCCTTACGGAAAACAATGAGGTGACAAGGGCAATTCAAATATTTACTGACGGAAACAAGTCAGAACAGGGTTTAGGCGCAGGCGTAGCTATATTCAGATCAGCAAACACGTAAATGTCTAAACTACAGGTTAAAAAAGACATGCACCAAAAATCAAGCCGGTCCGCTAGCAATAGTGAGAGCACAAGAGTATACAGAAAACCTACAAATAGAAGACAAGACTGCCACCATAGACACAGACAGAAGAAAGACACTGGATTCTTAAAAAAAAGCAACATCCACACATATTTCACTGAAGAAATTAGAAGGAAATTGACAGAAATTGGGAAAACAAACTGGAAAACTCAATTCAGCTGGGTCAACGTTCATGTCGCAAAACAGGGAAACTAGCTACCCGATACACTGGCAAAGGAGACAACGACGAACGTGGAATTAAAAAAATTCTAAAAGAAAAACCCAAAAACTCTAGTTTTTATGAACAACAATTCCGCTACTGTAACATAGCGTGTTTTTCGACGTCACGTTGACGTCGGGAGGAATGGAAAGAATCGGACATGCCAAACAATATTCAATTGTGTTACACAATTCAGGTCTACTGCATCCATTGTCAACAAGAAGCTTCATGTTCGCACTCGAACTGTACGAACATCGGAAAATGTGGGCAAGTTGCTCATGGATTTCAGCGTATTCCTTAACTAACCACCAATGGAACTAACCTGCATGACATTATCTTCATAACGTGACTTGAAAACGTAACGTTTTGCATGTTGCTCAATAATGTTTAGCTATTCACGATTCAATTTTCAAATATAGTGTTAATTTTCAAGTTATTATTTTCTAAAAGTTCTACCCCACCCTGTAAATACATTCATATACACACTAACATAAATAAATACATACGTACACACACATATATATGCACATACATACGTATATACATACATATACATACATACATACAAACACGTACATAAATACATACAAAATATACAAACATTAAAATAGCAAAAGTGTTCCAAACAACATCCAGCGAAGGTTTCTGCACCCTGACTGTTTTAACACCCGTCGTGATTAAAGCTGAGTAAGCGGCCATGTTATAGAATCTCATGAAGAAATGTCAAGCCCACAATAAAGACTAGGAAGTACAGCCAAAAGACCCGTTCGTCCTGCCGACTCATTCATTATCACTGACCAAAAAGACGAACACGCCATAGAAATATTTGCAGACGGTAGCAAAAGCGAGCACGGGGTTGGAGCGGGCATAACAATATTTATACAGAGCAAACTGGCATATAATTAAGTGTTACACTTCATAATAGATGCGACAAAACCAAGCTGAACAACTGGCTGTATTTAAACCATTATAAGCAATAGAAAATTCACCTATCAATGAAAACATCCCAAGAACAGTAACAATTCACACAGACAGCAGATTTACCCTTCAGTCCCTCAAGAAAACAAAAAATCATGTTTACATTTTGGAAGAAATTAGGAAAAAAGCAATAGTACTTGAAAAACACAACTGGACTATAGCATTTACCTGGATAAAGGCTCACGCAGGGAACTATGGGAATGAGCTTGCTGACAAGCTAGCGAAGAAAGCCACCAGAAGATTTGATATATCCTTTAACAGAAACCCAAAACGTGAAATAATTCAACGCGTTAAAGACCACAGTAGAGCGTCGTGGTAAAATCATTGGAATCGAACTACAAATGTATTAGCAACAAAAGAGTTTTTCCCCATTATCAAGGACAGATTGAATACAAAAATTAAATTATAACCATATTTCACGGAAATCACAGAAGCGCACGCAAAACCATGGCGTAATTGCATCGAATAAAATAAAAGAGTCTCCAGAATGCCCTTGTGAGTGCGGGAATCAAACTGTAGACCACCTAATGTATGATTTCCCTAAACTACGGAGGGAGGAAGAGAAAATCTTACGCAAAGCTTCAAAACAATATAATTGGCCGGTGAACAAACGTGAATTTGTGAATAAATTATTTAAAAATTTCCTTCATTTCACGAACAAAATAGGTTTCAAAAGAAAATTTAACTCATTTACTTGATAAAATAATTAAATTAGTACAAACAAAGACAAAAAGAGACTGCTCAAATGTATATATGAAGCAGTGGCAACACATAAAAACGCAGTGAACACTACATACGAACAGCAAAAGCCTTTTTTGCATTAATAATTTTGTATTTATAGGTTACAAATATTTGTAAACTATTACGCCAAGAATGTAGTGTTATCTAAATGTAATGGAGCACGCTGCTAATAAATGATATATAATAATAATAATAATAATAATAATAATAATAATACATATATACATATATACATATATATAATCTAGGACAGAATACGCGCAATGTTACTGCTGAAAGTAATATTAATACTCATCTGTAATATGCGGGGTGCCACTAACCAAACAATCCCACTGCTGAACGCCAAAATTTTCCCCTGGTTTGTAGAGACTTTTCACAATTAACTCAGCAGTAAACACCACTGAACTGAAGAGAGTTACTACAAGCAGTACCACAAATGCTGACAATAAGTGAGGAACAGAGAATACGAAAAACCTGCCTACAAATGCTTCTCTAAATCTGAATTCTGCCCTCAAAGGAGCTCGATGCTGCAGTTATGCCAAGCGCCTTTCCAGCAAACCGGGTTCAAAATATCGTCTCATTAGAATGTTGAATCTATCAAGAAATAGATTTCCCTTCTTAAAAACAACTGTTCCAAATCCTGAAATTAGGGTTCCATCCTGGGAGCAGAATGATTTACTGATATTCACAGTACATTTTTCGTAGCAACATAAATAACCAAAACTGGATCACTAAAAATAGCAATGTCTCTTTTTGTTGTCATTCGTTCAACACATTTTCGTAAATCACTGCAGTCTTCCTTACGTTCCTTACTTTCAAAGAACGTAACAATCTTGGGATACGATAGAGTGGATGCAGCAAAATGTAAAATTGGATAGTATCCATAAACTACGTCTGAATTCAGGAATTCGTCTAATGTTTCAATAGCATTTCCATATTTCGGTTCCACCAGATAAGAAACAAAGAATGCTTATAATACAGTGCTAATAGCGAAACAAAACAGACGTAGAGAAAGAAGAAATCTCTTAGGCTAGACGTTGTGGGCTGCTGTTGAAAAGACACTGACACAAGAACAGACCAAGCATTTTGGAAACGCTGGACAGTGACTGATATGTGTGTCTCATTACACAAAAATGGGTAGGGACCATTACTGGCACACCAGAACAAAGCTCTTGTTAGCAGCAGTACAAGACCAATTGTCAACCACACAGACAGCGAGAAATTTGTCAGTATATTTTCCATTCCAGGAATAGCTTTTGGACAAGGAACAAACGTCTTAAAACATGCAAGTATGTAGGGAATTGTGCTGTCAAACGAAGCGACACAACAAAAGGGCTCAGAGGAATAATTCCCGTTACAATCCCAGATAAAACCCCAACTAATTCATTAAACAATTTTGAATATGAATGGATTTCTATATTTAGTGACAGTGAAAGAAAATTTATGTCAAGTTCAACTTCTAATATACCAATTTAAGTTCCTCAACCGATAAGCCCGTTACTTCGTACGCACTACTGCCATCATTCTGTGTGAAATTTTCTGTCATAATCACATAGGGGTCGATACCTACGGTGCCTAATTTAATGGGACAACCCTTGAAATTATTTGGAACTTTTGCAGGGTACATATATGTGTTATGTAAAAATGTGACATTATTTTCAAAGACCCATTCATCCAGCAGAATGACGTCCTGTACCTCTCCACAAATTCCCAATTTAAATGGGAACCAAGTGTACAAGTTCAGCCTGTCAGCAGATGTCTTTGTGTTGTTTAAAGCATACAGTGGAAGATGTGCAAATTGGTCTGGGATTAAGACCACCACGTTGACAATTCTGGCCACCTGCCACAATACGGAATATATGTGAGCGGCCAGTAAGTGTCCTGGTTCGTTGCTGCTTTCAGTTGCAACCACAAGAAACCTTCCTCGAGGGTTCCAGGATGTGTTCTCTTTCAGATTCTCCAGCTGATTTTCAAACGTCTCGTTTAAGCTGCCCGCCCCTTCGTTCCACACAAACAGAAAGTAACTGTGCTGTAAAACTGATGTGTCTGCAGTGTCATCTCTTCTTGGTCGACAGTTCAATCTGCCATCTAGTTCCCTCGTGTAACTTTCCCATTAAGACGCTCACCGTCTGCAGATCGTCCCTCTGTGCCAGAGGATCACTTAGAGGGCTGCGGGCGACGTTCGGCGTTGTGCGTGGTATCGAGATGACGAGAGACCTTCCAGGCTCGAAGTGCCTGTGTGCGACGGTCCACACACACAAGACAGTGTGCAGCTGGACTTGGTTCAGTGTGCTGTCTTTCAGCGCCAAATCAGCTTGAATGACAACAGTCAGCAGCATTAGCATGCTGAAAAACATGTCTGCTACCGCCGTCTGCAAAGAGAATTGCATTGGCTTATAGAAGAGTTGGCGATTCATCCGACTTCGAAACTTAATAATGCATGGATTAATAAGTCAATATTAAGGGTTATTGTAATGTGACCCAGGTTAGTTTGGAATAACTATTGGTCAAACTTCTATTTCGAATTCAATTTTCATGCCGATTTTGGACGTAGAAATAATCTTCGCCATAGAAAATGAATGTTTGCAAGTGTTTACGGCATCACACCCAGCAGATGATAGCCATCACAATGAATGGCAGCAGAGACACAAATGTCAAAGCTGCTGTGATTTAATGCGTTTATATATCTGTATATTATGGAGTGAATTTTATTTACTTTTCAGATTTTTGTTCCTTGTAAATATTCGAAAATCAAAAGTTAATCCCATTTGTGTCTTAGCAGTGTGCGAAATGAGGTAATGTTTGTGTAGCTTTTCGCCAAATCAGTGACATTCTCTAAGCAGTCCGCAGTACCACTCTTCTGCAACAAGCTACGTAATTACATTGCTGCAGCAGCTAGCTGATCTGTGATGTGTATCGCATTTTGCTGCTGTCTGAATTACTTGCGTACTGTTTTGTGAAGTTGTGCTGCTTGTGGGAACTATTCAATCTGATTTTTCTGTGTGTGTCACAAAATGTCTCGGACTGGTGAGACATAATTCTGCAAAGCCGAATGTTAATATTTTTATTATTGTAACCATTCCCTTACACGCTACAGTCTTATGGTACCTACCCCTATCTCTTCCAACTCTCACCTTTCCTGTAACTGTCTCTCTTCCCTGCACGGTATAACTGATATCACCCTTCGGTATGTCTTCCTCCAACCGCTCGATGTTTTCTCGCCATTTAACATCAATATCTCTAAATTTACACAAAACTCAAGACAAGATAAATTTAACTATTGATACAGGAACTTGAATCCATTAAACTGTGTGTGACTACCTGCTTCTTCTCAAGGACTCGACATTCACTAACTAACCAACGATCGAAATCAATGGACCAGATTTCTTCTTGAAAACTTTTAATTTTCCACGTAGTCAAAATATTTTGATCTTCTATAGAACCGAAATATTCACAGAAATTTTTTAAAGCCCCTAATTTCGACAGTGTGATACAAATCTGGACATGGGCATCATATTCCTTAGACATCCTCTTTAATAGTATCCATGGCCCAGACCTTTGCGCGATCAATACTTTCAACCTGCCAATTTTCATATCCAATTCACATTCCTTACATCATTCCAAATGATCAGACTCAGTCCGAGAATTTGTGGTATATTCCGTAACGCAGTAAGCCGTTAAGGTGTTGAGTTACTGGTAACACGTCCAACCAACAAACTGGAAGACACCCCTTGTCATATATCCGCTACTGCATATTCGGTATATTAAATCTATCTTCCTTATCTGTACGCCGTTTCTTCCATAGAATCCTGAGTGAAAATCACTGTCCTGTCAAGGACACATTTAATTCTGCTGGCGATAAGCTCCTATTATTATTATTATTATTATAAACGTAATTAATAAAGTGAAATTTAGGAGAGGGGGGAATACAGGGCTTTATCGGAAATGTGTGTATGAGTGGTAAAGTGATGAGAAGGGAAAAGCTGCAGTGAAAGAGTGAGTAAACTTTGTGTGGGAAAAAATAGTAGAAACTATATACAGTACTTTATAACATGGTACTGTTTATCTATTATACATGTTGTACTTTAAGATGTAATGGTGTAATGTTGTTAGTTGTTTTGTGGATATTGTTGTTAGTTGCCTTGTGTGTATTATTGTAAAGTGTCTTGTGGGTAGAGTTGTAGTTGTCTTGTGTATATTGTTGTTAGTTGTCTTGTGGATAATGTTATTAATTGTCTTGTTTGTATTGTTGTAGTTTTATTTGTGAACTGTTGTTAGTTATCTTGTGGGTATTGTTTTTATTTGACTTGTGTGTAATGTTAAGTGTTTTGTGGGTATTGTTGTAGTTGTCTTGTGCGTATTGTTGTTAATTTTCTTCTGGGTATTGTTGTGGTTGTCTTGTGTGTATTGTTGTTAGCTGTCTTGTGGATATTATTATTAGTTTTCTTGTTTGTATTGTTGTAGTTGTTTTTGTGCACTGTTGTTAGTTGTCTTGAGGGCATTGTTGTTAGTTGCTTTGTGTGTAATGTTATTAGGTGTCTTGTGGTTATTGTTGTAGTTGTCTTGTGTGTATAGTTTTTAGTTGTCTTTTGGATATTGTTATTAGTTGTCTTCTTTATATTGTTGTAGTTGTATTTGTGTATTGTTGTTAGTTTTTTTGTGTGTACTGTTGTTAGTTGCTTAGTGTGTATTGTTGTTAGGTGTCTTGTGGGTATTTTTGTATTTGTCTTGTGTTTATTGTTGTTAATTATCTTGTGGGTATTATTGTTAGTTGTCTTGTCTATTTTTGTTAGTTGTCTTGTGGGAATTGCTGTAGTTGCCTTGTTTGCATTGTTGTTATTTGTCTTGTGTTTATTTTTGTTAGTTGGGTTGTGGGTATTGCTGTAGTTGTCTTGTGTGTATTGTCGTTAGTTGATTTGTGGGTATTGTTGTTAGTTGTCTTGTGTGTATTGTCGTTAGTTGATTTGTGGGTATTAATGTTAGTTGTCTTGTGGGTATTGTTGTTAGTTGTCTTGTGGGTATTGTTGTAGTTGCCTCGTGTGCATTCTTGTTATTTGTCTTTTGTGTACTATTTTAGTTGTCTTGTGTGAAATGTTATTTGCTTTGTGGGTATTGTTGTAGTTGTCTTGTGGTTATTGGTGTTATTTTTCTTATGGTATTGTTGTTATTTGTCTAGTGTGTATTGTTGTTAGTTGTCTTGTCTGTGGTGTTGTAGTTAGCTTGCGTGTATTGTTGTTAGTTTTCTTGTGTGTATTGTTGATAGTTACCTCTCTGTATTGTCGTTAGTTGAATTGTGGATATTGTTGTTAGTTGTCTTGTGGGTATTATTGTAATTGTCTTGTTTGTATTGTTGTAAGTTGTCTTGTGGGACTTATTGAAGTTGCCTTGTGTGGATTTTTATTAGTTTTCTTGTGTGTATTGTTGTTATTTGTCTTATGGTTTTTGTAGTTGTCTTGTGTGTATTTTTGTAAGTTGTCTTGTTTGTATTGTTGTTAGTTGTTTTGTGTTTATTGTTGTAGTTGTCTTGTGTGCATTGTTTTTAGTTATATTGTGTGTGTAGTTAGTTTTCTTGTGGATATTTCTGTAGTTGTCTTGTGTGTATTGTTGTTAGTTGTCTTATGGTTTTGTTGTAGTTGTCATGTGTGTATTGTTGTAAGTAGTTTTGTGTGTATTGTTTTTAGTTTACTTGTTTCTATTGTTTTTAGTTATCTCATTTGTATTGTTGTTAGATTTCTTCTTTTTGTTGTTGAAATATTATGGCTACTTGTTATAATATGTGTGTATTTTTGTTTTTACTTTAGATGTCTGACCGCTGGCTAGAAGTCATAATTCGGAAGGTCCTGCGACAGGCCACCTCGACACAGTTATTTCTTGGTTTCCCTGTGCCCATAAGCAAGTGCAATGTTAGTTCCCAACATTCTAAGTTGCCACTAAATGATACTCAAATAGCCCTCCAGACTTAAATTTGGTAGTATTTAATTTCATAATTTGCTTACATGTAAATTAACCACTGCAACCGGGAGACAACCAAAATGCACTTCATAAATATTGTTATTATTATTATTATTATTATTATTAATCATAGTGGTATTTTGGTTTCTGATATGTGGGTCCCTGTCACCACGGCATCGCGCGTCCTGAAGTTGCGGTTAGAGGATAGACCGCCGATATGGAAGGTAGCTGCCAATATATTGATTAAGCAGTTGAGAACAGCAGTCAATGGGTGGTCTTCCGACTTAGGGGTTGGGGGACGAGCTAACAACGTATCTTTTATCTGTACATTAACAGACAATTAGACTTCCGGTGCTAAAAGTTTTTTGGACTTACTGATTGAAGATGCAAACAGGAGATAAAAACCCATTAGCAAAAATATGCACTCTGAACAGGTCACAACATGTTACGGGCTCGGTATAAATTGGGGGTGCTCGAGAGGGTATGGCATATTTTTCTTCGTGACATTACAGCGAACAGAAGTTTCTGCGAGTCGAGACGTGCTTACAACTGCTGAAATACAATACAGCTTTCAGCTACAGTGACTTTCAACATTACCAACTATACCAACTATAGCACCACGCCAACAGCTACAATTACAATTGCTGACATATTTAATTACGTCTTTTTCAAAGTAAGTGGTATACTTTCCGAATCGAAATATATTTATGGCCAAGAAACTGTTCCTGAACAGAGAGCGGGTTATCCCGACTGCTCAAGTTCCTTCTGTTAGCAGGGAGGAGCCTGAGTCGGAGGTACTGTTGTCTGGCGGAAACAGCCCTGTGTCGGGAATAACTGAACGGCTACCGTTTTTTATTTTATCTGAAACGAGTAAATCATTTTCTAAATTTAACGCAACCGGGCGTAGTCTGTTAATTACGTTTAAACCTTCGGGTGAAGAGCAAGAACCAACGGCTTATTTAAAGGAATGCATTACTTCATTGACTAATTATTTAGTTGACGATGTACGTGACAGAGACTTGGTGGGTCTTAGAATTCGCAACACAGATAATGTTCAGGATAAGGTGGTGGGCATTAGTTCCCGGCACTGCGACCAGCTTAAACCTGATGTAGTCTGTAGTGTCCTTGGAAAGGTCGTACAGACTAATGCGCGATACCGTCTAAGTGACCGACTCGAAGTGCACTTGGACCATGTCAGGATGCCTGCTGTTAACCGTCGTGAGAAGACTAAAGGGAGATCTTTAGATGTAATTAGTGCAATTAAAAAGAGTATTGTTGTTGTTAAGGCTGGATTCTTATGTTTGGCCCACACACTTATTATCGCCATGGCCAGGGTAAACGGTGACCCAAATTACAAATAATACACAAATGGGCATGGTTTGAAAAAACCTGTTGAAGATCTTTTAAACGCTTCCGGTGTTGATTTGACTAATGGCGGGGGCCTTAACGAACTTGAACGGTTTCAAAATTAACTTTCGTATTACAAAATTATTGTCTATGATGGTTTAAACCCAGATAGGGTCATTTTCAGTGGAAATTCCCGTTCGAACAAGAAATTGTGTCTGCTATATGATACGGACTCTGGGCACTACAATGTAATTACGAACCTGAAAGCTGCAATGGCCAAGAGGTACGTATGTAACGCGTGTGACACATTGTACGACTTTACACACAAGTGTGACAAAGCTTGCTCCCTATATACGGCGACACCTCCCTGTACGAAAGATCAAAGTATTGTGGTACATGTAACAGGTGGTTTCTCAGTGAGAAAAGTTTTCAGAATCATTTGACCCTCAACGTGAAAGGGAAGCTAGTCTGTAAGTGGAGACAAGTATGCCTAAATTGTAGTTATTCAGAAACTACTGATTCTAAACATGAATGCTACAAAAGATTTTGTAATTATTGTATTAAGGGGCAACCTTCCGGCCATTTTTGCTACGTGGATCCACTGAAACCTAGCAAGCTGACAGACAGGTTTTTGTATGTTTTCTTTGATACGGAGTGCACACAGGACCTTGAAAAGCATGATGGGTCCTTTGAGCATATTCCGAACCTCATACACGTATGTGCTCAGCAGATATGTTCAAAGTGTGAAGCGTTGGATGATTTGAATGTCGATTGTACACAGTGTGGTAAGCGTACCCACGTGTTTTGGGCTGAAGACCCCGTAGGTAAATTTATTGACCTTCTCCGGCAGTCACGACCATTTGCGGATAAGATTTATGTTATATCACACAACTCTCGTGGATACGACGCACAGTTTCTGCTGCGGAAATTCCTTGCATTGAGATGGACACCCCAATTGATATGGAGGTTACCAAAATTCTTAGCATGTTTGTTGAAAATATGCATTCCTTGGATTCATTGAATTTTTTGCCTGTGAGTCTAAAGAGTATGCTTAAATCGTTTGACTTGTCATGCAAGAAGGGATACTACACCCACTTTTTTAATACGGCCGAGAATTTGGTCTATATGGGGCCGTATCCCGAACCCAAGTACTATGGGGCAGACTACATGTCAGGCGATGAGTGAGCCCGATTTTTGGAATGGTACGAGGAGCAAAAAGACAAAATTTTCTGCAATAAGCAGGAGCTCTTGGCCTACCGCACTGATGATGTCAATGTACTGAGGCAGACATGCTGCGCATTTAGGAATTTGTTTTTGAAATTGGTTAAAATAGACCCCTTTCGCCAGGCCATTACAATATTGTCCGTTTGCAATAAGGTGTTTCGGACGATGTTCCTGAAACCAGATATTGTAGGTATTATCCCGAGAGGAGGGTACCGAAAGGGAGACCGCCAGTATGTTGAAGCCCTTTAATGATAGGCGTACATTGGTCGAACAAGAAACAATGTTAGTCATGCCGGTAATGGGCGGGAAATACATTTACCTGGGGTACCAAATGTGGAAGTCGACGGGTAATGTGAAGAGACGAAGGAAGTCTTTGAGTACCTAGGGTGCTTTTGGCACGGGTGTCAATGTATGCCCAATCGACATAAGCCCATTGGCAAAACTGAAGAAACTCTGCTGAATCGGTATGAGGAGACTCAAGCGCGGTTGAAAAAATCAGAGATGCTGGTTATAAGGTTATTTCGATCTGGGGGTGTGAGTTTAGAAAACTCTTGTGCGACAATCCTGACCTCAAAAATGAACTTTGCTCGCACCCCTATGTAAAGA
>Ga0123355_10006943_pt1 | contig 16858 bp, 16 predicted proteins | sample TergutEmb28metaG_3_FD_89872 | JGI IMG/M metagenome (GOLD analysis project Ga0123355, IMG submission 89872) | Embiratermes neotenicus P1 segment gut microbial communities from Petit-Saut dam, French Guiana - Emb289 P1 | ecosystem: Host-associated > Arthropoda: Insects > Digestive system > Gut ...
AAAATATTTTTTGAAAAGAAAATTAATAGTTTTAGTAGTTTTTTTAACTCTTTCTAAAAAAAAAAACACAAGATTCCCCCCCCCCCCCCCCCCCCACCAGTGTCTGAGTGAATAAAATGAAACCTAATCTTGGTGGGAAAATAAAAGGTAGAACTTCCTTGAATACACAATCCTTCTTTACCAGAATGCAATCTGTTTAAAAAGTATGCTGGCAACTGGAAACTATGTTTGTCATCACACTGAAACATAAAATATCCTAACATCTGCAGAGTAAATATTATCCTTCCATGTACCTGGGATACCATTATGTGATGTGCTGTAGTGGCAACCCTGATCTAACATGTTCTCAAAAGTGTAAGATGTGTGAATTACTGGATACAGCCACAGTAGACATCATATTGAGGTGGTAGTTTGGTAAAAAGTAATGCCTTCAAAGATTAAATAAAGTCACCTTTAAAGGATTCTGACAATGGTATATGTCCAAAGGTTTACAAATTCCAGGTGACTACATTTTGTACAGTGGTACGTAACATTTGTGGGTCTTCAGTATATAACTTGCTTCATATCACAGTGCTGGCACTCGCAACATGAGGAGGCTCCTATATTTTGGGGAGATTTGTGGTCCCCCTGGTATATGGACATAGTCATGACAGGCATTCTGGACATTATCAATTATCTCACGCTAAAAAAAAATCCACGACGTTAAGGTTTTTTTTTTTGGCGTGACACTGTCCAAAATTTCATTCACAATTAATAAGTCATCACCACATCCTGTATTAGCTATCACACGAACTGACTTCCCGCCAAAATCTTATATTGCGACCATACATCACTAAAGTTGGATGAAAATCGACATGTAATTGAACCAAAATATTAAAAATACGATATCCAAGTACTTAATATTTTCAGTCTTCCTTCACGATGAATTATCTAATTAGTAAAGGTATCTAAATCCAAATTGTTTTTGGCCAATGCAAAATGTGGATAGTTAAAACCACGGTACTTCAAAACGTTTGCAACAAACGACTCCTAACATTCCTAACACAAAATTAGTAACGCGCCCATGCCAGTTTCCCGTACTCTTCTCGTTATCTAGAAGGAATATTTTGAAAATACTGTACAGTCCCAAAGATTTGTAAATGCATTAAATAAGCAAATCAGAAGGAAATGGCTCTGTACCTATTTTAATAGGTAATGGAACAATACTAGCTCGTTGCAAATGTTTCTCCAAAACATTAAGGCCAAACCACATTATGACAGCGATGTTTGTCAAAATACAGATAATAAACAAATATACGTATTCCATGTGTATAAAGTACTGCCTAACGTCCATACCTACCGAATATGGTAAGATTTTTAATAAATTCCAAAAACTAGTTCAGATGCCCAGCAATCACCACCATCAACACAAAACTTAACCAAACATGTATCTAAAGATGGCAGTGCTATCGCGCAGCGTGTGTTCATTTACTTCTGAGGTGAGCGAAACCGCTCACCTCAGAAGTACATCCTAGCAATATGTACCATGCAAGTGCCCCAATAGACACTGTGACTAAACCTCCTTGCAAAGCTTCCTGGTTATTTTACGGTAATGCCGGGATGTTAAGAGTAAATGAAAAATGCCTCATTCACTGCAGCTCCATCTTCTTATTTCATTAGATGGTACATTAGAAACTCAGTGATACAGAGTGGCCAAGAATACACTGCCATCTATTAGATATCTATGGTACTAAAATGCCAAAGACGCGACAATGCGCCAAACGCTTGTACTAATTACACGTATGAAAGTAGCGGTAGATCCGTCGGTGGAGCAACCAATTACTAATTTCACTTACGTAATGAAAACAAATGCATATGTATAAAATGTTTCATCACACGTTATTAACTACAAATGTTGCCATCGCTTTTGCGATCATCATCGGGATATCTTTACAAAAGTGCAAAGAATACAACAATCTGCCATACGGAATATTGGGAACCGCTCAATGTTACGTCTCAAACACTGAATATTTCCACTTAACACACTTTTGCAGTTTACTCTTCGTACTCTTGTAATGCTACCCTGATGGTGATGACAAAAGCGATCGAAACATGTTGTTATTTAATAACGAGTGATGAGACATATTTCATATGTATGTATTTGTTGATTTTATTACATAAGTTTAAATATTTTCTAATGCATGGTTATGGAACATATTAACCAAGTATTATGTCAACCTTTTGTGCTATTTTGTATTCACCACCACACTGACTGTCATTATTGACGGGCACATTTTGATGCTAACTATTGCAACATATATACAACTGTGATACACTAAGTACCAAAGGCACAGATGAATATAATAGGAATGAATTACAATTACAGAAATTACACAACAATATATGGTAGAAGTCATGTGAGTGCAACAAAAAGAAACTGTGACAACACTGAAAATCAATTAAATTAAATAATACAACACATGACAGGGATGATGCTGCAATAGTCAGCATGGAAATAAACACATTAATGAATTGGACATAAGTGTAGGTTTTTAATAAATACATTATAGAATAGTAATAACTAAAAATACGTATAACATAAACTTCATTGCTCTACCCCTATGTCTTTGCTGGTATAAAATCAGTAAATCATGGAATTCTTGCTATTGCAAAGGCACATATGCACCTGTTGGATAAATGTTTGTCCATGTGAACAAAGATTTCACTAACAGCAACTGAAACTCTCCTTACTGAAAAATATATGACAATGTGAAATACATGTCATGGAAACAAATCTGGTATTCATAATGAGTAATTGGAGGTAGGATGGGATAATTTTTAACATTCATTTCTTTTGATCACAGGTATTTATATTCAGATTTGTAAATGTACATATAGACATACACATGTCACTGCTTTAAACATTAAACATTTCATGAACACAATAAATGGACTGTGCATTGAAGTATCATTTCAAGGATCCTGAAAGGGAGGCTTATCAGAAATCAAAACACTTTCAGAATGTCACTAATCATTCCTTCATAACAAGATATTACATTACACAAGGAAATATACTGCAGAGTACTGGTTACAATCCAGTTAGGCAGTAGGTTTATCTGTAAACTAGGTGCCTCAAACCACAGTAGGTCAATACCATTTCACACAGTTATCAATGGTTCATGACATAAATCATTTTGAAACACACTTGCTACACACAAAAACACACACACGAGTCACTAAGGATGGCACAGGCACATAATATGAATCAGATAGTTACATACACACAATTGTTCAGATCACTTGCTGAAGTTCAAACATGAACGGTACTCTAGCAAGTTGAAAGTGTAACTGTACGGACAGGGTTGAGTCTATTTGGAGAAACAAGGATACATAAAATCAATAAGATGGTCAGATTAGGTGAATTTATATAAAGATTTATATTTAGCAAGGGTGATTTGATAAACTGGAATAGGCCGCACATACTATTGTAGAAGGAAAGAATGCAAGACTAGCAGCTACACACCAGACAGGAAATGGGGGGAGAAAAACTTAACGAGCACAGAGAAGTAGATCTTTTGGAAACAATGGGAGGTTAACTTGACAGGTCAGCAAGCTGTAACTCTAAAGACATGTGTGCTACCTTTGGTCTGTTTTAAACGACCTATGAGGGGTTGCTGAAATCAAAATATTAACCAATGGGAAGCTTCAGATTTTGTTCAAAATTTGTATGTGTTGAGAACCTGGGGGATGCCACGGATAGTCGGTGGAATCTGGTCAGAGTGGACGCGAAAACAGCTTAATTCCTCCAGATTTCTAGATCATCAGTAACAGTCATGATAAACTTAGTAAGTCAAAAATTGCATTGCTGTAACATAGATTTGTTACAGAAATCCAGCAGGTTACAGTTGGGCATTTTCCTGTACAGGTTAATGTAGTGTGTATGAGATGTCCAGCAAAAAGTGACAGATTATGCTGTCTTGATACAGTTATTTTGTATAGACATTGTTTGGTGAAATAGAGTAATTTAATATTTGGCAATTTTAAATTTAAATTTTGTTGTTATTGTCTGAGTTTCTGGATTCTTCATCATGGTATACTGGTCTTTTGTGTTCAAACGGTTTTACTTACTTACATTTTGATGTATTCTAACCAACTGGTTGTAGAGGAACATCTGTGTGTTAGAATGTTAGTAATAGTAGTCAGATGATGTTGATTGCAATGGCCTCACTCCTGTACTCTGTGCAGCACTTGATATATTAAAATACCTGATAGATGTCAAGAAGGCTGATTTTACAATTCCTGATAACAAAGGGTTTACTACTGTGGACTGTGCTGTTATTAATGATCACTTAGGTACACGAAAGTATCTGTCAGATGAGAAGAGGGCTGGTTTTAAAGTTTGTAATCATAAAGGCTTTATTCCTATATACTCTGCAGCTTCTAGAGGTCACTTGGCAATATTAAAACATCTGATATATGAGAAGACAGGTGATTTTACAGTTGTTGGTAATAGTGGCTTTACTCGTGTATTCTGTTGATCTTGGTGGTTGCTTAGATACACTAAAACATCTGATAGATAAGAAGAGATCTGGTTTTACAGTTACTGATAACAAAGGCCATACGCCTGTGCACTTAATGATCACTTAGTTGCACTAAAGTATCTGGCAGATGAGAAGGGGGCTGACTTTACAGTTACTGATAATGAAGGCCCACACTCCTGTGCTCTGTACTGGTAAAAATGGTCAGCGACACGAAAATATATAGACGAGAAGGCAGATTTTACAGTTGTGGCAGAACTCCTCTGCATTATGCTGTGGATTTTTATTCCAGAATTCCATTTCACATTTTTACTACCAATTTAAATATATTCAAATATTTAGTAAGTAATGGCACATATGTTCTTACTATGCCCCTTCGATGGAACAGCTTTACTTTTAGGTGTTGTGTATAGTGGTATGTTGGATGTGCTAATGTCTTGTGCAAGGAAAGAGTAGTGATGGAAATACTGAAGACTAAAGCCAAGTTTCTTGAACCACTTGTTTGTCTACGTACCAAACTATACCATTTAGACATAGACAATAGACTACCCTAGAAAAAGCTTACAGAATAAACAGGAATTGATAATTAGCATGTGAGGAGATGCTGGTAAAAACAATTTTACTTCGATCAATTTTTTTTTTTTGGCACTGGTGCCCAGTGTGGGCTACTGTGGCCTTCTCATTTATGAGGTTTCTAGATCACACACGATGCACCACAGATGGTAGGACTCCTCTGGACAACACACAACACTCACAAGAGACAGACTTCCATGCCCCCAGGAGGATTCGAACCCACAATCTCAGCAGGTGAGTGGCTGCAGACCTACACCTTAGAACGCACAGTCACTGGGACCAGCTGTGTGTCCATAGTGGTCATTTATTTGTAGTAAAATATTTTACCGGAGAAGAGGTTGCACGGACCAAAAATCATATGACAGCTCCACATGGGGCTCCTTCTAAATATCATTTAGGGGTAACAGGCATTCATGTAATGACGCCATAATGTCAGTGACAAATATGTTGTTGCTTCGGATGAAGCTGCTTCTACAGGCAGTACATATGTGGGGAAATTACTGGATTTCCTGCTTCATAGGACCCTACAAGTGATAAGATGCACCCTTTAATTAGAAGGTATTTTTTACAGATTTGTCAGTTGGTGTTATGACACATGGTGATGTTTGTGGAAGATTTGTTGGGGGGGGGCATGCCTTATGAGGCAGGGAATTTAGTACTTACAAGCATCCTTGTCATAATCCCAAGAGATGAATTAGCTAAACTACTTTGCACTGTGCTGGTAAAAATGAGCACTTAAGTACAGTCAATTTCTTGAGGTAGAAGTGTTTAATACTGTTGCTGAACATAATTATAAATATATTCCTTTGGATTTGATTATTAGATGGGACAGGAAGGATACAGATTTTTGTTCAGTATACTATTGACAGCTTTTAGTGATAGTTTGAAAGGTGTTGGTAGCAGTACTAGGTTGTAGACGTTATGTTTAGATCAGTGTGTTTAGTGGCCTATTCACTTGCTTAGAAACCGAAGACTGATTGTTACCCTTAACTTCATTCATAATAATCTTAGTAATTAACCAACTTAATACACAAATTCTTGTTTTATAATAAGTTTATTATATGCCTCTACATGTTTCGAGCACTGTGTGCTCATCATTAGGAGGTCAAAATTGTATTATACGGCATCTGGTATCATCACACCTGAAGGTGGCTGTCCCGTGCACAGGTTGAGAGAGGACTCTCTCAACCCGTGCGCCGGATGGCCAACTACAGGTGTGATGATACCAGATGCTGTATAATACACTTTTGACCTCCTGATGATGAGCACATAGTGCTTGAAACATGTAAAGGCATATAATAAACTTATTATAAAACAAGAATTTGTGCACGAAGTTGGTTAATTACTAAGATCATACTGAGATGCGCAATCAGCAAATCACCCAAAAAAAAAAATCATTCATAATGTCCATAACTACACACTTTCCCTTAACTTGACACAAATTCCTGAGTATGATGAATAAGAAGGGAAGTGTATAGTACACCATGCATTCAGGTTAAGGAGGAAAGGCATCAGGAATTGATAAATGATTGATGAAATGTTAAGCAACAAATAAAGTATTTTATAGATTCTCTCAAACAGACTGTGTTGTGTTACTTAAAGAGATGAATGTTGCCATTAGCTGAACACGTGATTTACTGAATATTCCCATCAGGTTGCCCCAAGGCATCAACAGATAGGTCAGATGGGGAGACAAAATTCATAGAAATGCTTTTTTTAATTAGATTATCTGCCACTTCTCTTTTCTACCATCTTCATCACCAGTTTGATCAGCTGCAGATACAGAACTAAGGAACAAAATGTGTTACACATTTCTGCTGTCTATCCTGTCAATTATCAGACTGAGTATCTTCAGATTTGTACTTGATTAACAAAGTACCTTGCTTTTTTTCTTCTTCACCGAGCAGAGGAACCCCACACTCATGCATATCACCTATTTGGCTTTCACACATGCCTTACGAAGTACTCTGCACCCAGCTCTTATTTTTCCATCATTTAAAGTAGTAGTGATGTTAATTAGGGTACACAGTGGCACAACTCTATAGTTCACATATGTTGCACAACCAGAAAGCAGGAACCAGTTTGCAGCAGAAAGCATTTAAAATTCTCTTAAAAAATATGTTTATTGTGCAAGGTTGGGACCTATATTAAATTACCTTTCCACGTAGTACATAAAGTAAGGCACTTGTCATAATCTCATGACCAGTTTTGTAAGCCTTTGTCAAGAAAGTCTGCAGCCAAGCCATGCAGCCAGTCCTACACAATGTTGTGTTGTCTGTTGGGGTCACTCCTCAGACTGGCTGGCAAAATCTTTCATTGGGTGAGGAAACAAATGATAATTACTTGGTATATGGTCGGGACAGTATTGAGGATGCTTGAAGATTGTGACAAGTAGTATGGCCACAGCAGCACTGAACCAGTCACCTCTGTTAGTACTGTATATGTTCACCATGACTATAGAAAAAATACCTACACATGATTGTGGCTTTTAAGGCATACTTTGCCAAACCCATCATTGTGTTATATAGTCATCCCTTGACACACCTAACATGGCTTTACAGACTTCCCACTGGCAGCTTGTTGTGTGGCTAGTTAGATCTGTAAACACTGGCCTGTCATAATGACCACAAGATAAACAGCCCCACTACCTGCCAGTCAATGTGACTAAAGGGATCCGTTTTCATTTACTACTGTTACAGATAAATAGATATCCAATAACTTTGCGGCTCTGTAGGCCCAACATAACAAAATCTGCAGTTTACAAATGCATGCCTTTTATTTCTTGAAACAGATTACAGTTCAAAGCTGGTTTCTGTACAATAAATTAAAGTACTTCACCAAAGAGGTGATACATACCACAAACAGGTTTAAAAATCTGATCAATTTCCAAATTGTAAATAAAACACAGATCAGTCGGTTGCATAAGATCTATAATTTCAATGTGGCTTGCTGGACCTTGTGCCCTCTGGCTTCTATCAACATTTAAGGGCTGCATAACCAAGTATTTATACCTTTCTGCAAAATAAGTTAAAATCTCTGCAGAGAAACTTTCTTATGAGGAGATGGTCATAGATTACATACTATTTCAGCAGCTGTCAACATATGGCATGGAGTAAAGACTCCACAGACATATCAGCTCTCAGAATGCTCATGTAGCACAGCCATGACTAACTTAAAAGTCACAGCCAGCTGAAAGAACCAAATAACAAAACAGTACACGTAACTTTGGTTCTTTCAATTACTGTACACATTTGCTTCTGGTGCTTGTTACAAATGGCCACATCAAATTTTGTTGTGACTTATACCAGCTACAGATACATATTTGATATAATTCTTTTAATGATATTAATGATATTAAATGACTGTGGTTGCAATTCACTTTCCATTAAGTTCTTTATATTTCTAAGTATCTGTTTCTTTCATTAGTTACTTCAGTTCAAATATAATTTGGTATTTTTTTCCCCCACTCTGTGTGTATTTTATACAACTATAGAACTTCAGTATTTCTAGTAATATTGTTAGGTAGTCACCCTCAAGATGGCGGTGTAGGCTCCAACATGTACATGAACAATTTTGCGTAGTACAGTTGTGATTTACAAGCAGTGCCGAGTAGCATGGCCGACCAGTCAAGCAGCCAAACTTCAATTAATTTCTGCCCATTGTTGCAAAAACTTACTGCACACCACATACATGCTTGCTAAGAAAAGCAAGTATAGTATGTAAAAAAGAGCATAAAACTAAGAACAGCATGCAATGTGAGGGGGACAAAGTCAAATACAGGACTCTGTGCAACTGAGCTGTGAGATGAGATAAAATAAAACAAAATTTATGGCATAAGAATACAAGCTCTTGCAAAAACTGCGCCTCTTCTGGTATAATCTCATAAATGTAGAACTGCTACGAGCCTGAACGAAAAGAGCAAGTGCCTTCCTTCCTTACATGGCTCTTTTCAGTCTGAAATCATCAGTCCAATATTCATGGCCACATGAGCACAACTGCACATAAATACTGTGCCAAAGCTGCAGCAGAGTCTTGTTTCACAACTGTTTGTCTACAGGCTTTTCCAATTTACACACACAATTTTCCACACCTGAAACCGGTGACATAATTATATCTTAAACAAAATGATTCACCACAACATACATCTTGTATACGATGCAACAATGGGAGGTTGTCATCCTCCTGCCAGCTGTTATGATGGTCTCAAGATGACCATTGTAACCAAACCTGCAGAATTAGAGTACAGGATTATTCACAAGTCTATGCTGTTTTATGCTGCCAGCACTAAACAACCATATAAACACTCCCATTATGTCACCACACTGTGAAGGACATTAATTTTACACCCCTGTGGCTGATCCTTCTCTCTCCTGAGCCATGAAACATCATGACACTGAATCTAAAACTTGTCAGAACTTAAAGAGAAGTCACCATACCATTATTACAGGCCTGGTCAGGCCCTGAGGGTTCCAGGAGTTTGAGGCTCCCAGATTTCCAGACAATCAGCACATGAAGGTGATAAGGTTGTCAGCCCTATGCACTGGCTGCCTCTACCCCCAGGAAGTATTCCTGGTCCTCATTTCTGTTAGAGGCTGAGTCAACCCCAGGGCCTCTGGCGGCCAGGAGTAAGTCAACGAAAAATTCCAATTACACCATTGGGAATCAAACCTGCGACCTTCCAGTCACCATACCATTACTTACTGCTTACTCCACGGAGCAGAGTCCTTCTTGAGAAGCTAACCTGTTTTCAGCTAGTCAAATAATTCCCCGCATTTTATGGAACCCAAAGGTTCATTACTGCATACACAAGTGCCCGCTACCTATCCCTATCCTGAGCCAGCTTGATCCAGTCTATACCCCCACATCCCACTTCCTAAAGACCATTAACTCACTCTAATATGGCCTACAAACTTTTCATAAAGAATGTACAAACTTCCTGTTGCAACATCCAGGTACTGCCTGCCTGACCTGCTGATGGTTGAGTTATGTTTCTGAAGATTTGCATAAATGTCTGTGATCAAAGAAACTAAAAACATATTCTAATCATCTGAATACTGGAAATGAAGTTTCTCCTAGTTCATCACCTGAAAAATGTGGAACTGTACAGTTAATCTTCCTGAAGACTGAAGGGGGGGGGTTTTGCCCTATATTCAGGTAAATGACAGGTGAACTGCTTCCTCTGCATGAAACAAAACTAGTCTTAGGAGACACCAACTTCAGCATACAGGACATACATCATAATTGAAACAGTCAGTATTAAGTTTACAACAGCAAAGCAACAACAAATACAACCATCTCCCATGTAATGTCAGTAATCTGCTCCTGAAAATCAGGTGTTCTATATGGAAATGCTAACCAAAAGCCTATCACCCATTATTTTAAGCAGGAAAAATTACAATGCATTATGTCAACCCAAAACCCCCAACTAATTTCCTAAAATGTAACTGAAACACATGAAAATGCCTATATATAAGTAACAAACTATCATGTTAGGATGTCACATGCTTCAAAAATAGCTTCCTAATCACCTAACAATTAATATGGTTGTTAATAGTTGCTTTGTATGCAGTAACATGTACAGTTTGCATGCACATTCTTTCATTAAAAATAATATATTAAGTTTCTGGAACACTAATATAAATTTTTCCTATTTAAACATTGGCCAAAAAACGTACTGAGAGATATGTACATTCTATGAAGTTTGGATATTAAGATCCAAGAGGAATTCTACTGGAAAAATATTAACCAGGTAGATGTTCTGCAGGATATGCCTCTACTTGCATCTCAGTAAGCGAACACACCACTTGCGAATGCGATCAGCAACAGTCTGCACCCAAGCAGGCAATCCCTTCTCTTCCTGGTGTATCTATATGTGTTCATCTATTACAAACTACTTAATGTATTTAAACCTACCAACAGGATTATGTGTAAGACCACATATGAAGCCAAGAACTAAGTACCAATCTCTACTCTTTATTTCTTCAGTTCCATGTTGACATGAAAGGCACAATGCACTGCTCATGTTGCTTTTTAATTTCACCATGTGTACAGGTGTCACTGTGCTTCATTTAATTTCTGCAGCATTTATGAAGATTTAATTCATTATGAAGCCAACAGAACATGTTCTGTTCCTATACTTGTACCTATATAACCTTTATTGGCTCATAACAGAATTTATCTTGTATTAACATGGTATTGCATCATGTAAAATTAAACAATTTGGGACAGTTAACACTTTAATAAGTGACATATTCTACCCTCATGCCATGCCTGTTTTGAGAAATACAACAAAGCCTCACAACTCAACAAATTCAGTACATGAATACAGATTACATTTAGAAAATGAAGCTTCATACTTCGTATGTTGGATACTGGAATCATTGGAGGCAATGAAGTGCAGCTTGATGTGCTGTATATTGCGGGTGCACAAATCCCAGGTGTCGGGTCACTGTTGCAACTGAATTTTGCACAGGGTTGCCTAACATCTGTGGGTCCTCAGTATGGAATTCGCTTCACGCCATCTTTCTGGTGCCTAGAATTTTTTGGTGGTGCCCACAATTTGGAAAATTTGTGCCCTTCTGCTGTATACGGCTGAACAGAAGACAATGGAGGTAGTAAAGTGGAGTACGATGTGCTCTATATAGCTGAACAGAAGACAGCCCCAAATTTCATATGAATCTCACCTAAGAAACACATTCTCTGATGGGGGACTTCAAAAATAAGTTAAATGGAAGGATACTTTCCATTCAATATCGCAGAGGAACATCCAATGTGAATATGAATGTAAATGCATGTTCAGTTTACTGCTCACCTAATACATATGCAAACACCATCTTGAGGTGTGATGTCAGATGAAGGTACATAGGGAACCTTGTGTCCTGGTCTCCTTGCGTAGGCAGCAGTAGAGCCACAATGCACATGACTGCAGTCACAATTACTATATAGTTCGGTGTCTGTATGCGGGCTGTACAGACAACATAAAGTAAACAGTCTCTGACTGCCACAAACATATGTACACACACTAAAGGCTAATTCCTGCCATTGCAGGTATCTTCAGAAGTTCTATCTACTACCCACTATGTCATTGATACTTTTGACAATGAAATACTTCACAAAAACTTTAATGTGTCAATTTATGATTGCAGTACCTGACAATTTTCACTCTTCAGCCAGTGAAGGGAAACCCATACTGGTAATAAAATGTGACTGTATCATGTACCAAAACTGAAACTGCTACATTGCATTTTATACCATATGTAAGGCACACCATCACAGTGCCAAGGCATGGATTTCTTGCTTCCATGGCAGCAGACAGCAACAGCTGATCAATATATCAATAATTGCTAATAATAATTAACAGGATGACATTCACTTACAGTCACCAATCAGAAGGTTTCATGGGTGTCCTAAGAAACAAGACTCTTCAGTCCTGCTGTGTGGTGAAAACATAACGGCCTGCCTTTCAAGCAGATTGACACAAAACATCCCATTCCCAACACACTGCATCCTAACCTGGACTGAACCAACCATCATCCCATCAGGTGTAATAAATCTCAGCACAAAACCTACATGAGATTACCCGATCAGTGCCTTCAAAACACTAAAATTCAAGACCCCACTCTGCCCACATGTTCCATCCTCACATATTCACTGTCTTTCTTAATATTACTGCATCTCCCTCCTGCTCATAGCAGACCCTGTCAGCCAGTTTAGGGCATGGGACAGGGGCCACTTTGGGCAACCAGTTAGAATAGTTGCATGATAAAGATATACCACTTGTTACTGTGGTACAGTTTTCTGTTGCATGTCTAAATAAATATCCTCCCCACCCCACTTTGAGACTAAAAGAGTGGTTGTTACTGTATGCTAGTGTTAGCATGCTGCCCCACCAATTCTTTGTGTTAATCAACACGGGTGACAATTCTAGAGATCTGAAAACAAATCAAGGACAGGAACCTGTCAAAATACAATCTGTTTCTGTCAGTGAGGATTCATGCTGGATCTTCACTTTACTTAGTCAAAACTTTAGTACTGGTTGGTGTTAAAAGGGATTACAAAGAGCTTTCCATGTCTCACAGTCTCAAGCTGTAGCTCTTACTCTGTTCCATTTAATTCCTCTTTCCACCAAAACCTTCCGTATCCCTCCTTCGCAAGTCTGTTGTGGACTTCCTTTGAGTCTCTTTCCCTGCACTGTAGCCTGCCAGGCCATTTTGGAGTATCTCTTATCCCCCATTCTGATGACATACCCAAACCACCTGTACTGTGCTAATTCCATCACTTTTTTGAGGGGAATCATTCCAAATTCCATACTTATTGTTTGATTCCTGATCCTCTCTTTTTTAGTTTTCCCCTCACTTTTCCTTAAATACTTTATTTCAGTGGCTTGCAGTTGACTATTACGATCAGAGGACAATGGCCACGATTTACACCCACATTTTATTACTGGGATATAGGTTGTTTTATATTTCATGCTGGGTACCTTACTGTGGTGTGAAACGCCTGTAGTATTTGTATGGTTACATGATAAATTATCAGTAATATGCAATGATACAACATTGTGTGAAACATGAAAAAACAATAGTTTCACAGCCAGGTTCAAAACTCTGGTTATCAATCACATGCAAAAGAAAGAAAATCATGATTTTTCTCAACCCATTGTACAAGATTTACTTATTGGTCACAATCACTGCAGTCCACCTACACACCTGTCACACACTGATTGGTAGTTTGTTATGGATGTTTCAGAACAGCCAGCAGTTCCATCTTCAAAGGTCAAGAGACAGATAGGCTGTCCTGCAGTGTTGGTAACTTAACTACCAATCAATACTGTGTAACATCCCAGAAGAGCAAAGACCTCAATTAGCATTTCATTGTACAGCAATAAGTGGTGAAACAATACAGTCACCAAAGTGACGCTAAAATGGTACAGATACCATTGTAACAACCTTGATAAAGCAGAAGTCTACAAAATGGCAATATCACCAAACAGAGAAACTTCATTGATTAATTAATTTGTAATTTCCACCAGCATTTTTAAACAGATTGAGCAAAATGAGGAAGAGCAGAACACGTACTGTAGAGGGCCTACCTTGCCTATAGTCTCGCACAACACTGAACTGCTGCTGAATGCTGCCTGCTGCAGACAGCTCCAATCTGTGGGGCAGTCTCTGGAACTCCTCATGATCTGACACCAGCCCACTTGGTTTCCCTGGTAGCAGAGTTGCAGCAACATCTTGCTTTCCTATCAACTGCAAACACAACTGCCTGAGGAATGTTGCTTACTGTCATGAGTGGAATTACTTACAAAAACAAGTTACTACAATTCACATATTGGATGTAAATTATTTGTTTCATCAAGATATGATGTGAAATCGCTCTCTCATGGATTGTTTAACTAGTGAACTGATTTTCTTCTAAACCTCTAATTAGGTGCTGCCACCAGCTGTTCAATAACTATCTGTTTCCATACAGGATTGAGCCTCAAATTCAATGTAGCCCAGCATGCATCTTTTCCTCTACACAGGGACAAACATTATTGTCCTAATATCTTAAATGAAACGCAAATGAATGCATGACTACATATGTTATGTAAATCACAAAATCTGCACAGTATATATAATGACTTCCACTCTTGTACTAACACAATATCTGGCAATAAGAAGCAGCCTTGTGCTGTGAAACAAACCATAACAAGAGAGGTACTGTATATATAATGTAACATTGAGGTACATTTGTGGAACCATTGTTGCAGTGGAAAATAAATTAGTATTACATATTCTGAAAGTGTATTTGTTGCCATAGGAATTCAGCATGCAATGCACATGCACCATATTGTCATCTGTGGCCTACCCGGTTCTACAGTATGTTTTCACTGTCTCAAAAACGCACGATTTTCAAAAAAGTTATTGAACATAAAGTGATGTGTTTTGATTTTCTCTACAACTTTTATCTAAAACGTTCCTCATTCTATGAAAAACTGATGAGATATTATCAAAAATGTACATATCCCTTATTCTTGTCTGATTTTAAGGAAACTTAAATTTTCTTGACAGAGTTTTGAAAAATACTCAATTATCAAATTTCATGAAAATCTGTCCAGTAGAGGCTGAGCTGTACCAAGTGGAAAGACAGACACACATGATGAAGCTAACAGTCGCTTGTCGCAATTTTGTGGACATGAGTAAAAATGTACAACATGCAGATGCTCCCCTCACAGAAATCTAAAGTGATAACAAAGGGAATATGTAATGTCAATGAAGCATTATCACATAGGCATCATGTGTCTGCTGGGAAATTAAAGAGTTTATTCTTCTCTTGCGACCCAAATTGTCATAACTGATATAAGAGTCTCGAAGTGCCAACCTTCAGCTTCTAAGCAAGCCTCACACTGTCTGCAAGTATCTCTAAACAGAAGAAGAAACTCTTTTCTTGAAATATGGAACAAGTTCTGTTTTGGCATAGAATACAGTCTCCCCTTTAATAATGGCATAAATTCAAATATGGAAAACTAGGAGGCCACAGTCCATGACTTATCAACTGTTTGCCAAATACCTCTTCCAGTGCAGTCACTGAGAATTCTGTTGGGTGGGTCTGCTTCTGTTAAGTCCACAAAGAGATGTGTTCAAATTACTTGAAGGCAGTGCTTAGAATTTGTGTCTCTGGGAAACACTGGCCCTGTGAGTTCATCCACACTCACTACACACCAGATTCTGAATTTCATTCCATGTAGAATGAATTCCTAATACCAATATCTCTTATTTTGAATGATCATGTTACCACTCAATGTAAAACATGTCTCCTCCAAGAAAAACACAAGTTTTCAAGTTTTGTTCTTAATCAGCATGGACCCTGTCATTCAGAAGTTCTAAATTTTTCTACTCTGCATAATTTTCTTCCACACAATATGGCTTATATAGGGCATTTTTTATAAAAAAAAAATTGAGTGGAATTAATTCACGTGATGTGTACTTTACAACAGTATTGTGAATGCACACTCGCTATTTAAGTGAAAATATTTCAAATGCAAGATAAGATCACCTGCACTCCATAAGTAATGACAGACGACACTGCACACAGTTTAGCTCAGTTCCACTGGCTATAACAGTAATCATGTGGTCTGTTACAGTTCCACAATCAAAGACCATACATTCCTGCACTGGAGAACACAATAAATCCACCTCTTTGTTCATGAATGTAATATAATAGTTAAACAATCAATACTCTACCATAATTTTCTATGACCTCTACTGTATACAGATTTTGGTGCGTGCTATACCATGGCCTATATGTCAGTCACACTAATTAAATTTCTTTAGCAATGTTTGTACAGTATTTAATAGTTTAGAGCATTTAAAATTTAAGAACTCACATGCATATTAGACACAAATACGTGATTTTAACCTTTATTCTACCAGGGTGGGTATTTAAATTTGAATGCATGGTTTATGAAAAACACACAGTTTAAATAGAAAAGGATGGAATTATGAAATAGATGGCATTTTGTGTAAAATAAAACAGAGATTCTGCACCATGTTTTCATAAATTCCATTGTCTAAACACACAAAATGAATCTTCATGTTTGCACCATGCATCAATGATAATTAAACACTTTATTATCCAACTAATGCACAATATATAATATGTATATACAATTAAAATTATAAAATATTTAAAAGTGCTCCAACATGTTTCAGATCACAGAGGATCCATCATCAGGGAGCCTTGTACAGTGCTTGGCTAAAAATTACAAGAATGATTCTATCGTGTCC